>Ga0105248_10001674_pt1 | contig 24664 bp, 44 predicted proteins | sample KBSS34metaG_FD_81524 | JGI IMG/M metagenome (GOLD analysis project Ga0105248, IMG submission 81524) | Switchgrass rhizosphere microbial communities from Kellogg Biological Station, Michigan, USA - KBS S3-4 metaG | ecosystem: Host-associated > Plants > Roots > Rhizosphere > Soil | place... | reverse complement strand
GCACCGGAGACGTACCGACGAACCAGCTCCGGGTAGGCGCTGTTCATCAGGATGCCCGCGTTGACGCAGATACCACAGACGTTCAGGCGAACGTCGGTGAACGGAGGACACGGGACAGTCGCGCACGGCTTGGTGCCGGCAGAACCGCCACCCTGCTGAACGGTGGCCATCGTAACCGTGCCGGAGCCGCCGGTCGGGGTGGAGGTGATCGCTGCGACGTTGGTGTTGCCCAAGGCGTTGACAAAGGTGATCGTGTAGACGACCGCACCCGCCGTACCGGACGACGTGACGTTCACGTTCTCCGGGCCGATGGTGCTGAGCGCCTGCAGAGCCGCCGAGACGACCGCAGCGGACGAGTCCACCGGGATCGAAGCGGTGGTCTGACCACCGAAGGTCAGGGTGAAGGAGGTAAGGCCCGCGCCACCCTCAGTCGCAGTCTGGATCTCGTTGACACCGTAGGTGCCCGCGATGTCCTCGGCCTCGGTGAAGCAGAAGCCGGTGCTGGTGAAGATGTCGGCCCAGTCCGGACCCTGCGTGAAGCGAAGACCGCCACGGTTGACGCGAACCTCGGGGAGCGAGATCAGACCGTCGCGAGACTCAAGCTCGCAGAGGTCGTAGATCGTCTCGGAGGGGGCGCACCAGCCACCGGCCGCAGTCAGCGAGCCGCCGGTCAGGCGGGACTGGTCGGTAGCGAACTTGTATGCGGAGTGGGACGGGGTGAACTCCTCCATGGCGTCAGCGACGACCAGCTCGGGAGCGTAGTTGACCTGGAACGAGGCGATCTCGGAAGCCGAGACGTGACGCTGACCCTTCCGCATCGCAGTCTCGATCGACATGCGAACGTGACTCGGGTTGGCCGCGTTGATGATCGCGTTGGCAACCTCTTCCTCGTCCAGCTTGGTGTTGAGGGCGAAACCCTTCGCACCAGAACCGGCGGTGAAGACCTTGGTCTCCTTGACCACGGGGGCCAGCTCGACCTTGGGCTGACGCGCCTTCAGGGCCTTGACATTGATCGCCTTCGGAGCGGCAGAAGCCTCAACCTCTTCAGCATCCGCAGCGGGAGCCTCTTCGGCGTCGTCCTCGTCGGCCTCGGGAGCGTCCGCGAACGCGGCGGCAGCCGCAGCGCGCTTGGCAACCTTGTCCGCAGCGAGCTGAGCCCGACGCGCCTTCTCGCCATCCAGAGCGAGCTTGGCCTCCACCAAGGTCTCCAGAGTGGCCTCATCATCGGCGGACAGTTCCGCCTTCTCGTTGATCGCAGTGAACGCGGCTTTGGCGTTCGTCCGCTGGGTCTCGAGCGCCTCGTCAGAGAGGGTGCTGAGGTCAGCAGGCAGATCGACGTTGATAACGTCGTTCTCTTCCATCGGTTGATCCCTCCTAAGGGATTCAGTGATTTATCGCCACAAGGCGCGTTGATTACAGAATATGTGGGTTTGTACTTGGCGTGCAACTAACCGTTACTTGAGCTTTTTGATAAGGCCCTTACCGCCGAGCTTGGCATTGGCCGAACGGGCCGCCGTCTCGGTCGGATAGGTGGTCTTGGTGCCATCAGGAGCCACCAAAACGAAATTCTGAGCGGCCCCCGCCGTGGGGGCGTTGGCGGACGAACCGCCGCAACCGCATCCCATCTACCTACTCCTTTTCCATCATCGAAGCCAGTTGAGCGCGTCGAATACGCTTCAATTGGGCTTCCAGGGCCGCAAATCGCCCTGAAATCTCCTCGGATACCACAATTAGGGACTCATTGCGGCCCATTTCGGTCTTTTCCGACTCAATCGGCACGAAAAGTGACTGAGTTGCACCCGATGCGACCAAAGCTTTAGTCCGCAGAACCGGAAAACCGGGAAGATTGACCGCAAGAACGGCCATAAGCTCGAGATTGCCGCCAATTCTTCGCCAATCGCCGCTCATAGGGGCCGATCGAAGGTCCCGAATCTCCTCATCAGACAGATCCGGCCGCAGAGCGCCCGAAACCCAGATACCGTATTCGTCCTCGCCCGCAGCGACGTCAGCGGCTACCAGGCCGGTGTTGTCGTAGTGGGCCATGGCCGCAGCGGCGCTCATGTTCGGACCGGCATGCCCGGTTTCCATGGTGAGATGGCCCACGGGCACCTCAGTGCCCTCATCCGTAACCAGGATCCCGGTTCGGAAGTAGGCATAGTTGGTGTTGGAGCGCGGGGGCTGGACGCAGGCACCGGGGAAACCTGTGTGACAGGTGCCCCAGACAGCGATATGACCGAAAACTCGACCGTCCTTGGTAAAGGTCAGCGGAGTGGGCTCCTTGAAGCGGGGGTTGTCGAACCAGGTAGCCGGAGGGTTTACCGGAGCCGACGCCGTGACCGTATCCGTTCCCGCGCTGCCTGAGTCAGACCACGGCGGGGTGATTGAGTCGTCGTTGTACTTCTTGCGGGCTGCTGCGTAGTAGGAAGCGATTGCCCCCTTGGCGGAGCCAAAGCCGCTTGCACCCCGAGCGCCCTGAACAGCGGCAGCAGCAGAGGTGACGCCACGCCAAACGGCAACACGCTTGCCTCCTTCAACTCGCGCAAAGGGAAGGTGGTAGGAACCCCACTGATCGGAGGGGCCGTCCTTGATAAAGAACGCCCAGCCGGCAGCGGCCGGGTCATCGCCCAGGGTCTTTCGGGCGGCGGCGGCGTCCCAGGGGGCCTCACGATCGCTCAGGGGGAGGCCAGAGGCCCCGAACTCTTCGGTGACAGCGTCCAGCGCCTCCATGTCGTCACTCTCGATAGAGGCGACGAGGCTAATCCGGGCGTCCGCGAAGGCCGGAATCTGAACCAGGGTGGCACCACGCACCCGAGCAGAGTTGATATGGAACACCACGTCATCAGAATTGCCTCCGGTGACCTTGGTGTAACCATCGAAAGGAGTCTCGGCAGCAGCCTCAGCCGCCACAGCGGGAGCCTCGTCCAGCAGTTCGTTGCGGGCATAAACCTCGTAGTCCATGTCGTCCAGGTCCATCGAGATGCCGCCGATGGTGCCCTTGTTCATGCCTCGGTAGACCTCCATGCCCTGCGGCGTGGTGGTATCGATGAAACCGTCGCCCATGATCGTGCCATCATCTGCCGTAGTCATGGACTCTATGAGCCCGACCACATAAGCGCCGTCGTGACCACCGGTGTCCTGGGGCACGTAGCGCAGCGGGATAGGGGTCTCAGCGCGCAGCGCACCGGAAGCGATGTAGCGACCGTCACCGGTCATCTGGTTCTCGAAGCCGATCGGCCCGGAAAAGCGCACAGTGTCGGGCACATCCTCCTCGACCTCGGCACTGTCAACGTCCTCACCGGGATCGCTCGAGTCAGCAAGCTCGCTCTCGAGAAGTTTCAGTGCCGGATCCATCTGGCTCTCCGTGAGGGCCCGCGTAGCAGCCTGTTGCGCCTCGGCCACGCACGGGGCACAGAATGCACCAGCGGTCAGGTGGTCGCACTCCTCCACCTCTGCGGGGTGGATTTTGACATGAATAGTCGCCATAAGTGCAGTTTACGGGTCACGCTGAGTGATGGCAACTTACTGTTTCCGTAAACCCCTTGACAAGCGAGAAGGGGTGGGAGAGGATTGGGCTCCAATCGGAACGAGGAGAGACATGAACCTGTTTGATCTGCCCGGTGCCAGCGATGAGGACATGGCCGCTCTGGGCTGGGGTGGCGCTGCTGCCATGCTCACCGAGGGGGCGGACATGGCGAACATCGCCCTTGACGCAGCCATCGATGAGCTGCAAAACTTTCTGGTCGAGCTGAGGAATGCCGGCATCCTCGAGGACTCCGTCCTGTACAAGCTGGCCTCGATGGAGCAGGCTTGCTTTACCGCCATCCATCAGCACGGCACGCTCGAGGCCATGGCCAAGATCACCACCATGTTCAGTGCAACCATCGATAAGTACACGGCCGAGCAGGAGCGCATTGCCAAGGAAAGCGCATGAGCACTGAGGAGCTTACGGCTCTCATGCAGTGGTGCGAGGCGGTCACCGGCCGGATGCAGGATGTGCTCAATGACCTGGAGTCCTTGGCCGGCAAACACCGATCCCTGACCAAGAGGGTCAAGGCCCTCGAAGAACTAGTGCTGAGGATATCTGACGATGGGCGTTGAGGATAAAAAGATCAAGGTGTCCAGTGAGACGATCGCCAAGCTCGTGGGCGACATTCACTCTCTCACCGAGGTGGTGAGCGCTCAAGCACGCACGATTCAGATGCTCGAGGCCCGCCTGGCGGTGTGTGAGGGTCTGCGAACCGGCGAAGGCGGAGGTAGGGCGAACGAGTGGTGGCAGAAGCCGATCGTCTCGTTTCAGGGGTCGGCCGTGCGGGACCTGGATGCCGGCGAACAGGCCAATGTCCGCTGACGACTGGATCGTGGTCGGCGTCGCTGTGGCGCTGGTAGTGGGAGTGACCGTGGTGGCCGGACTTCTGGCCATCAAATTCGTAGAGGGGTCGTTGTGAGCGGTTACAGTGTGCGCGGTGCCTCCGTGGGCTCCGACGATGCAAGTACAGGCGGGGCCAATCACGGAGAGGTATCCCTGATCAGTCTTGGACTGAGCGGTTTCGAGGCCGAAGCAAGCCGCTGGATGGCGCGGGGGCTGTGCGCCGGGCCGAACGTGGATCCCACGTGGTGGGAGGTCGAGTCCATGCACGGGGCCGGGGACGACCCCAGCGAGGCTCGCGAGGACCGCATGACCGAGGACAATAAGCTCGTCAAGAAGGCACAGATGATCTGCCGCCGCTGCCCGGTTCGGCAAGAATGCCTGGACTACGCCATGACCAATGGAGAGGGCTGGGGAGTGTGGGGAGCTACCACGCCCCGCATGCGGGCCCGTATCGGCAAATGGTCCTCGCGCTACGTCGGACCGGACGGACGAGTGCCTGCGGAGCTTCGCCCTTTGGAATGGGACGGCTGGACCTGGATCGATGAGCGCTCCGAGCGCCGCCTGATCAAGGTTCCGGTCGGTCAGGGTGTCGTGGTACCGGGACGGGGCAGCCAGCGGCCCGAGGGCAAATGCATGAGCGGTAAGCATGACTGGACTCCCGAGAATCTAATCATTGAGCGAGATGGCAAGAAGAAAAAGGGCGCTCGATGTCGAGCCTGCATGAATGAGTCCCGACGTCTGGCCGCCCGTGCACGTCGACTGGAGGCGCGGGAAAAGGCAGGCCTGCGCTACTGGAGGACCGAGGAGTTCGTGGAGGAATACCTGAAGCGCGGCCTGGCTTCCATGAGCCGTCAGGAAGGTGCCAGGAGCCTGGGCATGAAGCCCGACGCCTACGGACGAGCCGTTACCCGAGCACGGCAGGCAGGATTGATTCAGTGAGTGATTTCGAGGGCTGGCTTCGCCACACCGCGCATCAGACCGATCCGAACCAGGTGGATGACCTGATTCAGGAGGGCCGGATCGCCCTGTGGCGCAACGAACAGCGTCGGGGGCTGGCCCATGCCGGGTGGATGACCGCAGCGGCCCGGCAGCGAATGCGGGACGTGGCCTGGAGCGGCTGGCGCATGTTCGGCAACGAGGGCAAGCGCGGTCAGCGCAGCGTCGAGCCGGTGGCCTCGATGGACGAGTTCGAGGGCGACACGCACCACCCCACGGTGGCTGACTTCGCGGAGATGGCCGCCATGGCCTACCACCACGGCGAGATGGCCCGAGCGATAGGTGGTCTCAGCCCACGCCAGCAGGAAGCGGCCAGGGTGGTTCTGGCCGGCGGCATTCTGGACGAGAAACAGCGCGCCGCCTGGACCGATGCCCGCAAAAAGCTGCGAGAGTTGCTGGCGCACCTGAGGGAAGGGGAGGGGAACCGTGGCTGATGCAAGTGCGGACTGGATCGAGCGGGGCAAGGAATACGTGGCAGCAAAGTGGGCCGGGTTCACCGAGAACTGGCTGGACATGGAGGAGTGGGAGACAGATGACAGCGACGTGGTCGAGATAGCTCTTGACATTCTCGGAGACGAGGGCGTACAGTAGAGTCATCGGAAAAGGGTAAGACCGAGAAGGAGAAGATTCAGATGAAGGCGTTCGTGTGGTTTAACTGGAAGGGCGGCGGGGACTACCCCAGCCCCGTGCCGGGCGTCCCGATGCGGTGGCTGAAAGAGCGCGACGTGGTTGTCCACGTCGTGGAGCCGGTCAACCCGCTGGCGTGGATGGACGAGGAGTTGGGGATCTGATGGCGCTGTGCGGAACGTGTGGCGGCCAGATCGTGCGCTGCGGGGGCTACCATCCCGGCCTCGGTCGGATCGAGAAGATTGTCGAGGACGAGAAGTGAACTACGAGCTGCGTGAGGCCCAGATGATCGGCGGCATGTGGCAGCAGAAGTACCAGGAGGCAGTGCGCGAGCTGGAGCGGGTGCACCTGACGATGTCCTCGCGCGAGAGCCACGCCCGTTACCAGGCCGAACGGATTCTGGCCCTGGTGGCATGGCTAGAGGAGCTGGTGGGCGTGGCCGAGGGCGAGGAGGGCTGCGCGGAGTGCTCCGGAGACGGCTGGGATTACCGGCGCTGTGGCGAGGACACCTGCGATATGCAGGAGCCGTGCGAGATGTGCAACAGGGACGGTCTGCGCACGTCGGTGGCCGAGTACTGGGCCGGTGCGCTGGATGGGAAGAAGTGAGCGGGGAGTGAGTGGCGAATGGCTGACTATGGGCCACCGGGAGCACAAGTGCGACACGCCCGCCGGCGGTCAGATCGAGCGGACCGGGGCCAGCGAGGGGGCGCTGTGGCGCTGCAGCGAATGCGGCCTGGTGTGGGAACTGAGCGTGGATAGCGGCCGGTGGACCTGGTCCGAGTACCAGCAGGCGGAGAAGGGGCCGGTGTGGCCGGCATGATGCCAGAGGACCCGGGGCAGCTGTGGGCTGCCATAGAGCGGGACCGAGATGATCGCGCAGAGCTGATCACTCTGGCCCGGTCCTGGAAGTCGGCGTGGGAGCAGATGAAAGCAGAGCGTGACGAGCTGGCGGTGGAACTCCGCTCGAGAGGCTACGGCTGGGTCGTCTCCAGAATCCTCAATGAAAAGGCTTGACACCGAGTCCTTGAACTCGTAACCTAGAGACATGAGAGAAGCGGTTCAGGAAAGGGTCTCGAGTTTGAGCGGTGCTGAGCACCGTCTCCGCACCGGCACCGGACAAATCGGAAAAAACGGTCGGTGGGTCCTCCTGCTCGGGGAAGGCCGGGGAAGGCCGGGTGGGGTGAAGACGGGGGCGGGGACGAGGGAGGAGTGAACAAAGCAGCACTTCAACCCAAGGTTGGGGGTTAGGCAGAACCGGTTCGGGTGTGACGCGACCTTTTATAGCGGGAACGGAACTCTCGGAACTCTCGGAACTCTCGTCATGGGAACTCTCGTCATGGAAACAACATAGCGGAAATGGAACTCTCGTCATCAGAACAACATGTTTCTCGGGAACTTTCGTCATCGGAACAACATATTTCTCCACCACGGGAGCATGCTCAGGTTAGGTATGTTAGGTAAGCCTAACCTAAGGTTGAGGGTTTATCCACAGATTATCCACAAGGTGTCCGGGGCGTGGCTGCCGTGAACAACACTGCACATGGAGCCATGTCTGTGCCGGGTGCTGCTGCCCACCTACACACCACCACCGGCTACCCGGCATCGCCATGACCGGGCCGGGGGCCGATCACCCCCGTGCCGCAGCTCTTCCCCGTAGTGCTTCTGCCGGGCGTGCCAGGGTGCGCCACGGGTGTGTAGCTGCCTGCGTAGCCACCTCCATACAGCCACCTCCATACAGGGATTTCCCACGCGTACGCCTTGCCTGTCGTGAGTCGCCTGTCGTGAGTCGTGAGTCGCGGAGTCAATCGGGGAGGTGGCCCATGTAAAAATAGTCCCGAGAGTTACAGACAGTAATCATTAGTACTATTATTATTACTCTGTGTGTATATAGGTAAACCATTAAATGGGGTTCTCACGCTTGGAGCGTGGTAAAAATCTCAATACATACCCACCTCCCCGACTCGACCTCCCCGACTCGATCCCGACTCATCCATGACTCACGCTCAATCGGGATCAGCGGGCTCACGAATCGGCCCCGACTGCTCGCGCGCATCGAGAGCAGAGCATGCCCCAGAGTTCGTACCAATCCAGTGTGGCCACGGCCCGGCAGCAGGAGCAGGGGGCTACCTCAACCTTGCCGACAGAGGCGGCCACCCCGGCAGGGTTTGCGCACCTGCCGGGCGTCGCGCATGTGGCGTTCACAGGTCTATCCGGGAGTGGATTAGGTTTCCCCGGCCGTGGCACACGCACATGTCGCGGGCGTGCGCCTCGGTCTCGGCTTGGTTCAGCGCTTCCCGCAACGCCACGATGTGCAGGCTCAGCGCGGCGCGGGACAGATTGTGCAGGTCGGGATTCATGACTCCACCGTCCGATCACGCTCTCCTACGAACAGCGGGTGGACGCGGTGGATGTCCGACGCTCCGGACCGCGAGGCCATCGGACCGCCGTTGTCCTTCCCGACGCGGGCCCATGCGCCAGGGTCAAGCACTCGATCACTCTCGACCGGCGCTGAGATACCGCTAGAAGGGCCCTGGGAGGCGTTCTCAGCCACCTTTACCCCGAGTGCGAGAACTGACAAGACCCCGACGGTTACGGTCGCCACAGAGGCCACCAGGTAGGCGCGATGACGATTCATGATCGTTTCCCTTCTCGAACCGGGAGCACGGTGCTCCCGAGAACAGAATGGCGCGCCCCGAGTTGAGCGCGCCATCGACCGAACGGCTGATCTACAGCACGTATCGGCCGTAGTCAACGCTGGACGCGTCGTAAATTTCGGCATCGGTCGCGAGATAGCAATCCCCACACGTCCAGTGTTCTTCAGTTACGTAGTAAAGCGTGCCGTACGGCACGAGCGTGTCACATCTGTCGCAACGCTCCTCGTCGGGAGTGTCCGCCAGCTTGCGACGCAGCGCGTCCATGGCCGCGTCTGCCTCGGCATGGGCCAGGGTGACGGCCATGCTGAGATCGATGGCAGTCTGTACGCACGTGTCACAGATGATCGTGACTTGGCGGAACGGCTCGGTGTGAGTCATTCGGTAGCCTCCGTTGTCAACGATATAGCCGTTGCAGTGGCGGCAGGCAACCAGCGCCGGACGATCGTCCGTCAGACGCTCAGCGCGCGGAAGCGGGTTACTCATGACAGCCTCTCCAGTCTGCTAGAACGGAAGTACGCGGCCCGAAGGGCTACGTAGGTCTTGCGGTTTCGGCTCGCGGCGGACCGTCGGCTTGGTCTTCACGATCCTGGTCTGAGCGGCCATCTCGCACTCCTCCTGTTGTGTGCGGGGGCGTTGCCCGGGTAGCAACGTTGGTCCCCCGCCTCGCTTTACTCCCGCATTCACCAAGGCCGAGGGTCGTTTCTGCGACTACCGGGCGCTTTGGGTGACCAGCCAGACCCTAGGGTCTTGGTCCTTCCGCTTGCCCCGAAGGGCCGCTCTTCCCGCTTTTGTTTCTGTGTCCAACCGGCCTTACAACACAGACTGTCCTCTCCCTGGCTCGCTCACGCAAGGGCTACAGTGGAATTGGCGTCAAGATCAGCCGTTCGGGGGATGCCGCCTCAACCGTTCGGTCAAGCTTTGCCCGTAGGGGTTGACGCCATCTCTGGTCAACTGCCACTGTTCAGGTCGGCAGGGCCCGCAACGAGCGAGCCCACCGCATACGAGGGAGAAGATCATGTCAAAGGAGAGCGCTCAGTGGCTCGCGGAAAACGTGCTGGTGGGCTACGGCCGTCAGGCCTGGCACTTCAACGCTGAACTCGGCTCCGGCGCGCAGCACTATGACGGTGCGATCCCGATGGAGCGCGTGCTCAGCCTGTTCGACTCGGCCGACCCGATCGCTGTGCCGGCTTTCGCTCAAATGCCTGACGGCAGCATGGTCCCCATCGCCGGTAAACAGGCCATCGCTCGCCGGGATGGCACGGCAGTCTATGGCGTCATGAGCGACAGCTACACCATCCACCGCCACCGAGAGCTGGTTAACGGCATGGCGCACATCCTGACCGACGACGCAGGCAACCACGGCGCGCTAGGGATCAGTAGCGCCGGTCTGCTCGACGCCGGCGCGGTCGCTTGGGTCAGTGCGTCGCTCGCGGATACCGCGACGACAGCGGCGGGTGTCGACTTCGTCACCTATCTTCTGGCGTACGGCTCGCACAACGGTCGCCACGCCACGTCTTGGAAGCTCGTCAACCAGTTGGTTGTCTGCGACAACACGCTGGAGATTGCCACTGGCGAGTCCACTACTCGTTTCGCGGTCAAGCACACCTCCAACTCCCTCAACCGCATCGGTGGGGCCCGCGAGGCGCTTGGCCTGATCCTCGCCGGTCAGGATGACTTCGCCCGCGAGGTTGAGGCTCTGTGCTCGGTAGAGGTCACTGACGCCGACTTCTGGCGGATCGTTGATCAGTTGGCTCCCGCCCCGGCGGATGACGCGACCGGTCGCGGCGCAACCATGGCGCAGAATAAGCGCGACGCGGTTGTGAGCCTGTACCGTTCTGACCCGCGCGTCGCTCCCTGGGCGGGTACGGCTTTCGGTGTGCTGCAGGCATATAACACCTACTCGCACTGGCAGGCTCCCGGTACCGGCACGGGCGTGGTTCAGGCACGCAATATGACTCGCAACCTTACGGGTCAAGCTGCCGAAGCGGATGCGCTTGCTCTGTCCGTCATCCGGGGTATTCTCGCGGGCGTCTGATCCGTCATTCCGGCGAGCCTCGCCCCACCCGGCGAGGCTCGCCCCATGATCGTTCAGCCGACCTACCCGAATGGGAGAAAAAGAATGCTGACGAACGTAGTGGTGAACGCCAAGTCCTCCAACTCCAAGACCGGCCCACGTTGTGTTTGAGACAGACCGAATCTCCAAACTGTTTTGGGCCGGCGTAGTCGCCGGGTCTAACGGATGCTGGTTGCGCGTCAAGGTTGACCGAAACGGGTACAGCAAGACTCGCCTAGCAGGCAAGGACGCACTCGCCCATCGGTTCACCTATCAGCGGCTGGTCGGCCCTATCCCAGAAGGAATGCAGCTAGACCACCTATGCCGCAATCGTGCGTGCTGTAACCCGTCTCACCTGGAGCCGGTTACTGCCAAAGAGAACACGGCGCGTGGTCTAAAGGCCAAGCGCACACACTGCCCGCAAGGGCACCCGTTCACCCCGGACAACCTGGTTGGGGACGCGCTACGCAAGGGTTACCAGGATTGTCGCAAGTGCCGAAACGACCGTCAGACAGCCAAGCGAATGGAGAAACGTAATGCTAACCAATGTCGTGTTGAATCCTAAGAGCTCTAACTCTAAGGTCGGCCCCATTCCCACGATTAACCGGCCGATCAAAGAATCGTGTCCTCGCACCTGCCCGTTCCTGCCCAAGAATCTCGGCGGTAATGGTCTGTGCTATGCAAACGGCATGATCAACGCCGCCGCATCCGGTGCTGCCGGAACCTTGTCGGTAGATGATGTAGTGGCGAAGATTGAAGCGGGCAAGCACAAAGCCGGCGGCAAGGTCAGGGGAGAAGTGTTCGGCGCGCCCAAGTACATCCGCGATCGAGTAGTCGGCGACATTGTCAACGACCCCGATGGGGAAGCCACGGCGGATGTCGAGTACGTGTTGCAGGTGGCGGAGATTGCTGACCGAGTCGGTATGGTTGCCTATGGTTATACTCACGCTTTCGACATGCTTAGCGCCGATGACGTGGCAGCTATAAACGCCTCCGGTTATGTTCTCAACGGGTCAGCCAACACTGTTGCCGATGTTGAGCGCATTGTGGCGCTCGGCATGCCTGCCACAATCGCGACCGATGACCTGGTGGACGGTACGATCATCGCGGGCAAGCGCGTGGTTACCTGTCCCGAACAACTCGGCAAGGTTCGTAGCTGTGCCGATTGCGGTCTGTGCGCAAAGCCGAACCGCGCGGCTCTGATCCGATTTTTGATTCACTAGGGAGGCTCACCCGTTCCCGAAACATCCGCCGTAGCGGATGTCTGCGTGCCACGTAAGAGCGCGCACCGATGAGGGAGAGAATCAATGTCCGACGACGTGTTCCGTACCCTGCGCGCGTTCCGCCGCACGGCTGACGATTGCGCCGGCTGAGCCATGCCTGCCATTCAAGTCGGAGTACACAGTTGCCCTTGCGAGGTAACTCAGCCGCCGCCTCACCGGTATCCGGTCGGGGCGGTATTCTACTGCCCGCATTGCGGGCAGGCATGGGAGCGACGCTCCCACACATCCAGCCGCCGTTCGGGAGGCGGTATCGTCATCCGTGGTGTTCTGGTAGGAGGCATCGGTCGCGCGGCTGACGTTCCCTACTGGGCCCGGCTCGGGCGGAACGTGGCACGGGATGCCGCCATGTCGCGGGCCCGCGTCGCCTACGAACAGGCCTACATGGCAGACGCCGCCGAGTTGCGCGCGGCGGTTGAGGCCGGCTCGGTGCCGGCCGGCGTCAGCGTACGGGCTTACCGGGAGCACCGCGACGCGACAGAGTCGCCGGCGCTGCGGTTGTTCGGAGGCAGCGTCGCCGTGCTGTGCGCGTTGTGCGCGACAGGATGGGGCGTGCTGTGGCTCGCGGGAACGCACACAGGGGCGTGGCACGGCGTAGCGGTACTTGGGGTGCTGTGGACTGCCGCCTGCATCGGAGCGGTAAGCAGGGGCGTAGCACGGCGCAGAGAGGCGTCCAGCGCCGTTCTCAGCCGCCTAAAGCCGTAACCTCGGATTCTCGGTACCGACGATGGCCGCCGGGCGTACGAATACATGTGAGACGCCCGGCGGTTGCCCATCGGGTGACTGTCTTGGAGTCAACCCGCAACCGTTGTGCTACCTCAGCCGGGGTAAGCAGAGTATCCGGACCGTGGTGAGGGTTCTCAGCAAGGGCCAGAGACACCACGGATTCGGTACGGACATAAGGGGCAGTGTCTCGGCCGTTGTCTTCAAGGGTCTTCAAGCTGAGGTGAGCCGGGTTGAGACAGAGGCGATTCTGGCACCCGTGATCCACCGTCATGCCGTCCGGGATCGGGCCAACGAACAAAAGGTAGGCAACCCGGTGTGCGGGGGTAGACCCGATCACACCATACCCGTCCGGGTGTTTGCTGCCACACCATCGCCAACAGGTAGTGATCGGGTTGATCTGCACGAGCTCGGAGAAGTCAGAAAGTATCGTCATGTGAACTATCGTATCATACGAAAAGGGGCGCCGTCGTCAATATCGGCATCTGAACCGAATGTCCGTTTTGATAGTTTTTGTGGCTTTCGTCCTTTTTGTGAAGTTTACGGCTTTTATGGCTTACGTTACGATTTGCGACGGATGTCGCGTTCGCCCCGATTTGTTCCCCTGGGCCGGAGCCCTTGGGCCACTTGGCGGGGAATTTTTGCCATTTTGGATCTTGGAAAGTATGATAGACTAGCCTCTTGAGCCGATTGAGAGGGAATTCCAGTGAGTGTTTACACCAACCTTTGCAAGTACTGCCTGACTGAGTTCACCTGGGAGAGACTGCCTGGTCAACGTGGCAGGGACCGCACTAGGTGTGATGACTGCGTCGGGGACCGAGCCTACCGCAACGGCCATGGGCGATTAACCTGCCCCTGCGGTGAGCCGCGAGAGAGAGGCAAAGCCCTCTGCGAGGGCTGCAAGGCTATCCCGGGTAGCGTCTACTGTCCCCAGGCCGAATACGACGCCAAGCTTAAGAAGCAGAACGGCGTGTGCGCTATCTGCAAGCTGCCAGAACCGGTACCCAACCGAAGGCTAAGCGTAGATCACGATCACGAAACCGGACAGCGCAGAGGTTTGCTCTGCACTAAGTGCAACATCGGTTTGGGTTGGTTCAAAGAAGACCCCCGTCTTCTTTTTGCGGCTGCGCTATATATCAAAAAGGAGTCCCTCTTTTTACCGTAAGGGAGGTACTTAAAACAAAGAAAAGCATGCTTTCTAATAGAAAGCATGCTTTTTCTCTTGAGCCAAAACCGAGAGAATTCTAGCGCTCCCACCACGGCAATGCGCTGAGCGCTTCGCACGGTTGACACACCTCATAGGCTTGGACGCGCACCAGGAACTCTGCCTCCTGGTCGCAGTTAACGCACCTGGGCACGCTGTGCTCTATTCCAGACGGTCCAGCTATTGAGCCGGTAAGAGTCGTCAATGACCTTGCCCCAGTGACGCATAGTGTCGCCCAGGGCCATCTCGTACCATGGGTCGTCCCACAGGCTGTAGTCGTCCATCACTTGACCTTCGCCACGATGATCCCAGAAGCCCGGACGCATTCTCCCCATGAGGCATGGTCCCTGGTATTGCATCCGCTCCTACAGGAAGCACCCCGGGGGTCGATTTTCTGAGACTCTGGTTCTGAAAAAAGGAGGTGGGTACTTTCTCCCTCAGGATGTTCCATGACTCTCCCTGTAATAGTCGAGGTATTCCCGGCATTCTTCCAACTCAGCCGTCAGCCTGCTGATTTCCTGACGCTGCCAGCATACCTTGTCCCACCAGTCCTGCGGGGTCATGGAGCGGCGAGGCTTCCAGGCCGGCTTGGGGAACGGCCCGTCCTCGGGCTGCCAGTCAGCCACGGCAGATCAGCATCTTCCAAGAGTGGTAGCAGTCCAAGCACAGCGGTACGATGCGATCCGTGTACCCTCGCACAAACTCGATCTTGGCGTGCTGATCGGCCTGAACGGGAGGCCCACAACGGGCGCAGAAGTTAGCCACGGTAGCACTCCTCACAAAGCATGCGAACAATTGGCGCGTTGAATTCTTCATCGATTCTACCCGTAGGCACGAACCAGTACCGTTCGCACTCGTCGGTGTAGCACTCGTCGCACCAGTCAGCGAAAGGCGACGGTTGCGGCTCGGTGATCGGCACGTCAACCATCACGCACACTCGTAGATAGGCGTAGTACCTATCCACTGCATCGGCAGCAGATGTTGACCGGGCGGGCAGACTGGCCCGTTGATGTCGATAACGCCGAACAGCAGCAGGAGGGCGAAAATCAGTAGCGCCACGCAGATCAGACCGAGCAACCACATGAGCCCGATTAGGAAATAGTCGAGAATCACTGGTCGCACCCGGTCAGCGCGCCCCAGACCCGCGCCATGAACATCGGCTGCTCATGGACGCTGCGGTCCTTGGCCTCGCGGCAGAGGTCGATAGCGGCGGCGATGCGGGCCTCGGCGCGTTCGGCTCGGGCCATCCAGCCGACCGCCAGGTCCTCAACGATGGACAGGTCCGCATCCCACACCTCAGACAGTCGGTCTCGTTCTGCGCGGCAGGTACGCAACTCCGAGATCAGGTCATCGATGACCTTCGCTGCAACGTGCTGCTTCACCAGGGGCCAATCGATAAGGTCGGCGACCTGTTCGGCCAGCGCGTCCAGGTCCAGTTCGTTACTCACTCTTCCCCCAGTCTCATCCACTGTGCTGACACATAGTTTACCGCGAACGAGCCCGCCAGAAGCTGCCAAGGCCAGGTACCCCCCCACAGCAAGCCGGTCGCCACCCAGCCTGCCCCGTACCAGAAGAGAGCGCAGTGCGTGCAGTAGTAGGCGTCCCGATAGAATGCCGGCCAGCGATCTACCCAGTTGCGCACTTTGAACGTGATTTCGTCCTTGGTCATCAGGTCGAACAAACGCAAGGAAGCCAGCACCGACAGTCCCAGGACAGCGGCGTAATTCACTTGTGGCCTCTCTTCTTCATCTTGGGACGCAACAGGCTATCGTCTTCGCCCCACTCGCCCATGTTGTTCTCTTTCCACCACACTTTCAGTTCCGCAATCTCTTTGGGCAGCAAGTAGGGATTGCACTCGCCAACGTGCTCTCGCTCCCCTGCGTTGTACTCAGCACACTCGCAGCAGCCTCTATGGCCCCATTCAGTGAGGCCCAGGCAGTAAACGGTGTAAGGATCTCGGCAGAGACGCCCGGCTTCTTTGACGAACTTGCCATTCTTGAAGCGTTTCACTGGGCGTTCCATTTCGCTAGTTCGGCTTTCTGAGCTTTGGTCAGCAGAGTCTTTTCCGCCCACTCAAGCCACTCATGAATGTCGTGAACTGGTGGGTCTGCGTCAGCCGCCATGGACCAGCACTTGGCTTCAGGAATGCGTGACACTTCCGTAAACCGGCGCATACGTTTCGTCCAAGCGTAGTCAGAAGGATGCTCGGTCACCGGTCGCCCCCGGTCAGCGCGCGGCGGTCCCAGCACGGCCAAACTCCACCGCATCTGCAGTATCCGGTGTCACGCTTGACGTGAAACTCCAGCGCAGCGGCGATGCGTGCCTCGGCATCTTCAAGTTTGCAAAGGTAGTCGTTCCTCTCGTCGCGTTCGATAGCCAGCATGCCCAGGGCTCCATCTCGGTCAGCCTCGGCGCGTTCGGCGCGAGCCCGCAAGAGCGCGCGTTCGTGTCCCTCGCCGTAGTTCATCAACGAACTGATCTCTCGAACAGCGTCGTCCCGTTCGGCGCGGCAGGCCCGCAACTCCGCGATCAACTCGGCCCGCTCCTGCTCCATCTTCGGACACGGGTTGCAGTGAGCCCACGGGCACGCGTGCTCATCCGGCAGCGCGTCCAGGTCCAACTGTTCTGCTCCCAAGAAAATCCCCAGCCCTATGCAGACTGCCCACATCATTACTGCTCCCTGATAGCTGCGTTGCGCTTTGCGGCGCGACTCTTCAGACGCTTGAGGCGTCTGTCCCCGTGCTTGCCTGCGGCGTTGCTGGCATGTCGGCCCAACGCCGCTACGATTCGGTTCATGCACACTCACCCTACAGTACAGGTGAGTGCTAGCGCAAGAGTTATTTGGTTCCCGGTACCGAGCCCGGGTTCTGGCGAGGCGTCGGCTCCGGGTTGTTTACCGTCTTCGGGCCTGCTCCGCGCTCTCCAGGACCCTGCTGGGGCGTGTTAGGGCGTCCCTCTGAGGGCTGAGGCTGGGCAGCGGGCGGTACGGCGTCTGCGGGCGCGTTGGAGCCGTCCTTGCCGTCCAGGGCAGCACGAATCTGGCTGACCACAGCCAGCAAACCAGGCTCTTGGAACAACTGCGGAGTGACTTGGCAAATCTTGAGCGCCATCGTCAGCGCCCGGTCCTGGGAGGAGTCCTCTTCAGGCATGTCGCTCTGCTCGAAGCCCGCTGCCGTGACCGTGGTTTCCGGCTTGAGCAGGCCCAGCTTGTAGAGCGCCTCAGCCTCAGAGGCCATGTTCGGACGGCTGATCAGGTCTTCTCCGTCAAGCTCGAAGAAGTAGGTGTAAGCGTCCTCTTCGCTCATGCCGGCTTCGATAGCCATCGAGATAAGAAGACCCATGACAGCATCGCCGAACAGCTTCACGCCGGGCATGAAGTGTAGGCGCACGGTGTCCTCAGCGACCTGCCAAGAGCCCCAGTGAGACGATGCAGCGAGTGCCATGCCCATCATCTGCTCGGCCGGCATGTCGAAGCCCACGGCCAGGCGACGGATAAGCTCATCCCGCAAGTCCTTGGCCACCAGGTCCAACTGAGTGGAGAACGTCAGGTGGCGAACGGCGTCGGCAGCCTCGTCAGGGACGGTCATGATCAGCGGCACGACGGCGGCGGCGCTGGATCGGTCCTTGATCGGGGTAACCATCGCTTCGATGATCGCCGCGACCGTGGGGTCTTCCTCCTGGTCGTCCTCGGGAGCCGTAGCGCCCAGGACGGTAGCAGAGTTCGGCAGGATCAACACGCCGGCACCCGCCAGGCGGGAGTCGATGATGCTGGAGACGTACATGGTCAGCGCGTTGAGCTCACGAAGGATCGGCAGCACAGCCTGCATGGACGAAATCGCCAGCCGATGGAACTGCGGGTCCGGACGCCAGAACTTGATGAGCATGATGTCGTCTCGGTTGTACGGGACGTTATCGATGAGCACCGTCACGCCATCTCGGTCCTCGCGCACATCATCCCGAGAGCGCACACTCCAGGTGTAGTCCAGTAGGCGACGCTTGGAGCGCCGGCGATCCTTGGCGGCGGTGGGCAAACCCACCAGCAAGCCCTCACCAGCCACGAACAGCATGATGCCGGCGTAGCGACGCATTTCGTCCGCGCCCTGGGCCGAGGTAATCTCATCCCAAAGCTGAAGCATGATCTTATCGTTGGTGGTCAGACGCTTTTGCTCGGACAGGCGTAGAGAAGGCCCGTTGGCCTGCTTACGCGAGAGGCACATTTCCACGCGGCTCATGCCGGTGCCGAACAGGTTGGCGGCGTAGGACACCTCGCCGACAATCTTGAAGAAACCCCATGCCTCACGCTGCCAGTCCTGGCTCTGCACGCTGTAGGGCAGCACATCGCCGTCCTTGGTGCGCTCGATCACCTTGGACGCAGCAGTCAGCGAGCGGCGAGAGATAGGGGCCTTCTCGCGGTAAGCCAGCTTGACGGGATGACGGTCATCACGAACCGGGAGCGGCACAGCAACGCTGGAAACGCCGTACGGCACCGACACTCTAGAAGTCGGTGCCCAGGGAACGCGCGGAGAAGGGCTCATGCACTATATAGTACCTTTTTCAACGCTTTGCTTCAATTTCCTCAGACTCTCGACCCACAACAGGTCGCCAAGTCTCGAGGAATCGAAAATCGTACGGAATCGTCATGTTCCTAAGACTACTCGGTAACTGGTATGCCGTCAACTGGTTTTCTGGGAAAATCACCTGCAGGGTTAGCGGATCCGGTATCTGGAGATAGCGAGCTTCGGCTTCTTCGCCACGACCTCAGCCTGTGGAATGTTAGTACCCTTTGGCTTGCGCGCTCCGACCTGCTTGACGATCCACGCAAAGGCGTGCCCTGTCGCATCGACCTGGTCGTCATATTTGCCGTTAGGGAAGCTGAGAAGCTCAGCCAGGTAGTCATCGTTCCAGCGGCCCGGGGCAAGCTCTACGTCTCCGGCTGCCATGAGGCTGGCAGGCAGACGCGCCCGGGTGAGCTTGTCACCGCTAGGCGGGGTAGCAGACGTGGGGTAACCCATCAACCAGCGTTGACGAATGTCACGCATCGCCAGCTTACCGGCTGAACCCAGCTCCTGCTCGATGACCTGCGTAATACCTCGTCCATCACGCTCGGCCGTGGCCCGCATCGTCTTTTCCAGCAGCAGCGGATCAGCCTGAACCCGGACGACGTCCAGGATGCGCCACAGGCCAGTACGGCGGTCGTAGCCCACCTTAGCGCCCACGGCATAGTCTCCAACGCTGGAGGCAGCCAAGTCCCAGGCTCGGCAAACTACAGATTTACTCCAGTTTCCGTTGGACTTGTGCTCCTGAACTACAGCAAGGTTTCGGATGTCAAAATACCCGCCGGTAGGCTCGGCGTCCCAGTTGCCGTGTTCCATCTGGGCCCGGGTATAAGGATCAAGCTCTGACAGCATGTCCCGATAGGCGTCCACGTCGAGGTGGGGGTTATCAGATAGGTTGGCCGGTATGAACAGGCGCTGTTCAGCAACTTCTGCCTCTTCCACGGTGGTCGGAGGGATCGGCTTGACGTAGCGATCCTTCAGGTAGATGTGCGACGCACCACCGGGGTTGGAGGCGAGGCGCATACGCAGAGGCATGTCGCTATTGATCTTGTCCTGCCGCAGACGGGTGAATAGATAGCGAAGCTGAACCTCGGTGAACTGAGAGGCCTCATCGAACCCCACGAAGTCCCAGCGAGAGGACTGGTAACGATAGCGGTCGCCATCCGTCGCCATGTATCCGAACACCAGCTTGGCCCCGCTCGGGAACCACCACTCACGACCGGCGTCCTTGCGCTTGGCGTCGGTGCCGTGCAGCCATTGATCTGCCAGGTCCATCGGCGCACCGGGAAGCGCCAGGTCGGCGTAGGTGCGTCGCAGGATCAGCGCACGATAAGGAGCCTTGTCCACGTACAGCAGACCTGCGGCGAGCATGGCGATAGTCTTGCCGCCACCGGCTGCGCCTCCGAACATGACCTCTTTGCGCTCGTCCAGGGTGAACTGCCACTGCTTTGGCGTTAGCTCAAAGGGGCAGTAGCCGGAGCCGCGCAGGAAAGCCATGCGCTCTTCCCACCGCTTGACCCTAGCAATCTGCTCGGCCATATCAGTCGTCATCTACGACCGTACCTTCGATGACCTTGTTGTTGTCCAGCAGGTCCATGTATTTGTTTTGCGTGTCCACCATCAGGCGCAGCACGTCCTCGATGGACGTGAGGTTCGCCTTCTCGGTGGACTCAAGCTGGGCCTGCTCTTCGGTGGCTGTGGGCAGTTCGGCCGGGCTAGCAACGTCCTCGTAGCCCAGCGGGAGGGCCTGAGCGCGGTTGGCTCGCGCAGCCTGCGCCTCGTTCAGATCCTTGATAGACGCGGTGAGCGTGCGAAGCTCATTCATCTTAATGTCCATCTTGTTTAGCTCACGCCGGCCCTTGCTGGCAGCGTCTGCGTCCTTCGACCAGGCGGTCACGGCCTCTTCGTAGAGTTCGTGGGCCTTTCGATTGTGGACGAATTGTAGCTTGTGCAGAGCCTCGGCAGCCTGGGCTGTGTACTCCCGGTCCATCTCTTGCCACTGACGCATCTGTTGCTGCTGCTTGAAGTAGACAAGCTGTCCCTTGCGGCGCTCGCGTCGGGCATTCCAGCGGTGCTTAGCCGCCTGCTCGTTGATAACGCGGACCGGAATGGCGAACTTCTGTGCCAGGCCTCGGTACGTGGGCCATTCAACGTTGCCCTCGTCATCAGGCACTCCGTTGATGTATTCGCGTTCTGCAGACTGCAGAATCTTGATACGCTCCGGGTCCATCGGACTGTTTGAATAGTCTGTTCCGACAAAAGGCTGAGTCCAGTCATCCATGCCCTAAGTCTACTCCCCGCAGAGACTTAGCAGAGCAGGCTTGATGACAAACTCATAGTGCCAGCCCCCGTTGATAGATTGAGCCTCTATTTCTTGACGAACGGCAGCGATGCGGGCTTCCAGTTCTTCAACCTCGCGACACTTCTCCTCGAAAGCGTCATACCACATCAGATCTCACCGTTCGCCCAGGACTCCAACATGTCCAGCCCGCTGTCCAAGAACGCAGACTCCACGGCAGCCAAGTCAGAAGCACCCATGAATCGATCGATCTCCTGAACGAATGCCCACAGACGATCGATCGGCAGATTCAGAAAGCAATACTCCTGGTGCTCACCGTCAGCACTGACACCGGTTAGCTTGAGAGTGACAGTCTCTCCATCGGCTCGAGAAACCTTAACGTTGCCTTCTCCGAAAGAACGCTCATCATTACACTGCAGCACAGAGCGGACTAGGGCCAGATCGATCTCCCAGGGCTGCGAGTAAGTGCGGGACCACTCGGCGTCGCGGGCGCAAGAGATGCACACCAGCGTCTCGCCCAGGCCGTTGATAGTGGGCACGTTGATGGCAACAGTGTTGGCCGGCATCGGCAACAGACACTGATCACAGAAGTGGCCCTCCGGATAGCGCGCGTCGTCCAGCGGCACGCTGTCCAGGTTAATAGAGATAGTGAAGTCCAGCACGAGCGGCTGCGCGGCTCCCCAGCCGTACGCCACCTCGGCGTGATAGGTCTTCACGGCTTGCGTGGTGAGCACTCCGGGCGAACTGTAATACACGTACTGCTCATTCTGGTCCACGCCTGGCTTGTCGATGCGTTGCTGGTCCATCAGTCTCTCTTCTCTCCGAAGGTCTTGTAGACCCAGTCAGCAAACATCAGAAGTTCCTCTCTGTCAAGGTCACTCTTTACTGAGTTCGCTTTGTTGGAGATGACCTGAACGTTGCCTTTTACGTAACCTAGAGACGGTACGATCTTGTCCAGATTGGCCGAATTGTTTCCGCTCTTACCTTTTCCCATGATCAAAGGTATGCCTAGGATCGGGCACACAGACGGAATGACCACATCTTTCTTCTCAATATCGAAAGGAAGACCCTGCTCCGCAGCCCTACGTCTTGCCGTAACCCACAGCCTTCCGGCCCAATCATTCTCCCGGTGGGCGCGCCCGTACTCACTAACGCAGGACTTACACCAGGTACTTAGGCCGTCGACATTTCGCTTACCCTCTTGGAACCAGGATTCAGGATGCCACTTATCACATCGCGTACAGAACTTGTGACCGTGTTCATTTCTGGCTGAGCCTATTCCGTAGCCCTTCATTCGCCTCACTGGACGAAGATCCAGGCCCATGCGGTGCTGCATATAATGGGATTGACAAAGGCCTAGGCCTTTATTGTCCTTCGTCCCCGTACATTCGGGAAACACGCACATTTCCTCGCTCAAGCTCTTCAATCTCCTTTTGGATATAGGCCTGGGCCTTTCTCAAATCCTCAAGGGTGTTCGTCTTGTAACCTGCGCGAAGTAAGTACTTGAGCGAATTTCCCCTTAGGTATGGAAAGTACTTTAGCACATCCCACACCTCTACGCCAGGGATTCGAGTGTAGTGGTTAGGGTGGGTCACCGGATCGTCAGGGTCGTGTTCGTCAATAGGAGAAACCGGACCACTTTCGAACGGGTCGTAGACGCAGTTAGGGTCATCGCACAGTAAGTCAGGAGATTCAGGGCCATAGTCGATCAAAAAGCCCTTGCCGCAGGGGCAAGCCTGATCGGTGACGTACGGATGTACCGGCTCACTCACTTTCGATCCAGCCGTGGGCTCGAGCTGCCTGAAGAAGGGTGTACATCAGCTTCGCAGCCCCTTCCTTGGTGAAGCCCACGGTCAGTGCCGGGTCTTCGGTGAGCTCAGGGTCACGTTCGCCCTTGTGAAAATAGACATTGATCAGGTTCTCCCCGTCCATGAGCGAAGTTCCCGGGCCCACGTCGAAGTTGTTGGGCCCGCACTTGAAGCCCTTGGAGATGACTCGAGCACTGGCTTCTTCGAGCATGGCGTCCACGTCAGAACAAACACAAACCTGACCCGGCTCGCAATCACACTTAGATACCACTATCGCCGTCCTCTTCATCAATGAGAAGCTGACGCTCGCGCGCCGTAACCCCGCCCCAAACACCCCAAGCATGGCCCGCTTGACTATCGAGCCTAATCGCCAGATCAAGGCAGCTCCCGTCGCCATTGGGTCCGTGTATGCAGTAGCCACAGAGTTCAACTGCGATGTCCTGCAGGGTCAAATCGTCGCTGTGCCAGGCCTCTGGGTCCATGTCAGGTGAGGCGCAAATAGCTCCAGGGAAGTCCTCATCGAACAAACCTGTAGTGATTTGCATATGTGCTCACCATTCGTCGGAGTACGTGCCCCAGGCTAGATTCTGCGCAAAGTGTTGAGACTGTCGGTCCAGGTAGAGAACTGCCTGATCCATTGTGGCGGTGGGAAAACCCATCACCTCTCGGGGCAACCTCTCACCGGAGAACAACGCCTCTCGTTCACGTTGCACTCCTACCAGCATAGCCCAGGTATGAGATGGCTGTTCGCATTGCGGATGCACAGACTTCTCGACCCAGACCGGCATTTGAAACCAATTCTCTTGGGCCGCCAGCCGGCCCCAACCCTCCCAGACACTCAAGTCACTCACTGTCATTCCAGCTCGCTTCCAGAGCGGCCCTAATGTCGGACACCACGTCTTCATAACGTCCCTGCCATTTGGCGCTTTTTGCAGCAAGTACGTTGACCTTCTCGTTGGCTCTATCTAGCTCTTGCTGATATTTCAAAACTAGATAAGCATTATTCTTGGAGTCTCGCTCTGCATTCTGCAGGCGCTCCACGAATTCTTTCCAGTCACTCCGAGAAATGTACATCGTTCCTCGATCCATCAAAATTCAACCCGGCAAGGGGAGCCCTTGTATTCAGCCCAATATCAGTAGCCTGCAGAACTATTTTGTGCAAGCTGTCCTGAGGCAGATTCAACCAATGGCTGACAAATAAATAGCGCGCCCTCTGGTAGCAATACATTTGACCCGTACCCCATCTAGCCACTATCTCGGCTATCTTGTCCGAGAACCAGCTCTCATCCAAATGCTTCAGCACATAGAGGTGATCCTCGGCAGGCCACGGCACAGGAGCGCCGGGAGTAATATCCTCGAGGATCTTGACCATGCGCCGGTACAGAGCATCCTGATCGTCCGGCTGGAACTCAGGAGAATTCACATAGCGGGGAGACCAGAGCAGATCCTCATGCAGCGCAAGAGGCAGCGCATCGAAGCACACCCAATTCAGGAGGGCTGCTCGTTCCGAGACCGTGAAGGTGAAGGGAGCTGGTCTAACGGCCCAACCGGAATTGGCTGACCCCATAGCAAAGACCATTACTGGTCGCCCCCGGTCAGGGCGCGGGCGGTGGCGCAGGGCCACACGGCCTTGCAGCGGCGGCACATCTTGTCGTCGGGGTGCAGCGAGTCGGCGGGGCCGGGGCCGTAGGTGGAGCGGGGTTCGTGTTCCTCCAGCGCGGCGGCGATGCGGGCCTCGGCGCGTTCGGCGCGGTCCTTTTCTTTCTGCCACCAGCGCCGCAGTCGCTCTTCGGTAGGGTCGAGTCCGCGAGAACGCTTGAGTTCGTCCCGTTCGGAGCGGCAGGCCCGCAATTCCGCGATCAGGGCCGCGCCAACGGGGTCGACAACCCACTCAGCCAGCGCGTCCAAGTCCAGTTCGTTCATGATTCACCGAGCACAAACTTGACGAATTTTTCTGCGTCACGAATTGTGGTGCTAGCCGTATGGTCGCCTTCGGCACGATGGGTAAGCACTGTGTCGATAGCCCACATGCGAAGCTGAACCATCTTTTCTTCCGGAAGAGTGATCGCCATCTTATCCCCTTTAGGAACTTTAG
>Ga0105248_10001669_pt1 | contig 24700 bp, 26 predicted proteins | sample KBSS34metaG_FD_81524 | JGI IMG/M metagenome (GOLD analysis project Ga0105248, IMG submission 81524) | Switchgrass rhizosphere microbial communities from Kellogg Biological Station, Michigan, USA - KBS S3-4 metaG | ecosystem: Host-associated > Plants > Roots > Rhizosphere > Soil | place... | reverse complement strand
GCGAAGTACCCGCCCAGCCTGGCGACGATCCAGTCGTACGACATCGCGAGCGATGCGACGACGGTCTTCACCGGCAAGACGGTGCTCACCGCCGGCGAATACTTCTCGGCGCTCGACAGCAAGCGAAACATCGCGCTGATCCTGTGGCGCGGCGCCGGCACCGCGAGCCTGCTCGACTGCAGCAACCTCACGGCGAACGACTACACCGCTCTCTCGGCAGCTGGCACCGCGCCGTCGGCCGGATCATGGAGCGCGGTCCTGTACGACGACGTCGACGACCGGTTCGTCGTGTACGTCGGCACGAACACGCTCTACTACCTCACCAACGTCGCCGGCACTTGGACATGGAGCTCGGAGACCTATCCGGGCGTGACGACCGACGCCGCGCAGACGAACGGCACCTATGGCCGCTTCTTCCCGGTGAAGCAGGGGTATGTGCGCGGCTATGGTCTGGTGAACGGGATCGGCAGTCAGCCATATCTGTTCCGGCCGCGCTCGGCGATCATCCCGCAGACGGTCTACGGCACGCCGGCGCTGCCCCGCCGCGTGCCGCGCAACATCGCCGAGACGCCGGCGGGCTGGTTCGGCCTCGACGTCGCCAGCTACACGCCGGCGGGCATGTTCGACCCGTTCACGCTGCGGTCGGCGACAAGCGGCCACTTCGCGAGCGCATCCGACTCGGTGACGTTCTCCGACAGTGCGGTCGCGATCAGCACGCTCGTGACGGTGGCCGCCGACACGGTCGCCTTCACAGACAGCGCGATCTCGGCGACCAACAGGATCAGCGTCGGCACCGATTCGGTCACCTTCAGCGACAGCGCCGTCGCCGGCGTGTCGCAGATCGCAGTCGCGGCCGATACCCTGTCGTTCAGCGACTCGGCCGTCGCGATCTCGAGCCTCGTCTCCGCGGCGACCGATACCGTCTCCTTCAGCGATTCGGCGGTGACGATCTCGAGCTTGGTCTCGGCGGCATCCGACACGGTCAGCTTCAGCGATTCGGCGAGCGCGCAGAGCTCGCTAGTTGCCACGGGCAGCGATACGGTCTCGTTCTCCGACTCGAGCGCGGCCGCCATCCAGGCCGTCGCAGCTGGCGCGGACACGGTGACCTTCAGCGACAGCGCGATCGGCGCGCTCACGCAGATCGCCGCGGCGACCGACAGCGTGACGTTCAGCGACTCCGCGGTCTCCGGCGTGACGCTGCCGGCCGACGGCACCGACACGATCAGCTTCACCGACAGCGCGATCGGCAGCATCGTGACCGGTGGCGTCATCGCGGTGGCCGAGGACAGCATCACGCTGACCGACAGCGCGCAGGCAAGCCTGAATCACGCGGCCAGCGCATCCGACTCGATCGCCTTCGACGACGCGGCCGCCGCCTCGGTGTCGATCGTCGCTGCAGCGTCCGACTCGATCACCCTGAGCGACAGCGCGATCGCGGCGCTCGGGAATCAGACCTTCACCGCGGTGGCGCAGGACTCGGTCGCCTTCAGCGATAGCGCGACTTGCGAGCGGCCAGGCGGCATCGCCACCGATCCGAAGCTGATCGCGCGCGGTGGTGGCGTGATCAAGCGCAAGCTGCCCAACGTCCAATTCCGGCCGACGAAGCGCAAGAAGAAGGACGAAGAGCCGGCCACGCCGAAGGCCGAGGCGAGCCCGCTGCTGCTCGGCCTGCTCGCTCGAGGCCTGGCGCCGCCTTCGTTCACGCCGGAACCGGCACCGCTGCTGCCCGATGCAAGCATCGCCCCGGCGGCGGTGGCCGAAACGCCCTCCGCACCGGTCGCAAAACCGGAAGTGGCGCCGGCGGCGATCGAGGAGCTCCGCGCGTCCATGCAGGCGCAGATCGACCAGCTGCGCGACCAGCTGGCCCAGCTGCAGACGCCGCCGGAGCTCCCGGCGCTGCGCGATCCGCTGCACGACGCGCTGCATGCCATCCTGCCGGCTGCTCGCGGGCCGATCCAGATCGAGCCCGATCCGCTTGACGATGCGCTACGCGACATGCTGCCGATGGATGATCAGATCGACCTCGACGCCGACTAGCTCATTTGCACGCGCCAGGCGCCGCGGCCAGAATCGCGCCCATGGCAGCACTCACCCATCAAGACCTCGAGGTTCTGCGCCGCGTTGGCGCAATGGCCGAGGGGCGCCTTTTGGTTGCAGTGCTTCAGCAACGGCTTGCGGATCTCGATCAGAGCAACCGGCGCGCCATCGGTGAAGCGCTCTATCGGCAGCAAGGCCGCGCGCTCGAGCTCGAGGACATCATCGGTCTCCTCGGCGTGAGCGCGACGACCGGCCAGCCGACGCCACCGAAACGGCCGCCCGCGTCCGTCGGACGCATTCCGATCGTCAATCACATGGCCGTGCCTGATTAGCCATCCCGCAACCCAGCGAACCCCAGCAGATCATCCTGCGGATCGTGGAGCAACCCCCGATGCAACCGACAGTCTCCAACCTCGAAACAAAGCTGCCCCGCGCGATTCAGCGTCAGATGGATGGCGTCAATGCCAGACTCGACGAGCGCGCGAAGCAACGCACCGCAGCAGCAGGCACGCCCCCGGCCCCCGAGCCGAACGCGCCGGCCGCAGCCGCCACAACTGAAGGCGAAACCACGCCGCCCGCCGGCACTCCTCCTGCCCCGCCCGCCGCACCGGCCCAGCCCGCCGATCGTGAAAACGATCCGGTCTACTGGCGCGAACGCTTCCGCGTGATGCAAGGCATCAACGAGAAGTTGCGCACGGATCATCGAGAAGACCTCGCGCAGCGCGATCGCCAACACGAATCGCTGACCACACGCGTGCAGGAGCTCGAGCAGCAGCTTGCTACTCGCCCTGCCGATGGAAAAGGGAAGATTGACCTCACCGCGTTTTTCACTCCGGAACAGATCGAGAGCTTCGGCGAAGTTCAATGCGAGGCCATGGCGCGCGCCGCTCAAACGGCAGCGCGTGAGCAGGCGCAGCAGCTGATCGACGCCGAGGTGAAGCCGCTCAAGGAGAAGGCCAAGACCGACGACGCCAACAAGGCGAAGCAGGTCGAAGCCCGGTTCTTTGAAGAGCTCGAGCGGCTGGTGCCGAACTACCAAGAGATCGACGCCGAGGACGCGTGGCTCACTTGGCTGAACGGCAAGAACGAGGATGGTGAAACGCATCAGAAACGACTGTCTCGCCTTCAAAAGGCGGGCAACGCGACTGGCGTGGCCAATGTCTTCCGCGACTTCCTGAAGACGAAGACCAAGCTCCCGGAGCCGCCGGCCGTCCCCAAGGGCGGCGCAGGCGGCGACGGCGGTGGTGGAAACACCCCGCCAGCCACCGGCGGCAAGGGCTACCCGAGCAGGGAAGAGATCCGCGACTATTCCAAGCGTGCGGCGACGGTCCGGAACCCGCGAGACCCGCGGTTCGTGACGGCGCAGGAGCGTGCAGAGTTCGAGGCGAGGCTGCGGCTGCCCAAGCCCTAGCCGCCGCAAGGCTGCTGGGGTGCACCACACCCTAGGAGCAAGCCATGAGCTTCCCACGCGCGAGCGGTGTGCCGGACTATGGTCCGAGCGGCACCGTCAACTACGATCCCGAGATTTTCTCGGGCAAGCTGGTCGAAAAGTTCTACAAGACCACGGTCTTCGGTGAGATCGCCTCGACCGACTACGAGGGCGACATCACGGGCATGGGCGCGAACGTCATCATCCGGACTGTGCCGGACGTGACGGTGAGCGACTACGTGATCGGCCAGGGCCTGACGAACGAGTACCCGGCCCGCAACTCGGTGACCCTGTCGATCGACAACGGCAAGAGCTTCGCCGTGGCCGTGTCGACCGTCGACGCTCGTCAGAGCGACCTCGACATGGCCGACATCTTCGCGAACGACGGCAGCATCAAGCTGCGGATCGCCGCCGATGCCGACATGCTCGAGACGATCCCCGCGGACGTTTCGGCCGACAACTCCGGCGCGAACGCCGGCGCCGACAGCAACGACATCAACCTCGGCACCGCCGCAGCGCCGCGCTCGGTGAGCGTCACCAACGTGATCGACTTCATGGTCGATTGCGGCCAGGTGCTCGACGAGCAGAACGTCGACGACGAGGGCCGGTGGATCGTCCTGCCGCCGTGGATGATCAGTCGCATCAAGCGATCCGACCTGAAGATCGCCAGCCTGGCCGGCGACGGGATCTCGATCCTGCGGAACGGCAAGGTCGGCGAGATCGACCGGTTCACGGTGTACCAGTCGCGGAGCCTGCTGACGCAGAACAGCCCCGCGACCGCTGCGACCTATGTGATGTTCGGCCACAGTGCCGGCCTCACCTTCGCGTCGCAGATCACCGAGCTCCGGATGATCGACAACCCGAACGATTTCGGCTACCTCGTGCAGGGGCTGATGGTCTACGGGTTCGAGGTCGTCGAGCCGAGCTACGTCGGCACCGCGATCGTCAGCCGCGGCTGATCGGCGCATTCGCGCGAGTCGGGGGGAGAGCGTAAGCTCTCCCCCTGCGTCACGTCAACCATTGAAGGAGCTTCGCGATGAAGACCAGCTTCCCCTCCGTGTACGGCAAGGACATGCCCGTCAAGGAGACCCCCGACATCATCAATTCGGACCGTCAGAAGAACGACGGCAAGGCCAAGGCGCGCTACCCGAACAACCCCCTCGGCAATCAGCCGGGCGGCGGTGGCAGCACCTCGGGCCCGTTCAAGCGCGCGCTCACGCCGGGCACCTCGCCGGCCGGCAGCTGATCCACCGGCAGGCCTTCGGGCCTGCCTCTTCAACCTGATCGGAGCACCAGCATGGGCAAGATGCCGAAGGCGTTCGAGAAGAGCGCCGCCGACAAGGACAAGGGCTACAAGGAGGGCAGCAAAGCGGACATGAAGATGGACGCCAAGCAGATGCCCAAGGCCATGAAGAAGGCCCCGAAGAAGAAGCCCACGAAGCGCGCCTAACCGGCGCACCCCATCAACTGCCACCCGGAGCTAAATCCATGGCTGAAATGACCGAAGCCCAAGAGGAACGCGTCGCCGCGAACCGCAGCAAGACGCGCCAGAACAAGGACGTCCCGTGGCTCATTCGAGACGACGGCGTCATCCGCCCGAATGTGCCGCTCATCGCGCGCAAGCCCAACTTCCGCCCCTATCACGGCGCGCTCGACGCGACGCTCGAGGAGCGCATGAACTACCTCGCCGGCCTGTCGCAGCACAAGCGCCGCCAGGTCGTCATGAGCCAGCCGCTCGAGGAGCTCCCGCCGCTGGATCTGTCGACCGCGTCGAAGGAGGAGCTCCTCGAGTTCGCGATGGAGGAGTTCAGCGAGCCGATCGACCCGGAACTGAGCGAGGCCGAGGTCCGCGTCGCGATCGCGAAGCTGGCCGGCATCGAACTGCCGAAGGCTGGCGCCGGCGCGACGCGCCAGCGCAAGGCAGCTGCCGCCGGCGGCCTGAGCAAGGCCTGACACCATGAGCGTGCTCGCATCGGACGTTATGAGCGACGCGCGCTCGACGTTGATCGACGACGATCTCGCGACCTACAGCGACCCGCAGATGCTCGGCTTCGTGTCCGATGCGCAGATCATGGTCTCCAACTACAAACGCGACGCCTACACGCTGCGCGATTTCATCCCGATGGTCGCCGGCACGAACCAGGCGCTCCCCGAGGGCGGCCTGGGCATCCTCGACCTGACGCAGAACGCCGTCTCAAAGCGCGCGATCACGCTTTGCGACAAGGAGCTCCTCGACGAGGAGAATCGATTCTGGCAGGCGGCCACCGGCGAGCGCGACGTGCAGCACTGGTGCGCCGACCCGCGCGACCCGCTGCGCTTTGACGTCACGCCGCCGAACAACGGCGCAGGCTCGGCGCTCGCGCTGTACGCCGCGGTGCCGCCCAAGCTGGACGACGAGGCCGACGAGCTCGTGCTGGTCGACACGTACAAGTACGCCGTCTACGCCTTCACGCTGCACCGCGCCTACGCGGAGACGAGCCGCAAGGGCGACACCGTGAAGTCAGAGTATTGGCATCAGAAGGGGCTGCAGGCGATCGGCATCACGAGCGCTGCGCAGGTGCAGGTCGCGCCGAAGGTCTCGGCCAACACGGGCGAATAGCATGGCTCAGATCCCGATCTTCCAGCTGCTGCCGGACATCGCGCAGATCGTGCGCAAAGCGCCGACTGCCACGCTCATCCGTGCGTACAACCGCGCCGCGCGCCAGTTCTGCCACGAATCGCGCTGGCTGCGGTTCACGCTGCGCGATTGCCTGACCGAGATCGACCAGGCGATCTACAACTTCGGCAGCGACGCAGACCTCGAGGTGATCGGCATCAAGGCGATCAGCGCGCGCAACAGCACTGGCCAGGGCAATCAAGCGCCGTGGAACCTGCGCGCTTCGCCGCAAGGCGGATGGCTGCCAACGCCGCCCAACGGCGCGCCGATCCGCTACGCCTACATCCCGAACGGCGCGATCGCGCTCAACCCGCCGCCCAACAAGGTGTATGTGCTCGACGTCACGCTCGTGCTGCAGCCGGTGCTCAACTGCAATTCCGTGCCCGACACGCTGCTCGCGCGCTATGACCAGGTGCTGCAAAAAGGTGCACTCGCCTACCTGCTGGAGATCAAGGGGCAGCCATGGAGTGACCCGCAGGGGGCGCTGCTCAAGCGCGCCGAATTCCAGGCCGGCATCGGCAACGCGCGGGCGGACGAACAGCGCGACTACCAGGTCGGCACCTTCATCGCCAAAAAGGCGCCATTCATCGTCGGGAGGATGTAATGCCTGGCTTCTCTTTCACTCCCGGCCCGCCGGCCCCCGAGGAGACCGAGGGCGGGTTCCCCATCGGCCTGCAATGGCGCTTCCAAGGCGAGGACGTCGGCACGGCCGGTCAGTTCGACGTGATCGACATCGTGCAGGGCGACACGCTCAACGTGAGCGCGGGCACCGGCGAGACGTCCAATGTGCTGACGATCATGATCCCGTGGGGCTCGGGCGTCTCGTTCCCCTGAGCCATGCGGATCGCACTCGAATCGTTTCGCGGCGAAGCGCCGCGCCTCACGCCTCGAGCGCTGCCTCCCAACGGCGCGCAGCGCGCGATCAATGCCCGGCTGCAGTCGGGCGACCTCGAGGCCTGGCGTCAGTTCCTCGAGATCGAGCGGCTGGCGATCGCGCCGCTGACGATCTACCTGCTCAATGACCGGTGGATGGCCTGGGAGACCGACGTCGACGTCGCGCGCAGCCCGATCCCGGGCGACACGACGTTTCGCGTCTACCTGACCGGCCCCGACGAGTATGAACAACCGCGATGGACCGACTACTCGCTCGCGTTCCAGTCGCCAGGGGGCACGCCCCCGTCCGTGACGCGCCCGATCGGCGTGCCCGAGCCTGGATCGGCACCGACCCTCGTCGTGGGCGTCGACTCGACGCCGAACACATTCTCGATCGACACGCTCGATGACAACGCATCGCTCGCGACGGCCTGGTCGGTGAACCCGGCGCTGATCGGTGCCCGCTATGCCGAGGTGACGCAAGGCAGCGGCTTCTACATCAGCAAGTACGACGAGAACCGAGACCCTGGCCAGGAGGCCTACGCCTTCCGCAACTTCGGCGTGTCGGGCGTGCTCGTGCTCGACGTCAACGACAATTTCGTCTTCGCCGGCGACACCAGCATCCGCCAGGCCTGCGTCATCGTGGGCGCCGATGGTGCCGGCAACGGCGTCGGCGCGCTGTACGACAACGACGGCAAGCTCTACATCCTGAAAACGGCCAATTGGGGCGTCCAGTTCGGCACCGCCAAGCTGGCCAGCGTGGCGCTCTCGCCATCGCTTAGCGCCGGCGTCGAGTACACGATGAACGTGCACGCCGTGGTCAACGTCGACGGCACGAAGACGGTGACCGCAAGGATCCTGAACGGCGCGACCGTGCTGGCCACGGTGACAGCGACGAACAACTTCTCCGACGGCGACTACTGCGGCTTCGCCAACGGCACGAGCAACGACGCGGCCACGCAGTACCAGACCAACTACTCCGACTACCACGTTCAGGCGAGCGGCTCGACGAACGCGCAGATCCAGAACGTGGCGACGAGCTACGTCTTCACGCTGGTGAATGATCTCGGCGAGGAGAGCGCACCGAGTCCAGCCAGCGCGACGATCCTGCGGCCCGATGGCGTGAGCGTGACCGTGACGACCTCGGTCAGCGTGCCGACCGGCATCAGCATCGACTACGGCATCGAGACGAAGCGGATCTACCGCGCAGTGACCGGGCCGACCGGCTCGATCTTCCGCTTCGTCGCCGAGATCCCGCTCGCGCAGGCCGACTACATCGACACGCTCACCGACGCGCAGCTGGGCGAGTCGCTCGAGTCCGAGGGCTGGGCGCTGCCTCCCGACGATCTGCGCGGGATCCTGGCGCTGCCGAACGGCATCATGGTCGGGTTCCGACTCAACCAGCTTTGTTTCAGCGCGCAGAACCGGCCGCACGCCTGGCCGCCGGCGTTCCGCCTGACCACAGACACCGACATCGTCGCGATCGGCGCGATCGACACGGCCGTCATCATCGGGACGCACACGTTCCCGTATGTCGCGCAAGGGCAGTCGCCGGCGGACTACGCAGCTGCGAAGCTCGAGGTTCCGCAGGCCTGCGTGAGCAAGCGAGGTCTTAGCTACGTCGCAGGCTTCGGCGTGGTGTTCCCCTCGCCCGACGGCCTGATGGGCATCGCTGGCGTCGCGGCGCCGGCGAACCTCACGAAGGGGATCTTCACGCGCAAGCAGTGGCAGGCGCTGCAACCCGAGAGCATGCTCGGCGTGTCGCACGATGACTGCTACCACTTCTTTTTCGACACGACGCCCACCCCTCCGACGCCGCCGGCGTCCGACCCGTTCTGGGATGACGTGATCCTGCTGTCGCTGAACACCGAAGGGGCGACCGACGAGTCGCCATTCAATGCGACGCCGCAGTTTTCGGGCACCGGGACCGTGGTCGGCAACGAGTACCGCACGGGCGCGCTCGGCATGGCTGGGATCGCGACGCTCGTCTATGAGGGCCCGCATCTCGTGCGCGATCCTCTGAAGGCCTACACCATCGAGGGCACCTCGCAGTACGCGACGCTGTCCAACAGCACCGGTTCGCAGATGGTCACCGGCTGGCGGCATGAGGCGCTGAGCTACGAGCTCTTCTCGGCCTGGTTCACGACGAGTGGCAACGTCATCCTGCAGCCCTTCGACGCACCGATCGGGACGTATCAGTTCGCCGGCGACGGCCCGAACACCGACCTGCATCTGGCGTTCGTGATCCCCGCAGGCGCAAACCCGCCGGTGCGCTTCTACATCAACGGCGTGCTCGTGCTGACCGTGAATCTTGACGTCAGCGGACTGCAGAGCGCCGACGGCAAGATCATCATCGGCTGCGAGGGCAACACCTCGCTGACCGACGTCGTCAACTACCGCGTGCGCAACGTGCGCGTGACGGCCGCCGATCGGTACTCCGGCAGCAGCTTCGAGGTTCCGGAGACGCCCTACCCGATCCACGGGCCGGAGGACAGCGGCGGCGGCGACATCGGTGGCACGCGCGGCGGCTACGCGCTGGACCTCAAGCCCGACGGGTTCGGCCTGATCGAGCTCGCCTATCACGCGACCGCCGCGCACGCCGACCCCGTGACGGACTCGCTCTACCTGGCGCTCGACGAGAACGACGAGCCGACCACGCCGTATCTGCCCGTGCCGAGCACGGCGCCGGTGCCCGACGGCATGACGATCTATCAGTTCGACGGCGACCCCGACTCGCTGATGGCGTACCTGTACCGCGGCCGCCTCAACCTCGTGCCCGCGCCCTACGCGCCCAGCTTCGTGCGCGTCATGGCTGACGACTTCGACAACCTCGTCGTGCGGGGCTATCAGGACGGCCTCTTGCAGTTCGAGAAGGTGGCCACCAGCGACGAGGAGTTTCGCGTGCAGACCGACTCGACGGCGAAGAAGAGCTACGAGCAGGAGCTCATCGGCACGTCGCGCGTGCAGACCTTCCAGACGGCCGAGGACATCGGGGAGATCGAGTAATGGCCACGCTGGGCAATCCAGCGCTGACCCCGCTGCGCGTGTCTGAGCGCGTCGACCGCGATCTCGCCATTCGCATCGACGTGATCCGCCAGCGCCTGGGCGCGCTCGATGCCGAGGTCATCCGCCTGGGCAGCGTGGCAGACGCGAGCACGACGGCGCAAAGTGTGCTCAACCTGCAGCGCGCCCTGCTGCAACTCACGCAGCGGGTTTCGGCGATCGAGGCGCAGCTGGGCGCGACCGACACGATCATCCTCGCCGCGTCGTCTACCGTCTCGAAGTTCGATGCGCTCTATGTCTCCGGCCCGAGCCGCGTCGCGCGGGTGGACCCGACGGATCCGCTGATGATCCACACGGTGATCGGCATCGCGCTGAACGACGGCGCCGAGGGTACGCCCATCACGGTGCAGCGCGGCGGCCCGCTCGCGTTGCCGACAAGCGCGCTTGTGACCGGCGAGGCGATCTACATCGCCACCGACGGCACGCTGACGCAGGATCCGAGCGCGGCCACCTATTCGATCCCGATCGGCGTTGCGACGTCGGGCTCGACGATCTGGGTCGGCGCTGGCTTCGCTGCGGTGCAGCTGCCAACGCTCGAGCCGACCGATGCGTTCATGCCGATCACCTACGGCCTGGCGCAGGCGCTGATCGATGATGCGCAGGGCGGCGACATCGTTCTGTACGACAACGAGGGCCGCGCAGCGATCGCATCCGATGGCGGCGCCATCATCAAAGCATCAGGAGCCTGATCATGCCCATGGCGCACAACCTTCCGCTACTGCCAAGCGGCATCCCCGTCGACGGCGACGAGGAGGTGTGGATCGACAAGTTCGTCGACGGCGAGTGGAACACCTACCGGATCACGGCGGCCGAGATTGCCGCGCTGGCCACCGCGGGCGGCGCGCAGCTGGCCGACGAGAACGAATTCACGGCGAGCCAGCGTGTGCAGCCTGTGGTGGCCAACGTGACAGGCGCCTATGCGGCCGATGCCGCCCTGTCGAATAACTTCGAGCTCACGCTGACGGGCAATCTCACGCTCAACCCGACGAACCTGCACGCCGGCATGGTGCTCAACTTCGAGCTCATCCAAGACGGCAGCGGCGGCCATACGATCACGCTCAATGCGATCTTCAAGTTCGGCGGTGGCACGATCCCCACCTGGGTGACAACGGCCGGCGCGGTGAACCTGATCTCAGGCTACGTCGACAGCGCCGGGCGCATCATCTGCGGCGGCGTGGCAGGAGCGGCCTGATGTTCACCTGCGCGCCGGCGCTCTTCGCGGCAGGATCTTCGGGGCCGGCGACTGACCCCTTCTTCGCGAACGTGCGCTCGCTGATCCACTTCGATGGAAGCGACGCGAGTACGGTGATCACCGATCAGATCGCGAACACGTGGACCGCGATCGGCAATGCCCAGCTGGACACGGCAAACAAGCTCTTCGGTGCATCCTCGCTGCTGCTCGACGGCTCGGGCGACTACGTGACCGGCACGCCGAGCGGCGGCTTTCTCATTGGCACCGGTGACTTCACGGGCGAGATCGCCATCTATCCCAACTCGCTGACGACGGACCATGAGGTTTTCAGCGTGAGCAACGGGATCAATAACGTCGACCTGCTGTGGGAGATCGACGGCACGAACGGCTCGGTCCGCTTCAGCCTGCGCAACCTCACGCTCGGCACAACCAACTTCGATTTCAACAGCCCGCCGGGCGCTGTGTCGACGGGATCCTGGCAGCAGATCGCTATCTCAGTGCACGGCAGCACGGCCTACATCTACGTGAACGGCATCATGGTGGCCTCGAGCGCGGTCGCCAGCGTGCGAACGAACGTATTCAACGTCTGCCAGCTGGGTACACTCATCACGGGCGCGCCGCGCTATTTCAACGGCTGGCTCGACGAGTTCCGGTGGACGACGGGAGTCGACCGATACGCCGGCGCGAACTACACGCCCGCGGTGGCGCCCTTCCCGAATTCGTGATGCACGAATACCGCCTCGTCGACGATCTCGACAAGCGGTGGCCGGCGCTGAAGCTACCCGCCGCCGCAGACGAGGCGCTCGAGGACTGGCACGCCGGGAAGGCGCTGTGTTTCAGCGGGCCGGCCGGGCTATTTGTCCTGACCCTGTGCCCGGGCGACAATCCGCCCGAGCTCGAGTGCTTCGTACTGCTGGCCGTGGCCAGTCGGTTCGGTGCACTCGCTGACGCAGAACCCGCCGTGCTCGAGATAGCGCGCGATCTGACCGCGACGACAGTCGCATTCCGATCCGTGCGCAAAGGCTGGGCTCGCAAGCTCGGCCCAGCGTGGCGGCCGAGGGGTAAACGCGAGTTCTGGCGGTACACATGAGCGGACGCAAGGAAGACGTCGACGAGACACCGCAGCAGCGCGCTATGGTGCAGATAGCCTTGAACAAGGTTCAGGACTACAAGCAGCGTTGGCTCCCCCTTCAGAAGCAGCTTGCTTCACACATTGCCGACATCGCAAAGCCAGGCTCTGCGGCCCGCAAGGCGGCCGAAGGCGTGGCCAGCACGTCGACCGAGCAGCAGTTCGCCGGCGCGCGCACCGGCCTCGAGGGCAGGCTCGCCAGCACCGGCGGCCTCGGCTCGAGCAAGGCGAAGCTCGCGATCGCGGGCATGGGCGAGGACGAGGCGACCGCGCAGGGCCTGGGGATCGCCAATGCTGACCAGCAGGTCGACGACGCCTATGTCTCGGGCCTGAACAGCATCATGGCGCTCGGGCAGGGCCAGCAGGCCGGCGCGATCAAGGGTACCAGCGAGATCGCCGCGCGCAGCGGCCGCCAGGCGCAGGCCGATGCCGAGGAGTCGCTCGCCAACCGCATGGGCAACGTGCAGCTGGCCAGCCAATTCGCCGGCATGGGCCTCGGCCTGGCCAAGCCTGGCACCGGCGGCGTGGACGGGCTGCAGGCGAAGTTCAGCAACACCGACCTGGGCCGCACTGGCTTCGGCACCGGCCTCGCCTACGGCAACGAGGATATGGCGCTCAACTTCTGAGGCGAACCCATGGCAGGCCTTGCACCCCCGACCAACTTCAACGCGAACCCGTACCTGATCGACCCCGGTGCGAAGGACTACGCGAGCCAGAACTACGCCGCACTCACGCGCGATATGTGGGCGCAGTGGACCAGCAACTTCTTGCCGTTCGAGAACGACCTGATCAGCTACGCGAAAGATCCGGCCGTCGTCGACAAGGCGATGGCATCGGCGAGCACCTCGGTGAATCAGGCATTCGATGCGCAGCAGGGCGCAACGCAGCGCCGGCTGAAGGGCCTCGGCCTCACGCTCGACGACGAGGAGCAGCAGGCGGCCGATCGCAGTTATGGCCTGGCGCGATCGCTGGCCGACGTGACGGCGCAGAACGTCGCCGGCCAGCGCACGCGCGAGCGGCAACAGAACGTGCTCGGCAACCCCGCACCGCAAATCTGAGGAGCACGACGATGGCACGTGGAAGTTTCGGCGGTGGTCTCGCAGCTGCTGGCATCCAGCAAGAGCAGCAGGCGGCCGACATGCTGGGCAAGGCAGCCGACCAGGAGCAGCAGCGCCTGCTCGGCAACAAGCAGATGGAACGCGCGCGCAAGGCTGGCAACACGCAGTTGGGTGTGACGGCCGGCGCTGCTGCCGGGTTCGCCTATGGCGGCCCGGTCGGCGCGCTGATCGGTGGCGTTCTCGGTGCCGCCGGCGCGGAGCTCTTCTGATGGCCGGCCTGAGCGTAGGCGGCGCGGCCGCACAAGGCCTCGAGTCGGGCATCGGTCTCGGCCTCGGGATGCGCCGGCAGCAGCTGGCGGAAGAGGCCGACAAGCGTGCGAGCCTGCAAGCCGATCAGGTGCTCGAGCGCCAGAAGGCGCAGGACGCGCGCCTCGAGGACGATCGCGCACTCGACGCGATCAACAAGTCTTTCGAGGACATCCGCTCCGAGGGTGAGGGGCTGATCCAGCAGTACGGCGGCATCAAGAACATTCCCGAGGACGTCGGCGCGGACTACCGCGGCCGCCAAACGCAAGTGTCGGGAGCGCGCGACACTCTGTTGCGCAAGCGCTACGAGCCTTTGCTCGCGCAGCAGCAGCAGCGCGCGAAGGACATTGCGATGAACCTGCAGAGCGGCAAGGTTGACATCGGCGCAGTTTCGCCGGCGGATCTCTATCACGCCGTGATGGTTCAGACGCGCCGCGACCCGAGCGATCTCCTGTCGAAGGATGGCCAGCCGTCGAAGCTCTCGACAGCCGTGTCGGACATCCACGACGGGATCCAGTACGGCAACGAGGGCGCGGTGCTGCGCGGCGCGAATGTGCTTTTCGCTCCGGAGCTACAGGTCGGCGTCGGCGAACCCAGCCCGCACGGCGGCACGATCGTCGGCAAGCAGATCGTCAAGCTCGTACCGCACCCCGCGGATCCCAACAAGGTGCTGCCGGTGGTGAAGGTGTTCGTGCGCAGCGGCCTGGCAAAGACCGCCGGCGACGTCGATCGCGCCGAGCATGTGGCCGAAGAGGGTGCGCCGCCAGGTGCCACCGGGTACTACATCGCGCCGATCACCGAGAACCGATCGAGCCATCCCGACGACCCGCCGAAGGCGATCGACCTGAATCAGGCGATGGAGTACGCCGCGCAGATGCAGACGCTCTCGACGGCGCTCGATCACCCCGAGGTGCGCTCGAAGCTCGAGCAGGGCGCGAAGGAGGCCGGCAGCGGGAAGGACGACTTCACGAAGGCCTTCTATGCGGTGCGCGGCAAGATGCCCGCCAAGAGCGTCGAATACAAGAGCGTCAAGAAGGACGAGAAGCTCGTCGGCATCGACACGCAGACCGGCAAGCCGACTGGCGCAGTGATCGAAGGCGAGCGCTCGATCCCGAAGGCGACCGGCCTGGCCGCCAACATCCAGGCGGTAAAGGACTATGCCGAGGCGAACGACATCGACGAGGACGAGGCTGCGCAGCAGCTGCAGGCGCAGGGCCTGCTGCGCGCGCCGAAGGCCGGCAAAGCCGCGAAGGGCGTCGCCGACGGCGGCCCGATGCCGCCCAAGGGCCTGACCGGCAAGGATCTGCTCGACTCGCTCAACGAGGACGATGCGATCACGGTGCAGGGCCTGGCGGACGGCACGCTCAAGCCATCGGAGATCAGCCAGAAGGGCAACCGCCGCGAGAAGATGCTTGCGCTGGCCAAGCGCTTCGACCCATCGTCGGATTGGGGCGCGAACGGCAAGCTGAAGGACGTTCCCGCACCGGCGCAAAAGGCCATGCTCGAGAACAACACGAACATCAACCGCGTGCAGCGTGCGCTGCGGTTGATCGGTGCGCTGCCGACGCAAGAGGGCGAAGAGGCCGATCCGAACGCCACGGGTCTGAAAGGCCTGCTGCCAGGCGGCATCCTGAACCGCGTGGATCCCAAGGGTGTGGAGGCGCGCGCCGCGATCGCCGACCTCGGCTCGCTGGTCATCCACGATCGCAGCGGCGCTGCGGTGAGTGCCAGCGAGTTCCCGCGCCTGGCTCCGTTCATCCCGAGCGCCAACGACGACGCGGCGACCGTGAAGAAGAAGCTCACCCGCTTCTACGAGGTCTACAAGCAAGAGATGGACGCGCTGCAGGGCACCTACGGTCCGGACAACGGATACAAGGAGTTCAAGGTCGGCGGCGACTCCGGTGCCGGCACGCCGCGCGAGAAGCCACCGGCTGCCGCCGCACCTGCGGCTGGCGGTGCGCCTTTCCGCTTGCCCAGCGACCGCGCAGCTGCTGCAGCCGCGTACAACAAGCTGCCGAGCGGCGCCACGTTCGTCGACCCTGACGGCAACACTCGCAGAAAGCCCTGACATGGCCGATCCCTGGGAATCCGCCCCGATCGTCGAAGAGGCACCGAAGGCGAAGGCCGGCGGCCTGGCCAAGCGCGGCGCGAAGGCTCCGGCCGATGCGCCATGGGAGGCCGCGCCGACCGTCGAGAGCTCGCTGCCCAACGTCGATCCCGGCCAGCCGACGGGCCTGCAGGGCGTGACCGCGCCGCCGCCGCGCACCGGAGCGGCCGCGATCCCGACGGCCGAGGAAATGGGCCGGCCCGCGGCGCCGCAGACGAACACGCTGCCGCCGCGGCGCGAGCTCGGCATCAAGGAGAAGGTCGTCGGCGCCGTCGAGGCCGGCATTGAAATGCTCGCGCAGCTGACCGGCGCGCCGCTCGGCATGGCTGCGGGCGGCCTGGCCGGCGTCCTGACCGGCGGCACGACCGACGAGATCGGCGCCGCGGCGGCAAAGGGTGGCCAGGTCGGCGCGGGTCTGGTGCGCCGCGGCCTGCAAACGAACCCGATCACCGGCCCGGCGATCGCGAACATGCGCGTCGCCGGCGGTGGCAGCGTCACCGACGAGATTTCGCCGGCCGGGCAGGAGGTGATGGATACCGCCGTCGAGCCGGCGATGCAGTCGCTGCCCGCCACGCTCGGCCACATTGGGCCGATCGAGGGCATGACGGCAGGACTCGCGCGGCCAGGTGCTGCAGCTGACGCCGCCGGCGCTGCTCGAGGCGGTCTCGCGCGCTCGGTGCAGGCGATCACCGACGTCGTCAAGCGGCTGCCCGAGGAAGAGGCAGCGCCGGCCGGCAGCGTGGGTGCGAAGGCGACCGACATCGCGACGCAACGCCGCGAGCGCGCCGCCAACCTGCCGGTGCCGGTGCCCGTCACGAAGGGCGATGTCGATCGCACGTTCACGCAGCAGCAATTCGAGAAGGAGACCGCCAAGAACCCCGAGATCGGCAAGCCGCTGCGCGAGCGTCAGATGGACAAGACCGACGCGCTGCTGAAAAACTTCGACGATTTCGTCGACCAGACCGAGGCGGGTCCGCTGGACGACGCCGCGATCGGCAAGAGCGTGACCGACCCGATCATGGCCAAAGCCGTGAAGGCAAAGCAGGAGATCAAGGACGCCTATGACGCAGCCAAGGAAGCCGGCGAGACTTCAGAGCCAGTGCCGACCGACACTCGTGCGCAAGCTCAACGAAGTGCAGTCAAGCAAGGGTAACGCCGGGGTCATTGGGGCCGCCGAAAACGAGCTCGTGCGGCTGGGAGGAGCGGCGCGCGGCGCGGACGGTGAACTGATCCCGGGCGAGCTCACGCTCGACGAGTTCAACGAGCTACGCAAGGTAGTCGGCAGCAACGGCGGCAAGGACGAAACGAATGCGCACTTCGCCGGCGAGCTCAAGGCCGCGATTGACGTGTCGACGCAGGACCGCGGCGGCGAGCTCTACCAGAAGGCGCGCAAGCTGTACGCCGACTACGCGGCCGAGTTCAAGAATCAGGGTGTGATCCGCGACCTGATCGGCTTGAAGAAGGGCAGCAGCGACCGCAAGACCGCGATCGCCGACGTGTTCAATCGCTCGGTTCTCAACGCGAGCGCCGAGGATCTGACGAACGTTCGCCGCACGCTCACCACGGCCGGCGACAAGGGCGTGCAGGCGTGGAATGACCTGCGCGGCAAGACGATCGACTGGCTGAAGGAGCAGGCCACGCAGAGCGCCGTGCGCGACGAGCGCGGCAATCCGACGGTCTCCGCGGACAAGCTCAACGCCGCGGTGAAGAAGCTCGATCGCGACGGCCGCCTCGAGATCCTGTTCGGCGGCAAGGGCGCGGAGCAGCTGCGCGACGTGCGCGACCTGGCCAGCGATGTCTACACCGCCGTTCCGGGCGCCGTGAACACGTCGAACACGGCGTCGGCGCTGCTGACTGCGCTCGACACCATGAGCACCTACCTGCTCAGCGGTGGCAGCGTGCCGTTGCCGGCGATGACGCTGATCCGCAAGGCGCTCCAAAACTTCAAGGAGCGCAAGCTCAAGGCGAAGGTGCGCTATGCGCTCGGCCCAGACGAGCCGGTGAAGGGCAGCCCGACGAAGGCGTTCACCCCGGACAAGGGCGCACCGCCGGCGCCGCCCGCTCCGAAGGCTCCCCCGCCGCCGGCGCCGCCGACCGCGCAAGCGCCGCTTCCAGGCATCGCGCCGGCCCCAGCGCCCGCGGTTTCACGTGGAACCCGGCCGGCGACGAAGCGCGAGCGTGAGCTCACTTCGCTGCGGGATCAGGCGACCGACCCGCAGATCATCAAGGACATCGACCGCGAGATCGCCGCCGAGCGCAAGCGCGACAGCGACACGAAGCGCGCCGCGGAGTATCGGAAGCTGGCCGACGCGACCAGCGACACCGAGCTCGCCGGCAAGTTCCGGGAGCGCGCGGAGAAGCTCGCGCCGGAGCCGCCGAAGCAGCCGGCCGCCAAGCCTGAACCCAGCGGCGCCGAGGTCGAAACGATCCCGGTGCCCGAGGTGCACGAGATCACCAGCGATCGCGCCGTCGACGCCGTGATCGCGCGCGCCGAGGCGGAAGCGAAGTGGGCGAAGGCTCACAAGCTCAGCGAGGCAGAGCAGCGCCGCTCGAAAGACACGTGGCAGGCCATGCAGTACGATGCGGCCGCCGTCGATCGAGCAGGCAAGCAGCACGAGAACAGCCCGAGGGTGTTCGATCGTGAGATCCAGCGCATCATCGACGAGGGGAAGGCACGTGAGGCTCAAGTCCAGCAAGGTGATCTCAGCAGCGAGGGCCTACGGCGACCTGCAGAAGGCGCTCGCGGCGAAGCTGCAGCCGGGGGCGAACAACCCCGGGCCGACGGCAATGCAGCGGCCGGAGCCGTTCGGCAAGGTGCAGAGCCTGCCGGGGGACAAGCCGGCGAGCGTGTAGCCGAGCTCTTCCGCGACAGCAAGGGGATCAAGCGGGCCGACATGCCCGTCGTGCCCAAGGGCGCGCAGGCCGAGTTTGTGAAGGAACTGAACGCCGCCGGCGTGAAGACCGAGCAGCAGACGGTGCCGGCCGCGAGCCTGAAGGCGACCCAGAAGGACTACAACCTCGAGAACATCGACTTCTTGCGCAAGGAGGTCGAAGGCGGCCGCTACGACGACAAGAACCGCATCATCGTGTCACGCGACGATCGCGTGCTCGATGGGCACCATCGCTGGGTTGTCGCCTCGGAGCGGGGCGAGCCGATCAACATCATGCGCGTCGACCTGCCCGTCGAGCAGCTGCTCGCGAAGGCCAAGGACTTCCAGCAGCGCAAGGGCCTGCCTTCGCGCTCGGCAACCGACTCGGTGCGCCTGCCCAACTCCGGCGAGCGCCGCGCGGCCGACTACCTGGCTGCTCGAGGCGACGTGCCGGCTGACGTGCATTCGGCGATCCTCAAGCAGTACCGCGCTGCCGACCAGGCGCACCCGATCTACAGGAGCGCACTCGAGGCCGTCGGGCGTCAGCTGGGCGACGCGACGCGCCAGGTGATCGTCGCGCCGATCAAGGTGCCAAGCCGCGCGACCGAGAAGATCCTCGTCGACTACAAGGGCGACGCCAGCCAGATCAAGGATCTGGTGCGCGGCACGATCGTCCTGCGCGACATCGGCGCGGTGCCGGACGCGATCAAGGCGCTTGAGGCGAAGTTCGGCAAGCTCGAGGGCCTGCGTAACAGTCTCATCGAGGGCACGCCGGCGCCGACGGTCGACGGGTATCGCGACATCAAGGCGAACGTGCGCGTCAATGGCCACGCCTCCGAGGTGCAGGTCAACGTCCCGGAAATGATCGCGGCCAAGAAGGAGGCGCATCCGCTCTATGAGCAGGCCGAGGCGGTGCGCCGCCAGGCCGACAAGGAGGGTCGGGATCCCACACCGCAAGAGGCGGCGCAGCTGCGCGACCTCGAGGCGCGCCAGTCGGCGATCTACGACGCGGCGTGGCGGTCGGCGACGAGTTTGCGGAACGCCGGTTCGAGCACTCGCGTGCCGTTTCGGGCCAGCGACTCGAGCGGGAACCTGCGCGGCGGATCGGCGTCCCAGGCGCGCACCGCGTACTCGGCTGAACGAGTCACCGGCACGCCTTCGACGTCGAAAAACTCGGTCCCGGCAGGGAACGATCTTGGCAACATTTCTGCACCTCCGCGTCCGATTTTAGACGACAACCCGATCGGCCGGCAGACTATTGCGACCACTGAGCGGGGGGTTGAGGTGCCTGTCCGTTACCGGTTGGTCGACGCTGGCCAGCTGGTGACATCGCACGACGACGCGCTCGGCGTGAATCCGGCTTTCCCGAAGGAACTGCAGCCGCGCGATCGCTCGCGCGACGCCAGCGAGGCGCAGATCGCGCGCATGGCCGGCAACATCAAGCCCGAGCTCCTGGCCGAAAGCTATAAGGCCTCAGACGGTGCGCCCATCATCGGATCCGACGCCGTCGTCGAGTCGGGCAACGCACGCACGATCGCGCTGCGCCGCGCCTACGCCGCCGGCGACGCGGAGCACTATCGCCAGTGGCTCAAGGAGCACGCCGGGCGCTTCGGGTTGAGCTCCAACGACGTCGCGCGCTACGAGCGTCCGGTGCTGGTGCGCGAGGCGCTCGGAGATCGCGATCGCGCCGAATTCGCGCGCCAGGCAAACGAAAGCTCGGTCGCCGGCATGAGCGATGCCGAGCAGGCCAAGAGCGACGCGCTCAGGCTGCCCGACCTCGAGGGCCTTGTGACGGGCGACGATGGCCAGCTGGCCGGCGGCTCGCAAGAATTCATCCGGCAGTTCATGCGCTACGTCGCCAGCCCGAGCGAGCATGGCCAGCTGATGACGGCAGACGGCAAGCTCTCGCAGCGCGGTGCGAACCGGATCCGCAATGCGATCTTCTCGAAAGCGTACCAAGACGTCGACCTCGTCGCGATGATGACCGAGTCGACCGACGCGAACGTGCGCAACGTGCTGGCCGGCATGCTGCGCGCGGCGCCCGCGGTGGCCAGGCTGCGCGACCTGCTGGACGCCGGCGCTCGAGCGGGCCGCGACTTCGTGCCCGACCTCGTCGAGGCGGTGCGCCGCTTCAGCGATGCGCGCGAAGCTGGCCAGAAGGTCGATCAGGCGCTCGCGCAGGGCTCGCTGATCGGCGGCGAAGCGTCGCCACAGGTGGCAGCGATCATGCACATGCTCGAGGCCGATGCGCGCGCGCCAAAGCGCATCGCCGAGAACATCCGCGGCATGGCTGACGAGATCGACCAGGCCGGCGATCCGCGCCAGGCCGGCATGTTCTGAAGGAGACTGGCAATGTCACGTGAAACCGAGCCGGGCGAGCTCGACGCACCGCCCCACCGTCGCCGAGGCGAAATGCGCCTCGACTCGATCGCGAACAACGCCCTGTTGAAGCTCGCGCAGTTCGTGCTCACGGGCATCGCGATGCCGGCGATCGCCTTCGGCATCAATGCGATCTTCCAGCGCATGGAGTCGCTCGAGAAGCAGTTCATCGCTCAGGACAAGGCGAACGCTACGGCCGAGCTCAGGCTGAGCTCGACCGAGCGCAGTGTGTCGGAGCTCCTGGCCGCAAACCAGGCCCTACGCGAGCGGGTGCTCTCGCTCGAGTTTCAATCCCGCGTCAACCCGAAAGGCCCATGATGGAACTGATCGCTGCCCCCTCGAGGATCCTGAAGCAATTCAGCACGTGGATCCTGCTGCTCACCGGGCTGGGTGACACCGCGCATGTGCTGCTCGCGTCGCTGGCCGATGTCCACGTGCTCACGTCGACGCAGCTGACGATCGCGAACGCCGTGCTCGTGTTCGTGAGCACCGCGCTGAAGCTGGTTCAGCAGAACATCGCGCTCACCGTGGGCCAGAAGGCCGACATGATCGACGCGGTGAACAACGCGCCGACGAAGCCGCCCAAGACCGACCAGCCGCTGCAGCCATGAAGACCAGCGCCGAGGGTCTCGCGCTGATCGAGCACTACGAGGACGATCGGCTCGTCAGCTACCCCGATCCGAAGACCGGCGGCGCGCCATGGACGATCGGCAAGGGTGCCACCGGGCCGGGCATCGGTCCGGGGCTGATTTGGTCGCAGCAGCAGTCCGACGATCGGTTCGCGAGCGACGTCGCCGAGCGCGAGCGCATCGTCAACGCGACCGTCAAGGTGACGCTCGAACAAGGGATGTTCGATGCCATGGTCTCGATCGTGTTCAACGTCGGGCCCGGCAACGCGAACAAGGATGGCATCATGCGGCTGAAGAACGGCAAGCCGTCGACGCTGCTGCGCCTGCTCAACGCCGGCGACTACCAGGGTGCTTACGCTCAATTCGCCGTGTGGATCTCGCCAGGCTCGAGCGTCGAGCTCGGCCTGCGGCGTCGCCGGCGCGCTGAACAAGGCCTCTGGCAGGGGCTCACGGCGCGCGACGCGATCGCGGTGGCGCTGGCGCAGTTCCCGCGGTAGCCTTGCCGCTCCTCAACCCCCGAAAGGTTCCCCATGAAATCCAGAATCGTGAGCTTCCTGCTCGCCTGCGCGTTCGCGTTCGCCACGCTCGGCATGCTCGAGGGATGCACCAGCACGCCGGCGACGTCGGCCGACCCGCGCCAGCAAGCCGTTGATGCCACCTACAAGGCCGCCGTCGCGCTCGACGCCTCGATCACTGCCACGCGTGGCGCGGTGCTGGCCGGCGCGCTGAAAGGCAACGACGCAGTCAACGCGATGAAGGCCTTCGATGCCACGTATGCAAGCCTGAGAGCGGCGCAGGCGGCGCTGCAGGCTGCCCCACCCTCACCGCCGGCATCAGGAGCTAGCAAATGAACAGCCTCGATCCCCGATTCACCACGATCATCGCAGCCGCCGGCGCCGCCGCAGCTGCCCTCAGCCCGAAGGGCGCCGCAGCGAGCGCCGTCCTGTCGACGCTGCTGCAGGCCGCGACCGACTTTCACGATCGCGTCGCCGACGGCAGCGTGACCGATGCCGACCTCGCGGCGATGCTCGACAAGGCAGGCGCCAACCTGGCCGGCCTGCACTCCGACGTCGCCCGCCAGCAAGGCGGCTGAACGTGAAGCGCTGGCTCCTGCTGCTGGCGCTCGTCGCGCCGGCTGCCTTCGGGCAATGCCTGCCGAGCTCGGTGTTCCCGAGCGAGGCCGGCACCGACTACATCGTCGTGAAGACGCCCTTCGTCGAGGGCCGTGTCGGCTGGTGCCTCGAGTCGCGCACGGCCGCCGGCGACCGCTGGGTGCAGATCGTCTACCAATGGTGCCTGACGCGGAACTGCTCGACGCTCGTGAACCCGTTCGCGGTGCTCGATCAGCTGAAAGCCGCCTCGGCGCCGAAGGCCGCGGCGTCTGCCGTGTCAGCGCAGTATTCGATCAAGCTGACCGACCCGACCGACATCCTGCGGTACAAGCAATGGCGCTACGACGCGTGCGTCGCGCTCACGCTGGCCAGGCTGACGACCACGGCGCTCGATCCTCTGCCGGCGGGCTACTGCGGCACGCGGCTGCCGGATCCCGTCGCCGACAGATGGGTGACGATCAATGGCTCGATCTTCACCGCCGCGGGCGGCAGGCTGACCGGGCTCGTGTCGGGCAAGAAGGCGGCCGCTGGCCTGACTTGCAACTGTGACACCATCAGCGCGACCAGCGGGGCGCGTCGCTTCTGCGCTGCTCCGCCGGCTACAACCGCGGCGACAGAGGTCGCCGAATGTCAGAAGGCCACACCATGACAGTCGCGATCCATCTACACTTCCACGGCCCGATCACCGTCCACACCGGCTCGGATCCGTGGGTGCTTCCAGCCATCAACGAACTGAAGGAAATCATCATGGGAACTGCACAGCAAACCGTCGACGCCCTGAAGGCCGCGACCGATCAACTCGAGGCCGCGGCCACCCAAATGGGCAAGGTCGTGACCGAGACGGCCGGGTTGCAGCAGAAGATCACCGACCTCGAGACCATCATCCAGTCGCAGGGCACCAGCGTGCCGCAAGAGGTGACCGACGCCGTCGCCGCGGTGAGCGCGGCCGCTGCGCGCGTCAAGGCTGCCAGCCAGGCGGCCGACGATCAGGTGCCGGACGCAGTCTGATCTGCATCTAACTAGACGCTAGTTAGATGCTCGAGGGGCCCTGCGGGGCCCCTTTTTCTTGCGCTGCTGCTGGGCTGGGTGGGGTGGCGAGCAGAGAATTGATAGCCTCGCCTCGCTCCTGCTCCCGCCCCGCCTGCGCAGCCGCCCGCCCGCGCTCGAAAGCTTCCGCCAGTTCCTTGTCGCGGATGGCGTTCTCTTCGTCCACCATCGCGTTGATTCGCGCCATCGCAAGCACGGGGTCAATCGTGTCGCGCTGTGCGGCGGCTGCCGCCTTCAGCGGGCTATCACCAGACCAGTGCCGCCCGTCGGGGGCCGTAATAGTCCAAGCGTTCGGCTTTGCCAGCGCAGCGACTCTTTGGCACTCGCTGAGACACTTAGCCCAGCCTTCTGCGTACCCGTCTTCAAACAGGACCGGCGATTGCCCAAGGCTCGGCGGCATCACAGGCCAGTCTGAATCTGTCTCCGCACTGGCAGCGGCCCGGCGCTCGATGTCGCGTTCCTCCATCAGGCTCGTCACCTGAGCCTCAAGGTCGAATATCCGTCTGGCCTGTTCCAGCTCCAGTTCGGTTCTGCCGTTCGTTTCACTGGCAGCGGCCCGGTCTGGGGGTGTGGCGAACTCAAGCGCGTCGAGAGACTTCATCGCCGCCGTGCCAGCGCCGGGCGGAAGGTCTCTGATACTCAGGATGAGCGCTCGCAAACCGGCCGCGTGGACCCTTCGTTGCGCCTCGCCCCTCCCCTCGGGTTGGGTGCTGGCTGACAGGGCAGAGCGGGCAGCGGCCCAGGCGAGGTGCTGGCGGCGTTCGTAGTCCAGCATCATGCCGGCGTGCTCGCGCTCCTGTTCTGGCGTCCAAT
>Ga0105248_10001668_pt1 | contig 24702 bp, 18 predicted proteins | sample KBSS34metaG_FD_81524 | JGI IMG/M metagenome (GOLD analysis project Ga0105248, IMG submission 81524) | Switchgrass rhizosphere microbial communities from Kellogg Biological Station, Michigan, USA - KBS S3-4 metaG | ecosystem: Host-associated > Plants > Roots > Rhizosphere > Soil | place... | reverse complement strand
GACCTTGACGTAGAACCCCGTAGACTCGGGCGAATCAACCTGCGCAAGGATGACGACGTGGCCACCGTCAAGAACGCCGAGGTGGCAGGACTGACGCAGTTGATGCGCCAGCCAGTGCATGATCGGCGTCGCCTCCGTAACCATGCGCTTGGTGGGCGGATGCTCCTGCCCGAGGCGGAAGAGACGCAGCGTTAAGTGATAGCGATCTTTATTTGCGGACTGCGCCAGATAGCCGCGGTGCTCCAGGCAAAGGAGCATGCGGAAGATCTCCGACATGGTGCGGTTGAGCCGGCGAGCGACCTCGCTGACCGTCATGCCCTCCGGCGTCGAGGCGAAGAGCTCAAGGATGTCCAGGCCTTTTTCGAGTGCGGGAGTCGGATAGTAGCGCTTTACTTGCGGTTTGATAGTCACAGGTCGAGGTGCGGCAGGTCGCATTCCCCACAAGGTAACAAAAGGTCCTAGACGTGTCGAACCTTCTATGAAGCTTTTGGGGTCTTCATGGTGCAAGAAAGCAGTCGAAATGCGCACAAGGTTGCAAAGCGCTAGTAGCATGGGGACGCGTGGCCATAACCCCAAATCATGCGCCGCAAGGCGAACAGGTTGCAGCGCCCCTCGTCCCGCGTCGTCGCTGGCGGATCGCGTGGCTTCTCGGTCTCGGAGTTCTGGTCAACTATTTTGACCGCGTCAACCTTTCCGTTTCGCACGCCGCGCTCACCACGACGTTCGGCATCTCTGCCATCACCTTCGGCTATCTTTCAGGGGCTTACAACTGGACGTACGCGATCTGCCAGCTACCCATCGGAGTTGTTCTGGATCGTTTCGGCATACGTCGCGTTGGGCGTCTTTCAATCGCTCTCTGGAGCATCGCTTCCTTCGCAGCCGCGATAACTCCAACCATAGGCGGCCTCTTCGGTGCGCGTCTCTTGCTTGGCGTCGGTGAGGCGTCCACCTTTCCGGCCAACGCCAAAGCGATTGGTCTCTGGTTTCCTCCCGGGGAGCGCAGCTTCGCAACATCCATCTTCGATGCCGCTGCCAAGTTTGCGTCTGCCATCGGCGTTCCGTTGATCGGAATTCTTTTGCTGCGCGTGGGCTGGCGTCTGAGCTTCGCCGCTACTGGCGTACTCAGCGTGCTCTACTTCCTAGTCTTTTGGCGCGTCTATCGCGATCCTGCAGAAGATCCAGAGCTCACAGCGGCGGAACGCATTCACATCGCCGGCGACGCTGATGTGGGCACGCAGAAGAAGGCGGAGGACTCTGCCTCTCTTGGCTATCTGTTGCGCCAGCGCAAGGTTCTAGGCATGGCTCTCGGCTTCGGAGCCTACAACTACGTATTCTATCTGCTGCTCACATGGCTGCCGACCTACCTCTCGACTGCGCTAGGCATCGATCTACTGCATTCATTCCTCTACACCGGCGTTCCGTGGCTCTTCGCGACAGTGACGGATCTTGTTATCGGAGGGTGGTTAGTCGACGAACTCGTCCGTCGCGGCTTCGATGGCAACCGAGTCCGAAAGATCGTCCTGATCGGCGGTACGGCGTGCGGTCTTGGCATTATCGGAGCGGCGAACGCCCATACGGCAACGCGCGCTCTGGCGTGGATCAGCCTTTCGATAGGCGGGCTTGCCGCGGCTGCCCCGGTTGGCTGGTCGATTCTGTCGTTGATAGCTCCGCGTTCTAGCGTCGGTACGGTTGGCGGCATCATCAATTTTTCGAATCAGCTTTCGGGCATCGCAGCGCCCATCATTACCGGATACCTGGTTGCTGCGCATCACTCGTTTGAGCTTGCGTTTGCCGTCTCGGGGATTTATCTGGTCATCGGGATCGCGGGCTACGCTTTCCTGGTCGGGAAGATCGAACCTGTTCCGCCTCAGCCTCGTCCGTCCGGCGTCTAGCGTTCCGGTGCGGGCGTTGGTGGACCGTAGTGCTTCGTCCCGCCAGTCCGTGAGTTCAACACATCGAAGGTGCCGTCGCCGGTTCCGATCAACTCGAGATAGTTCCCGTTATCCGATCCCTGGAGGTTGGCTATGAAGTCATCGTTGGTGTTGTGATCGTCACCACCTTCCTCTGAGTAATGCAGTTGCCAGAGCGTCTCGAGTCCGGGAGCATCGAGAATTGTATCGATCACCGGGATCGAGCCACCCTTTCGCTCGCCGTTATTCATAATCGCCGCTCTGGCGCCCAGCGCATCAACCATCGCCGGATTGGAACTCTGGTTCCAGCCGTGATGCGAGACGATGTAGACATCCACGTGTCCCAGCTTATTGCCTGGACACACAAGTTCCATCTCCTTGTCCATGGTCAGGTCGCCGAGATCGAGGAGCTTCAGCTTTCCGAAGGTGACCTGGATCCCGACCGAGCGCGCATTCTCAGTCGTATCGGCCGGGCGCTTCACGGCGTCCTTGCAAAAGGAGTTTGGTTCAACCTCTCCCTCGAGTCCGCTATCAATCAGCTTGCCGTCGGAGCTGATCACGGTCGCCTTCATCCCGACGATGGGAAGTACGTCGCCTGGCTTGGCGAGAATCCGCTTGATCTTGGCCGCGCCGACTGTTTTTTCGTACGCAGCATATCCCTTTTCGGCGGCCGGGTTGTCTTCGCGATTCGGGCCATGGTCGATGAACGCCCCCACCGGAACCTTCTCGAGCAGTTGCGGCACGCCTCCGACGTGGTCTTCGTGGTAATGCGTAATCAGTACGTAGTCGATCTTCTTCAGGCCAGCGTCTTTTACTACGGCGGCGATTCGTTCTGCGTCTCTCGAGTCATAGCCGGGCCAGCCGGTATCGATCAGCAGTGCCTGATCCGCCGGAGTGACCCAGAGCGTCGCCTGCCCGCCCTCAACATCAACAAAGTAGACTTTTAGTTTGCCCCCGCCGCTCTTCGGACTCTGCGCCAGGCCGCTGGCGACTGCCAGCAGCCCAGCAGCCGCGAGCGTGCTTAAAATTCTCCCCCATCTCATCGTTTCGCCACCGTCGCGCGCATCGCGCCTGTCGATATCCCGCCGTCGATCAGCAAAGTCTGTCCCGTCATGTACTGGCTCGCCTCTGAGGCGAGGAACACTACCGCACCGTCCAGATCGTTCGGTTGTCCCGGCCGCTTCAGAGGGATACGGTCCACCAGATAATCCACCCATTCCTGGCTTTCGTACAGTACTTTGTTCTGTTCCGTGCGAAACCAACCTGGAGCGAGACAGTTCACCGTGATTCCATACTTGCCCCAATCGTCTGCAAGGCTCATGGTCATCTGGCGCACGCCACCACGGCTGGCACCGTAGGGTGCAAGTCCGGCGTAGCCAAAGACGCTGGTGACCGAACCGATGTTGATGATTCGCCCATATCCGTGCGGTATCATCAACCGCGCCATCTGCTGCGCGACGAAGAAGTTGCCTCGCAGATTTGTGTCGACTACGAGGTTCCAGTCGTCCCAAGTCACGTCGAGAGCAGGCTTACGTACGTTGCATCCCGCGTTGTTGACCAGGATGTGTATCTGTCCGCAGGCTGCCTGAGCTGCCACCCCCATGCGTTCGATGCTGGCCTGGTCACGCACATCAAGTTCCAGCGGGACAGCCTTTCGTCCCAGCGTCTCGATCTCGGCGACGAACGGAGTCAGGTCGTCCTTTGAGCGGCTGGTCACAATCAGGTCCGCCCCAGCACGGGCCAGAGCACGCCCAAAATATTGGCCAAGGCCGCGGCTTGCTCCGGTGATCAGGGCCACTTGTCCGGTCAGGTCGAACAGTTTGTTCTTTCCTTCATTGCCGTCCGTTGTAGTCATTCGCGGCTTACGCCTCCCTCGGGTCTAATACGACTTTCATCAGGTTCGGCTCATGCCCGTAGAGACGTTCAAACCACCGCGGTCCTTCGTTAAGCGGAGCAACAGCAGTGATCAGCGGTTCTACCTTGATCTTTCCTTCTGCGATCAAACGCATTGCTTCCGGATACTCTCCTGCCGAGGCGCACGACCCCTGCAGACGAATCTGCCGCGACACCACCTTTTGTAGCGGAAGCGTCACTTTGGGAGTGATGTTCCCTACCAGCACTACCGTGCCTCCCTTGCGTACACAGTCGATCGATGTACTCACCGTCTCGTCACGGCCCACGGCTTCGAGCACGACATCTACACCGCGGCTGCCGGTCAGCTGCATGATCTCGTTTGTTAAGTCAGCGCCGGAGGCTTCAATCACCTTATCTGCGCCAACTTGTTTTGCACGGGACAATCGAGTAGCGTCGATATCCGAGATGAGCACCTGAGAGCACCCCGCTGCTTGAGCGGCCTGGAGCACAAGAAGGCCGATCATTCCTGCTCCAATCACCAGCGCCGTTTCGCCTCCGCGCATCTCTGCTACGCGCACGGCATGCAGCGCCACGGAGACCGCCTCCAGCATTGCCGCTTCGGCAAACTGCAGCGCGTCCGGAAGACGATAGGAGATTCTTTCCGGAACAGCGACGTATTCGGCGAATGCTCCGGCTCGGCGATATTCGCCGCACGATACGCCTAAGACCTGCCGCTGTTCGCACAGGTTCACTTCCCCCGATAGGCAGAACTCACACGCTCCGCAGAATACCGTCGAATCGAAGGTCACACGGTCGCCGACTGCGAAACGGCTCACTCCCTCACCAAGGCTTGCGACCACTCCTGCCGCCTCATGACCCATGACGATCGGGGGAATCCTTCGCCCAGATGAGCCGTCGTACCCGTGAACGTCGCTGCCGCATATACCGCAGGCTGCCACGCGAACGAGCATTTCGCCGGGACCTGCCGAAGGCACAGGAACATCCACGACCTCCAAGTGCTTGTACTCGTCCAGAAGCAAGGCCTTCATCGTTGCCACGCGGTCACCTCGATGCTCAAGAATATATTCGGCGGTGAAATCACGCTATGGGGAAAAACCCTGGAACGATAGCTAGAATCGAAAAACCATTCTGCATACTTCCGAATACCAGGAAAAGATGACTGGCGCCCACAACGTGGTCACAGGGTATGATTTTCGCTGATGCGACTCCGCGCTTTTTCCTTTGCCCTGACTCTTTGTCTTGCCCCCATGCTCCACGGCCAGCCCGGAAACTCCGGTAGATGGACGGAAGACGCGGCCAACACCTGGTACGCCCGTCAGCCCTGGCTTGTCGGCGCCAATTACGTGCCCTCCGACGCGATCAATCAACTGGAGATGTTTCAGGCAGCCACGTTCAACCCAGCCATCAACGACCGCGAGCTTGGCCTGGCTGAGGCGATCGGGATGAACACAATGCGGGTCTTCCTGCAGGACCAACTCTACACACAGGACCCGAAAGGTTTCATCCAGCGCCTCGATGCTTTTCTTGCCATCGCTGCGCGCCACCATATTCGGCCCATCCTCGTCCTCTTCGACTCCTGTTGGGAGGCGAGCCCGCACCTCGGTCCCCAGCATCCTCCCATCCCCGGCGTTCACAACTCGGGTTGGGTACAGAGCCCTGGCGGCCCTGAACTCTCCAACCCGGCCTACGAGCCGAAGCTCAAGGAGTATGTCGTCGGCGTTGTTTCTGCATTCGCAAAAGACGAGCGCATCCTGGCCTGGGACATCTGGAACGAGCCGGACAACACCAACGATAAGCGTTTCGACGAACCGAAGAACAAAGCTGCATTGGTCGCAGCGCTTCTTCCCAAGGCCTTTGCCTGGGCGAGGTCAGCACATCCTACGCAACCTCTCACCAGCGGTGTCTGGACTGGCGATTGGAGCGATCCCGCAAAAGAATCGGCTGTTACGAAGATTCAGCTCGCGGAGAGTGACATCATCTCGTTCCACAACTACGACTGGCCCGAGATTTTCGAAGCCCGCGTCAAGTCTCTCCAACGGCTCCACCGCCCCATCATCTGCACGGAATACATGGCGCGCGGAAACGGAAGTACCTTCGACACGATCCTGCCACTTGCGAAACAGTTAAACGTCGCTGCGATCAATTGGGGACTAGTTGCCGGCAAGACCCAGACGTATCTGCCCTGGGACTCGTGGCAGCATCCCTACGTCATCTCGCAGCCCACCGTTTGGTTCCATGAAGTCTTCCGCAACGACGGCACGCCGTACCGCCAGCGCGAGGTGGATCTCTTTCGCCAGCTTACTGGCCGTGGAATTCCGAACTCTGCTTCGAAGCAGAACTGAGAGCCGATTCACCCCAGATTCGCTACCGGTCACATCATTTCTCAAATTGTGACGAACTGCTGCCACCTAGCCGCGAATGGTCGTATTGCGTCACCATCCCGACTATTCGTGTAGACGGCATGTCTGCACGCGTCGAATCAGCGGGATAACTCTCGCATCTCCTCGGCAGTCATTGCTGCAGCGGTCGAGGCGAATTCGTAGCACAAGCGGCCCCTCCCCAATCGCATCGACCGGCCTTCATCTTTGTCCGGAGAAACGACGATGCCACTCTTTAGAAGATCCCCCATCTCGCTGTCAGTCGCTTTACTCGCATGTGTACTCTATCTTCCCAGCAGTCATGCGATCTCTCCTGAGGAGAAGGTCATGAAGCTCACCTCCGACGCGGAGGGTGGCTCGCTCCCCGCAGAGATCGAACTGGGTGCCCGGTATATGACCGGCGAGGGGGTGGCGCGCGATCTTGCAGCCGCGGCGCATTGGTACGAGAAGGCCGCCCAGAGGGGCGAACCCCACGCACAGAACCAGATAGGCTACTTCTATCAGTCCGGCATCGGGGTTCCCCAGGATTACGCACGGGCTATGCGCTGGTACCAACTCGCCGCTTCTAACGGAGATGCTTCTGCACTTCTAAATATTGGCGTTCTCTACTTCACGGGAACCGGCGTCAAGAAAAACATCGCCTACGCGGCCGGATTTTTTGAGAATGCTGTCCGTAAAGGCAATGGCACGGCCGCCGCGTACCTCGGTGATATTTATTACTCTGGCGCGCTCGGCACCGTAGACCTGGCCCAGGCCGATAAGTGGTTCGAAACCGGCTCCCGTATGAACGACCCGCTCGCCACCTACAATCTCGGTCTGCTCTATTCGTCAGATCCCAGTCACCCACACGATTTTCACCGCGCAGCGTCTCTCCTCCGCCGCTCAGTCAACTATGGTTATGTGCCCGCCATGCACTCGCTTGCATTGCTATTGATCAATCATCCTCAGGAGGAGCAAACTAACGGCGAGGTCCGCTCTCTTCTCGAGACAGCTGTGGCAGCAGGGGAGTGGAAGTCTTCCGTTGTGCTCGGAATTCTTGCACGCGACGGTAAGATCCTTCCCTCCGACAATCGCGCCGCCGACTACTACTTCCACGTCGCTGCCCTGATGGGAGGAAAGCACGCCCAAGATTTGGTCATGTACGATCTCTCCAAACTCGACCCTACCTTCGATTCCGTCCAGCGCGACGCGATACTCACTGAGGCGCGCTCCTGGTGCCTGCAACACTCGAAAGTGAAGAAGTTCCTCGTTCGCGACCCGCGCGAGATCAAATTCTTCCCTGCACCACAGTCCAATTGGGTTTCTCCTGCGCTTGATATCAGCAGTCCTGTCTCGTCTGCCGAGGCGCCATGTACTATCGACAGTCGGTCATCCTGAGTAAGAAGAAAGTTGAGGGCTAACAAACTGACGTTCGCCAAGTGGAAACAAGAGACCAACCAACCCCTGTTCATGCATCCGCTCATCTTCATCGCAGGGGTCACCTTGCTGGGGCTCCTCTTCGCCCTGCAGGAGTGGATCAGTTCGCGCTTCTGGAATTACCACGTAAATCTCAATCTGCTGATGCAGGCGTGGGGAGTCCAGTACTTCATCTGGGGCGTACTTTGTTGGATTGTCTGGTGGACGCTACGACCGCAGATCAACAGCGCGTCCATCAAGTCCATGCTTTTTCTCTTCTTTCCGCTCAGCATATTAGTGAGTCTCTGCGAGGAAGTCATTTGGGTGGCAATGTTTCCACGTATTCCGCTCGGCAAGCCACCTATGCCGTTTTTGCAACGATTGTCGTTCCAGCTGGACGCAGAACTAGTTAACAGTCTGGTCCTCTTCTGGTCGGCCTTCTTTCTCTTCCGCGGCATTGGATATTACCAACGATACCGAGAGAAAGAACGTGTAGCTACTCAGTTGCAATCACAGCTGGTTCAGGCGCAAATGCGTGCCCTACGGATGCAGCTTAACCCTCACTTTCTCTTCAACACGATGAACGGCATCTCCAGCCTGATGCGGACCGACGTTGCCGCAGCCGATCTAATGCTGGAACAACTCAGCCGGCTCCTGCGTATTACGTTGCATCGCGGGGAAGCTCAGTTCATCCCATTGAGTGACGAGATGGAGTTTATCGAGATGTACCTGGCCATGCAGGACCGCAGATTTGCCGGACGCGTACGGCAGGAGATGGCCGTCGATCCTCGTGTGCATGACGCTATCGTGCCGACGATGATTCTCCAGCCGATCGTGGAAAACGCCTATGGCCACGGTCTTTCGAAGCTAACTTCATCGGTCGGTGTGCTCTCGATTGAGGCGTCCTCGGTAGGGTCAGTGCTTCGACTATGCGTCACGAACAGTGGTACGGGGCTGCGGCCGATCGGTACAAATGGCAACGGCAACGGTAGTAACAGCGGTAAAGGGGTTGGTCTCGCTAACGTGCAGGACCGCCTGAAGATGCACTATGGTAACGACTACACCTTTTCCATTTCCGAGATAGGAGACAACCGCGTTCAGGTTGTCATGACGCTTCCCCTGCACCTCGCGGCGCGTCCAATAGAAAACACAACAGGGTACGGTGCGTGATGATTCAGGCTGTTCTAGCAGATGATGAGGTCCTGGCCCGGCAGAAATTACGTCAGTTGCTGCGCGAAATACCTGAGATTGAGGTGGTTGGCGAAGGCGCCACTGCCGCTGAGACCATTGACCTAGTGCGGGCTACTAAGCCCGACTTGCTCTACCTCGATGTGCGCATGCCGGACATGGACGGCTTTGACATTGTAGGGGAGCTCTCAGCCGCGGGTGCACCCGCTATGCCGTGCATCATCTTCACTACGGCATACGACCGCTATGCTCTCCGCGCCTTCGAGATTCACGCCGTCGACTACCTCCTGAAGCCGTTTACCCTTGAGCGCTTCCGCTCCGCGACCCAACGAGCCCTTGAGCAGATCAAGGCGGGCCGGCAGAGCCCTCACGGTGATGCGCCGAAAAGCGCCAACGGCACGCCTTACACGACGCGGATCGTATTCAAGTCTAAGGGGCGCATCCTTTTCCTCCCGGTCTCTGAGATCTGCTGGATAGGTGCGGAAGAGAACTATGTGCGTATCTGCACGCAGTCTGAGACTCACCTGCTGCGCGAGACGATGACGCATCTTGAAGAGAAGCTGGACCCCAATCTCTTCCTTCGAGTCCACCGTTCCTCGATCGTCAATCTTTCCTATGTAAAAGAGGTTCGCCCAGAGGTTGACGGCGAGTACGGCGTGCATTTGCTGAATGGCCAGAAGATTCCCATGAGCCGCAGCTATCGATCACGCATAAAAAACTGGCTCGAGCGCTAACCCGAGCCAGTCGTAACTAAACCAAATCTCTTTACTTTGAAGAAGCTGTCGCGACTACGGCCGGCTCCAACAGCCGGTCTATGCATCCTGCCGGCTTGTTTACGGGATTGCACCGTGCCACCAGTCCGCCGGGCAACTCGACTTTGAATCCAGTCCACTGCGAGGGCTCAGAAGCCGGGTAGTCCGTACTGATTAGTTGCGCACCGGTCGAAAGCGAAAGATCACGACGAGTTGTGTCGTTTGTACGGGCCTGTTTCGTGCCTTCATCAGTGCGGGTGCGAACGAGATACCCCTTCGTCACCAGCGCGTCGATTGCCTCTTTTGTGCCATCGTTCTGCTCAACAAAAGCAGTCTCCGGCCTGCCTGGATCGGAGTTCGTAAAGAGAATTCGTCCCTTCAGCGAAGGATGCCCCTCGGCGTAGACCGGTCCATGCTTGTGCTGGTCCATCAGGAACACCACGCGGCCACGAGCCTTCTCGAGGGTTGGCCATCCACCTGCCAGTACCGAGGCTTCCAAAGTCGCGGCGTTGCCGCGAACTTCGTCCGGTGTGATGTATTCGCCCGGCTTGAAGATTGATCGAATCTCCGCATCCAGAGCATCGAAGACGGCTGGCGTAAATGGCTCCGTCTTTATCAAGTTTGGCCGCTCCTTACCATCGTCTTCCTTGCTCTCAACCAGAATGAAGATCGGCAGAGCCTGCGGATGCTGCTTCGACCACTCACGCACCACCGTAAGGCATCGCACAAAAGTGTGGCACGTGCTTCGCTCATCGACCCCCTGCACATGCATCACCTTGAAGCCCGGCTTCTCCATCTCGTGCTGCGGATCAAAGTCGGGATCTGGCGGCAGACCGGCTTTGGTTGCTGCATCGTCGATTGGCAGGTGCGCGTAGCGCCCACCTTTCGCGTCAGCGAAGACATCAATCTCGATCTGTCGCACTCCCCCGTTCAGCTGATCCGGCAGCGGAGCATGCTTGTAGTCCAAGGCATACAGTGCTTTTGGATTGGTCATCTCCAAATACTTCCGTTCGCTTGGAGCGAACCCGGTGTGATAGCTGTTGTGCGAGCCGATCACTTGAATCTGGTTGATCTTCACTACGCGGTCCTGCTGCGCCTGCGTCGTTTGCTGGGCCAGTCCCGCGGATCCGGCCATCGCAACTGCCGCGGCTGCCGCTAAAGTAATCGCATCCTGAAACGTCATTGCTCCTCGCACTGTTGTGTTGATTAACATCGCTGAAAGTTTAAGGGCGCCGCTCTGATGGACACGGCGCCCTTTGAGTTACACGGTTACATTTGCCTAGAAGATGATCTTCGCGGCAAGTTGTAGCTGACGAGCCGGGAAGGCGCTTGTGATCTGCCCAAAGCTCGATCCTCCGAAGGTGCTGTTCGGCGAGTTGTAGTTGACCTTGTTCAGGACGTTGAACGCCTCAGCCCGGAAGTCGAAGAACGAACTCTCGCTCCACAGAGGAAACGCCTTGTGCAGGCCGAGATCAGCCTGGTAGAAGGCGTTCGACCGTTCCGAGTTGCGAGATACGTTGCCCCAGGGATTCGTCGTGGGGTTCGCGAGGTTCGTGGAGATGTAGTAGTTATTGAGCGATGTTGCCGTCTTCACGCGACCAGACGAAGGTCCCTTGATCGGGCCATTGTTAATGCGGTTCGGACGATAGGTCACCAGGTCGGAGACATAGAGCGCCGACGAGGACGCGAGCGAGTAGTTGATGTTCACAGGTAAACCGCTGGTCATCGTGTTGATCAGCGTTACCTGCCAGCCTCCTACCAACGTGTTCAGGAGCCGGCCCGAATCGCTACCCCATTTGCGCCCATGACCATAGGGAAGGTCATAGACCGCAGAGAAGGTGTCCGCTACAGGCTGGTCGTATCCGCCCGGTCCGTAGTCCTGGCTCGGGTTTGCATAGTTGACGCGTGAGTTGTCTCCGCTTGCAGTCTCGAGATGGCCCGATGAGATGTCGAAGATACGTCCCCAGGTAAACGAGTTCAGCAGATACAGCCCATGGGTAGCGCGCTTCTCCAGCTTGAACTGCAGTGAGTTGTAGTTTGCCGAGCCCGCGCCATAGGCGATTTCGATGCCGGCGAAGTTTGAGACCGGCCTCCGAGCCTGCAGGTTCCCGCAGGTTACGCCGGAGCCAGCAATGCAGGGATTTGCCTGGTTGTAGTCGGCCAAGACCTGGAGGTGCGTCGACTTGTTGCCCACGTAGGCTATGTCAGCAAGGACTCCCCCCGGCAGCTGCCGTTGAATGCCAACCTGGTACTGCTGCACATAGCCCGTTTTGAAGTTCGGCGGAATGTAGCGCGAAAGCACATTCAGCGGATTGAAGTACGCCGGCGTGGTCAGGTTCGCTGCATAACCCTGCTGCGTCTGGCGGAAGCAAGACGACTGTAACTGCGTGTCGTTGGTGCAGAGAACCGCCGGAGTCGGCGCTACTTGCGTAATGCTGGCGTTCACCACGTTCGGTCCGTTGTAGGTCAGGTTGTTTTCGCCTCCCGCACGGTTCCATTGCGAGTACACGATGCCGTACCCGCCGCGGAGAACAGTCTTGTCATTCGCCGAGTAAGCAAAGCCTAACCGCGGCCCGAAGTTGTTCAACGGCGTGTTCACTCGCGAACGGCTGAAGACGCCTCCCTGACGAGCCTGGATCAGCGACTTTGTAGCTGGGTCGAAGTTCGCCAGCTTATTGTCCCGCTCATACTGCGGAGTCACGATTTCATACCGCAGGCCGGCATTTACCGTCAGCTTCGGAGTCAGCTTCATGTCGTCCTGGAAGTACATGAAGTTGTACCGCTGTTGCAGATGCACAATCGCATACGTCGTTAGTGAGTACGCGGAACGGTTGCCGAACATGAAGTCAGCGAGGTTGCGCGCTTGCTGCAACTGCGCTGCGTAGGTCGTTGTCGAATCAGTGCTCGTCTTGTTTACCGGCTCGCCGTTGCTGGCATATACGCCACCGTAGTTGTCCTGGCCGTAGCTCGGATTGAAGTCGTTAACCTCGGTGTTGACTGCCTGCCACTCATAACCGAACTTGAGCGAATGCTTGCTCTTGATCCAGGTAAAGTTAGCTTTTGGGTTATAGATCGTCGGGTTCTGGAACTGGGGATTCGATGGCTGAGCTCCGAACTGTGTATAGCCGGTGACGATCTGCGCATTGAGCGAACGCACTACAAGCGGATCCGTTGGGAGGCCGTCGGTGATTCCGTTCTCCACAAGAAGCGAACTCTGACCCTGGCCGATCGGGAACTTTCCGCCAAGATTGCGTGTCCATCCAAAGCGAACGTCGAGCAGTTTGTTGGCCGAGATCGACCACGTCATACCACCGGCGATGCCGCGGTTCTGAATGTTGACGTTGCCATTCGAATTGCCTCCCGCGCGCCCGGGGATGCCCGGAGGATCAAACAGAGCCTGGCGGTGTTCACTGTAACGTCCGAAAATAGTCCAGTGGTCGTTGAAGGTGTGATCGACACGGGCATCGCCCTTATCGTCGTTGATTGTGCCGCGCGGTGTAATCGCGAAGTTATTAGAGAGCCGGCCAGTAACGTTCGGATTAGGCAAATTTGAAAAGACTGAACGCGCAAACGAAGTCATGTCGGCCGTGGGAACCGCGCCCAGGTAGGTCTTGCCCGTAATCGGGTTCCGCAACGGGATTCGACCGTTCGGGTCTGAAGTGTTGTCGTTGAGATAAAACAGACCGTTCTTCTGGTTCACAGTTGGCAACGTCGAGGTTGTATTTGCATTGTTGAAGATGCGCCGCAGACCCTCGTAATCCACGAAGAAGAACGTATGGTCCTTCCAGATCGGACCGCCAAATGTTCCGCCAAATTGGTTCTGAATGAACTTCGGCTTCGTAGCTCCGGGAGCGAGGAACGGCCCGATGGCATTGAAGATCGTGTTGCGGTTGTAGTCCCAAGCGCGCCCGTGGAACTGGTTCGTTCCGCGACGTACCGAGGCATTGATTACAGCGCCGGTCGTGCGGCCGTACTCGGCCGAATAGTTGTTCGTCTCAACGCGGAACTCGCTTACCGCATCCGGTGAAGGCGGGATGTTCTCGTTCGCAAAACCCTGGTTCGACGTGCCGTAGTTGTTGTTGTCCAGACCATCCAGCAGATAGTTGTTGAACGCCGATCGCTGGCCGTTAATGTTGAACGAGCCCTCGCGACTCGACGTGCCGTTGTTCTCCAGCAGCGACTTCCTCGCGCCCGGGACGAGCAGCACCAAGTCCGCATACGAGCGGCCGTTCAGCGGAAGATCTTCCACTTGCTTCGTCCCGATCACGGTCGAGTGCGAACTTGTTTCCGTGTCCAGAAGCTGCGCCGCCGAGGTCACCGTTACCTCTTGGTTGATTGATCCTGTCTTCAGGTTCACGTCCACGCGCTGACGGGCGTTGGTCTGCACCGTAAACGTCTCGGTGCGCGCCTTGTCGAATCCCTGCGCTTCGGCCAGTATCTGGTAGTTGCCGATCTGTACGCTTGGGAACTCGTACTTACCCTCGTCGTCCGTCTGCTTCGCCTGCGAGATGCCCGTCGCCACATTCGTCAACGTTACGTTCGCATTTGGAACCGCAGCACCCGAAGCGTCGCGTACATAACCCAATACCGTTGCCGATTCAAACTGCCCCCAGGCATTCAGGCCGGGAAGCATCAGCAGCGCGATTGCCATCGCGCTAAGCCATTTCATCATCCTTCGTCGATTCACTCGTCGCGTCACAGACTCTTGGTAATTCGTGTCCATTGCAAGCCTCTCTTTGTGTTGCATCTTCCTTCTTCCACTCGTTCGTCGTGCAGCGACGCGAGAACCACTCGCGGCGGCAGCATCGTACAGTTTTGCGGACGAACCAAACCGTACGCAGCCCATTACACGGTTGTCAATCAAAAATTACTTACGGTAACGCTAACGTAAGTATCGTGCATGTTCCGTATAATCTATTGAAAATAGTAGATTTACGGTCTTTGTTAGTCTCTATTTACCGTAAACTGGAATTCCCGCACGCGTCTCTCTGGCCGATCATTGCAAACAGAGTTGAGCGCATGTCCTGCTATCTTGCTCCAGCTACATGAAATGCAGGTAAATTACCGCTAACTTTCGCGGGTCGTTCTTCCAACGTGCAAAACAAACCCCGGCACTCAGGCCGGGGTTCTTCTCGGACAACCGACTAATTACCAGGCGATCTTCGAGGGGAAAAACTCTGCGAACAGATCGTCATAGTAAGGCTTCAACTCTTTCAAATTCGGTTTCGTGTGACCCTTCGAGTAAAGATCATAGGGGTTGAACTGGTTTACCCAGTAGAGGCTCTCCTTATCCTTCTCGTTCATCAGGTGCTGATACGCTCCGTGCCGGTGCCACGCGTAGAACGAGTGGTACCGCAGCATCGCCAGCGATGAATCCGGCATGTATTTCTTCATTGCCTCATAGATGTAACCATCGTGCCCGAAGGACATGTGGACATTGTCCAGACCGCAATTCGGCTCGTAGATGCCGTACTTCGTGCTGTACACCGGATGATGGAGATCGGGGTTAGCCTTGAAGTATTCAGGAAACACAATCTGGTCGGAATACGCACAGCCTACGGGGAATGTGTCTCCAACAACGCCCCACTGCGGCTCACCGTAAAGACAAAGCACCTTGCCGAGATCATGAATGAAGCCAGTCAATACAAACCACCGCGGATGGCCGTCAGCACGAATTGCCTCAGACGTCTGCAGAAGATGCTCGATCTGGGTCAGGTCAGTATCCGGATCGCTGTCGTCCACCAGAGTGTTCAGAAACTCGGCTGCCTCCCATATGCTCTTCTCGCCCTTATTGAGACCGAAGTACTCTTTTTCCTTCGCCATCACATAATCGAACGTTTGGTGTTCGTGATTTAGCCGGTAAAACTCCGCTACACCAGGATTCGCATGCTCGTCATACTGACGAAACTCCTCCTGGTTCTTGCCTTCCTTGTAGCGGCCCTGGAGAAATTCGTCCCACTCCTCCATGTCCTTCTTTAAGGGAGCGTTCGGTGCTAATGTCGGTGCGGCCATTTGTCTTCCTCCAAACCAGGCGTTGCTTCGTTTAGTTACCGGTAACTATAGACACCCTTGGGAACGATTGGCAAGCTAGAAAACGTCCAAATTCGAAAATATTGCTGTTTTAGTCAAGCAATGTTTCTAAATAACTTACATGTATTAATCGGATTTTGGTGACTGGAGAAATATATGCGATGAAAAGCTCGTTTGCCTCGCACTCCCCGCAAATGTTCGGCGATTCCCGCGCCTATCGGGCGTTTCGTCACAATCTCCCCATCAAAGCGTGGCCTGCTTGCCTCATGCTTTCCGGCTCTCAATACACTTGCCAAGTTCGGAATTATTAGTTGCTCTGCTATCGAGGAGTTCCATCGTATGAAGAACATCGTTCTAGCCTTTGCCCTCACGATCACCGCCACCATCGCTGCACAAGCGCAGAACGCGCCGCCCAAGCCTCCTCCCACTACTCTCAGAGGCGTCCTCCTTGAGCAACTCCGCACAACCCACAACTCTCAGGACTGGTTCGCCTCCGGCAATACCGCCATCGCCGGTCTAACCGCCGATCAGGCCAAGTGGACCGACGGCAAAGGCAACCACTCCGTCGGCCAGCTCACCTATCACCTCGTCTTCTGGAATAAGCGGTCTCTCATGCGGTTCAAAGGCGGAAAGCCTAGCCAGTTCAGCGGCAACAACGAAGAGACCTTCAACAATTTCACCACCGAGCAGTGGGCCGATCTGGTCAAGCAGTTCGACCAGGTCATGACCGATTGGGAGAAGGCCGTCGAAGCAGCCGACGACGCCACCGTCGCCAAAAACGCCTCTCTCATCGCCCACATAGGAACCCACAACGCTTACCACATAGGCCAGATCGTATTTATTCGCAAAGAACAGGGCTCCTGGGACCCCAGCAAAGGAGTGAAGTAGCTCCCTTAGGGATCGGTGCCGCTTGCACCGAGCGCCTTACTTTGTTTGGGTCGCAGGCGACGGAGACAGCGCAAAGTCGTGGAAGATGCGGATTCCTGCCACTCCTGCGGCACCCGCATCCACACACATTTTTGCCCGGCCCAATGTAACTCCGCCCAGTGCAAGGACGGGGATGGGGCCGGCAGCGCGGCAGGCGTCTCGCAGGGCCTTGAGACCAGCAGCTGGAGAGACGCTCTTCCCGGCGACGACCTTGCCGAAAACCGGGGCGAAGAGGATGGCATCCGGAATGGAGGCACTGGCTCGCTGGATCTCTTCGAGGCTGTGGCAAGAGATCGTGATGATGGGATCAGGGAGGCTGGCGGCAGCGTAACGACGACGCACCTCTTCCTGCGAAATGGCCCCATGGTGAGAGCTGATGTGCACGCCGTGAGCCTTGGAAGTGATCGCGGCCTCAATAGATGAGTTGACGAGGACGATAGAGCGCGCGGGAGATGTCACTTCGAGAATTCTGCGAGTGATTTCGGCGACATCAGGCGCGGGGAGGTCTTTTTCTCGGATCTGAATAATCTCGATGCGCTGCGCCGCCCAACGGGCGGCCTGCTGGACGAGCGCGGCGATGCGTTCGTCGTCGCTTCCGGGAAAGATGTTGCGATCAGTGATGGCACAGCGAAGCACGTCGATAAGTGTAGACGGGAGTGTGTTGCTGCCGCCCTTGTGACCAATTGCGCAGCGGCCATGTGGTAGTTTTTAGGCAGAGAGACACGTGTTTGAACACTGGATTCGACAGGTCTGATTCTGTTGAAAGGCTGCAGAAACACGGATAAGAGATATGCCCGGCCGAACGGCGGCCTGTTGAGCCTGCCGACTAAGAAGAAGAGGCATTTCGATAATCGGAACCGCGGCGGTTGACGCCCGAAAGAGTCTGGAAATTATGAGTGGTGTGTACGATCTGATCGTTATCGGGTCTGGCCCGGCGGGACAGCGCGCGGCGATCTATGCTGCGAAGCTCAAGAAGAAAGTCGCTTTGGTGGAGATGCGCGAGGTGGTGGGCGGCGTCTCAATCAACACGGGGACAATTCCTTCGAAGACGATGCGGGAAGCGGTACTGCATCTGTCGGGGTACAACTACAAATCGATCTATGGGATGAACTACCGGGTGAAGGAGAAGATCACGATGGCGGATCTGGCCTTTAGGGTTCAACACGTGATCAAGACGGAGATCGACGTGACTGAAGCGCAGCTTTCGCGCAATAACGTCGAGATGCTCTCGGGGGTTGCGAGCTTTGAGGACGCGACGCATGTGAAGGTGACAAACTCCCGGGGTTCGACTGTGTATGAGACCAAGAGCACGCTGATTGCGACGGGAACAAAGCCGGCGAGCTCGGACAAGGTTCCGATCAACGGAAAAACGATCATCAACAGCGACCAGGTGTTGGAGCTGGTGGATCTGCCGAAGACGATGATTGTGGTGGGCGGTGGCGTAATCGGCGTGGAGTACACATGCATGTTTGCGGCGCTGGGCGTGCGGGTGACGCTGATCGAGCGGAGGCCGCGGCTGTTGGAGTTTGCGGATCAGGAGATTGTGGAGGCGCTGAGCTACCACCTGCGCGATGCGCGCGTGACGATGCGGCTGAACGAAGAGGTGGAGTCGGTCGAGGAGCTGGCCGAAGGCTCGGTGGTGGCGAATCTCGAGAGCAAGAAGAAGGTTCAGGGCGATGCATTGCTGTATGCCGTCGGGCGCCAGGGCAATGTGGATGAGCTGAATCTGGCGGCGGTGGGGATCGAGGCGGACAAGCGCGGAAGAATCCCGGTGGACAAGGATTTTCGGACGAAGAATCCGAGTGTATTTGCTGTCGGTGACGTGATCGGGTTTCCGTCGTTGGCTTCGGTCTCGATGGAGCAGGGAAGGATTGGAGCGGCGCGGGCGTTTGGGGATGAGACGATCGTCTCGAACCCGAGCTTCTACCCGTACGGCATCTACACGATTCCTGAGATCAGCTTCATCGGGAAGACCGAGGAGCAGCTGACGGAAGAGGACGTTCCGTACGAGGTGGGTGTCGCGTATTACCGCGAGATTGCCCGTGGACAGATTCGCGGTGACACGACGGGACGCCTGAAGTTGATCTTCCACCGAGAGAACCATTCAATCCTGGGTGTGCATGTGATCGGAGAGGGGGCAAGCGAGCTGCTGCATATTGGGCAGGCAGTGATGGCGCTCGGTGGAACGATCGAATATTTCGTGGATACTGTGTTCAACTACCCAACGCTGGCGGAATGTTATAAAGTGGCGGCTTTCAACGGATTGAATCGCGTAAGCAAGTTCGACTAAGGCGACGCGGCGGTTGTTGAAGCGCGAGGGCGAGATGGCGAAGTCGGTAGGCGTGACGTTGTCGGAGCAGATCCATACGGGGCTTGTGGTGGACCACAAACTGGTGGGCGGATTGCGCCGCTTTCCTGAAGATGAGGAAGACTATGGCGCACTGGTGGAGTTGCACACCGATGCTCTGGTGGACACGATCTGCGCGCAGATCGTGCAGGCTGCGAACGGGGAAAAGAATCTCGATGCAGTAGGGGTTGCGGTTCCTGGACTGGTGAAGACCGGCGTAGTGGAGGAAGCCCCGAATCTTCCGCAGCTGAAGGGAACGCGCCTGCGGGACCTGATCAGCATGAAGCTGCACGACCATGGAATTGCGTGCCCGGTAACGCTGCTGAACGATGCGGATGGAGTTGCGGCGGGGTTGGCAGCGCGGCACGGCAAACTGGACTCGATGATCCGCGTGTGGACATTGGGCATGGGAATTGGGCACGGACGATATCCGTTTACACCTGGTGTCTGGGAGGGGGGCCACACAGTAGTGACCCTGGATGACAAGGAAACCTTCTGCGGGTGCGGTGGCCGAGGTCACCTGGAGGGCATCATGGGGCATCGCGCGATGCGCCTGCGATTTCTGGATATGGAGCCCGAGGAAGTCTTTGAGGAAGCCAAAAAAGGCGATGCGCGCTGTGTTGAATTCAAGCGGCTGTATCACAAGGCGCTGGCAGCGGCGACGGCAACCTCCATCCACATGGCAGGACCTGGGAAGTTCTTCCTGACGGGTACATACGTGGGATATATCGATCTTCCCATGCTGAAGGATTACACGCAGCAGATGGTAAAGATGAGTCCGCTGCAGGGGTACTCACTCGAGGTGGTTGAGGAGAGCCCTGAGGTGAGGGTGATTGGGTCGGCGGTCAGCGCTGAGCAGGCTGCGGGGGTTTAAGGAAGTAGTGAAGTTGCGACTCGTTTCGTTCGGTCTGCTGTTCAGCTTGCTGGTGTGCGGTGGCGCTTGTGCTCAAGAGCTGGATGCAGATTCGGATCGAGTTTTCGTCACTCCTCTCAAATGGGAGAGGGTGGCTGGCGCGCCGCATAACGAGAAGCTGCGATATGCCGATGGAACGCTGGCAATTTTGTACCTTGAGGGCGTTTACGCAGAGGTCACGGCATCGTTCATCAAGACCAATGAAAAACAACCTGTCGGTTTGAACCTGAACGAGGCCTTTATTATTCGTCTGGGAAAGTGGAGCCGCACGGATGATGAGAGCCTGATTCGGATTGAGAGCCGGGAAGTTTTCCGGGAGAAGCAAGTTCGGATGCTTTCATGCAAGGAGGACTCAAGCGGACGTGTCTGTGCGCCCGCACCTGAGACACCCCTTCCCGGGCCTTTGATCTCTCATACTTGCCGGCTAGAACGACAGTCGCTAACTCACATTGCGGGCGCGATTGTCTGTACCGGCGGCTTGATTGTGGCGCATCCGCAGAAGCCAATTCGTCTTGCCGACTTTCCTGATATCGTTCGTCGGCTTGTCGCTCAACAACATTGAAAGCGGTTGCTATAGTGTTGGCGTGAACCGATTGATTGCCTTCTCGATCGCTATTCTTGTTAGCGCGCAGAGTTTCGCGCAGGCTCCTTTGCCTTCGTCGCCGCGACGCGGGCCGTTGATGCTGGGTGCGGCATGGTACCCGGAGCAGTGGCCTGAGTCACAGTGGGAATCGGACTTGGCGCTGATGGAGGCTGCCCACATCAACTTCGTGCGCGTGGCTGAGTTTGCCTGGAGCACCATGGAGCCCAAAGAGGGCGACTACCAACTTGACTGGCTGGAACGCGCAGTTCGCGCCGCAGAGAAGCACCACATTGCGGTAGTCCTTGGAACACCTTCGGCAGCTCCGCCGGCGTGGCTGACGCAGAAATACCCGGAGACCCTACGGACAAAGGAAGACGGCCGCAAGGACGAGCATGGTAATCGGCAGCAGTTCGATTGGTCGAACGCGAAATATCGCGAACTCGCCGGCAAGGTCGCTGAGAAGATGGCGGAGAAGTTCGGCCACGACAAAAATGTGGTTGGCTGGCAGATCGATAACGAGTACGCGAACGAAAGCTACGGCGATGCGACGCAGAAGCAGTTCCAGGACTGGCTGAAAAAGAAGTACGGCTCGCTGGACGATCTGAATCGGCGGTGGACGACAGCGTATTGGAGCGAAACGTACCAGGACTGGAGTCAGATTCCGATCGAGGAGAGATATGGCAATCCAGGGCTGCTCTTGAACTGGAAGGAGTTTGTCTCGGATACGTGGCGCGGTTACCAGAAAATACAGCTTGATGCGATTCGCGCGCACGCAGAGCCGCGTCAGATCATTACGACAAACATGATGGGTTGGTTCGACGCGTATGACCACTACACCGTGTCACAGGACCTGGATTTTGCCTCGTGGGATAACTATGTGGGCTCGGGGCACCTGGACTTTGTCCGCAACGGTGCGACGCACGATCTGACGCGCGGATTTCTTCGCAAGAACTTCTGGGTGATGGAGACGCAGCCGGGCTTTGTGAACTGGCACGCGAACAACAACTCGCTGGACAAGGGCGAAGTGAGGGCGATGGCATGGCATGCGATCGGACATGGCTCGGAGGCCGTCGAGTACTGGCAGTGGCGTAGCGCGCCGAATGGACAGGAGCAATATCACGGTGTGCTGGTGGGGGCGGATGGAACTCCGGTTCCTCTGTACGACGAGGTGAAGCAGCTTGGCGCGGAGTTCGAGAAGGCGGCTTCCGTACTTGCGGGGACGAAGGTGAAGTCCGGGGTTGCGGTGCTGAATGACTATGAGAGTCGCTGGGCGGTCAATTGGCAGAGGCATAACCGCGCGTACGATCCTGTGAATGCGCTGGTGAGTTACTACGGTTCGCTGCGAGCGCTCGCGCGGTCGGTGGATGTGGTGGCAGATACGGCACCGCTCGATAGGTACAAGCTGGTAGTGGCTCCGGCGCTAAATGTGCTGACTCCGGCGGCGGTGAAGAACCTTGAGACGTACGTGCGAGGCGGCGGTCACCTCGTGCTGGGGCAGAGGAGCGGTATGAAGGACGCGGACAATAGCCTCTATCCCGAGCGGCAGCCGGGGCCGCTTGCTGAACTGCTGGGGGCGCGGGTGGAGCAGTGGTATGCGCTTGAGAAAGATGTTCCTCTGGAGGGTGACTGGGGAGCGGGGCAGGGCGCGATGTGGGCGGAGCTGATTGGTGTAAAGGCTCCGGACACGAAGGTGCTGATGCGTTATGGCAAGAGCAATGGCTGGTTGGATGGGCAACCAGCAGCCGTCACACGCAAGGTTGGCAAAGGGTCAATCACATACATTGGCGCGTGGCTGGATGATGGAGAACGCAAGAAGGCGGCCGCGTGGATGCTGAGCGAAAGCGGCGTCTCGGTGGTGATGCCGGAGGTGCCTGAGGATGTGGAGGTCTCAGTGCGCGAGGGCGAGGGGAGGCACGTCGTAATCCTGGAGAACTTCGGAGATGCGAAGACGATTGCCCTGCCTCGAGAGATGACGGATGTCCTGAAAGGCGGGACCGCGAAGAGCGTAACTCTGGAGAAGTATGGAGTTGGAGTGTTTCGCTACTGAGGCAGTGACGGCTCAGAGGAGTGAGACAAAAAGTTGATGCTGGTTCCCGATATCTCAATGGTTGCCGAAGAGCTTCCGAGAATCTCGCCGTCTGCCTGAACGACAAGCGGTGCCTTGTATTGCATGCCTCCGATCGGTCTGCACTCAACACGTATGACATCTTCATAGCGTGCCGCTGAGTTGGCGCGCGCGGGTCGATTGCGACGGCCTTCTCCCTGCACCAACGCTGCAAAAGATGCTTGTGCGAGGTGCAGGCGCGATGTGCCTTCAACGCTGGCGAGACGTAGGAACGGTAAGTGAAATCCTCCGCCGGGTTGCCATAGGTTGAGTTGGGCGACGCGGACGGCGATCATCTCGCTGGCTTGACGCTCGATGATCTCGTCGTTGACGGTGGTGATTTTCATGCAGAAAGGTTGGATTGGATGAGAGGCCAGAATTTCGAGCCCGGCGCCGAAGTAGGCGATGCGTCCCGCTGTGTGCTTACCGTAGCGGCGAGCGGCGGACATCATCGCGGCGTGGCCTCCCATGCCTGCTGACATCGCGAAGAACCAGCTCTGCTGTTCGGCTGTGCCGTTGAGGGTAATTCTGCCGAGTTGGACGGGCAGCGGGGTGGCTGAGGTGAGCCAGCGGGCTGCCGCGACTGCGTCGCGAGGGATGCTGAGATTCTCGGCGATAATGTTGCCCGTGCCGCAGGGGATGATGCCTATGGGGGTGTAGGAGCCGGCCAAGCCTTGTAAGGCTTCAAAGACGGTACCGTCGCCTCCGCAGACTATGACAGCGTCGAAGGCGTCTTCGGCGGCCGTGCGGGCTATCTCGATGCCTTCGCGGTTCGGGCCGGTCTGGCGAATCTCAATCGAGATCTGAGCCCGCTCGAAGACCTGTTGCATACGCGCCAGTTTGCGCGGCCCGAGCGAGCGGAAAACAGGATTTACGAGGAGCAGAAACCGGCGCACGCGAACAATCGTACTGATTTTCGCTGTCGTCCGAGCAAATTACTTCTGACAAGTAGGGCAGAAGTGAGTGCTGCGGCCTCCGATTACGATGCGCTCGATGGGGGTCTTGCAGGTCCGGCAGGGTTGGCCGGTACGGGAGTAGACGCGGTGGTGAAGCTGGAAGAAACCGGCAACACCGTCGGCGTCAACGTAATCCGAGACGGAGGAGCCACCGAGCTTGATGGCTTGTTTGAGAATCTTTTGCAAGGCGGAGCGCAGGTGGGTGAGTTCGTCGCGCGTGAGGCGTCCGGCGTGGCGGCGGGGGCGGATGCCGGCGTGGTGCAGGGCCTCGTCGGCGTAGATGTTGCCGACGCCGTGGAGAAGGGATTGGTTGAGAAGCGCAGCCTTGATCGGGGTCTTGCGGCCTCGAAATAATGCGATGAAGTCTTCAAGCGAGATAGTCAAAGGCTCTTTGCCGGAGCCGGTGTAGGGCTGGTGCAGGACGGAGAGGCGACCGAAGCGGCGGGGGTCGACGAAGCGAAGTTCTTTACCGCCGCTCAGGGTTAGGATGGCGTGGGTGTGGGGCGGGTGTGGGGTTTCGGGGGTGGAGACGAGGAGGCGGCCGGTCATGCCGAGGTGGACGAGAAACTGTGCGGGTTTGCCGTCCAGGGTTAGGTCGACGGCGATGGTCTTGCCGACGCGGTGAACGCGGTCGATGCGAGCCCCGGTGAGGACTTCGGCTATCTCGGAGGGCGGCGACTTGAAGGTCTGGGGCTTGTTACTAGTCTCGACGGAGAGGATTGTCTGGCCGTGGACGCGCTGGTGAACGCCGTTGGCGACGGTTTCGACCTCGGGAAGTTCGGGCATGCTTGTTCGAGTATAGGGCGTGACATCAGAGCTTATGGCTATACTTGCTTCGCGATGAAGAGACAACTTTTTGTGTGCGCATTGGTGTGTGGCGTTATGGCGAGTGCAGGGGCCGAGACGCTGGTGGTCGTGAATCAGCATGACTCGAGCGTGAGCCTGGTGGATACGGTTTCCGGCAAGGTTGTGGCGTCTGTTCCGGTAGGCGGTGTGACCGGGCATGAGGCGGCTGTGTCTCCGGATGGGAAGACGGCGTATGTGCCCATCTATGGGAATGCGGGCGTGGGGCGCGCGGGGACGGATGGCAGCGAGATGTCTGTCATCGACTTGGCGAGCCGCAAGATAGTTGGCAAGGTTGACTTCGGCCATGGGGTTCGACCGCACTGCGCGGTCTGGGATCCTCATACCGGGATGCTGCTGGTGACTACGGAGATCGACAAGACGGTGAGCATCATCGACCCGAAGACGCTGAAGATCGTCGGCACAATTCCGACCGGCCAGGAGCAGTCGCATATGCTGGCGCTCTCGGCCGATGGCAAGCGCGGGTATACGGCGAATGTG
>Ga0105248_10001663_pt1 | contig 24717 bp, 18 predicted proteins | sample KBSS34metaG_FD_81524 | JGI IMG/M metagenome (GOLD analysis project Ga0105248, IMG submission 81524) | Switchgrass rhizosphere microbial communities from Kellogg Biological Station, Michigan, USA - KBS S3-4 metaG | ecosystem: Host-associated > Plants > Roots > Rhizosphere > Soil | place... | reverse complement strand
GTGCCCGTGAGCATTTCGTAAAGCAAAACGCCGGTAGAAAAAATGTCGGCGCGCGAATCCACGCGATCTCCGCGCGCTTGTTCCGGCGCGGCGTAAGTCGCAGTGCCATAAGGAACACCGAGCTCGGTGATCTCGGTGTGATGAATGCCGGAAGTGCGCGCGGCGTCGTCGTCGAGCAGTTTCGCGAGTCCGAAGTCGAGCACTTTCACTTGCCCGGTCGGCGTGACCATCACGTTACCGGCTTTGATATCGCGATGAATGATGCCGCGCGAGTGTGCGGCGGCGAGCGCGTCCGCAGTTTGCAACGTGATCGAGAGGGCGCTTTCGAGAGACAAGGGCCGGCCGTTTACCAGCTGCCGCACGTTACGGCCCTCGATGTACTGCATGGCGATGAAATGAACGCCGTTGATCTCGTTGAGATCGAAGATCGTGCAGATGTTTGGATGGTCGAGCGCGGAGGCGAGACGCGCTTCGCGCTCGAACCGTTTGAGATTGGCTTCTTTCGACGTGAGCTCCGCCGGAAGAACTTTGATTACGAGGGTGCGACCCAGCTTCGAGTCGATGGCTTTATAGACCGTTCCCTGACCGCCCTCACCGAGCTTCTCGAGAATCTTGTAGTTCCCCAGCGTCGAGCCAATCATCCCGTGTTATTCAGAAATGCCCATTTGCCAGAGCATAAAACCGTAGTCGAATGCTGTTTCGTGCAGGGCATCGTAACGGCCGGAAGCGCCACCGTGACCGGCGCCAAAGTTTACCTTCAACAGCAAAGGATTGTTATCGGTTTTCATCGCGCGCAATTTTGCTACGAGCTTTGCGCCTTCCCAATAGGGCACCTGGCTATCGTTGAGCGAAACCTTCACGAGCATCGCCGGATAGTTTTTCTTCCCGACGTTGTCGTAGGGCGAATACTTCTTCATGTACTCGTAAGCGGGTTTGTCGTTCGGGTTACCCCACTCGATGTATTCGCTCGTGGTCAACGGCAACGACGCGTCGAGCATCGTGTTGAGCACGTCCACAAATGGCACGTGCGAAACGACGGCTTTGAACAGATCGGGCCGCATGTTGCTCACGGCGCCCATCAACAATCCGCCCGCGCTGCCGCCTTCGATCACGAGTCGATCGGCGGAGGTGTACTTCTGTTTGATCAATGCTTCGGCGCAGGCGATGAAATCGGTGAACGTGTTTATCTTGTTCATCATCCTGCCAGCCTGACGCCATTCCTCGCCCAACTCGCCACCGCCGCGAATGTGTCCGATCACGAAAATCACGCCGCGATCGAGCAGGCTCAGGCGGCTGGAAGAGAACGTCGGCGGAATCGAAATCCCGTACGAGCCGTAGCCGTAAAGTAACAGCGGCGCTGAGCCATCCAGCTTGACGCCTTTGCGATAGACCATCGACATCGGGATCTTCGTGCCGTCGGAAGCGGTGGCAAACACGCGTTCCGATTTGTAGTTTGTGCGATCGAAACCACCGGGCACTTCAGTCTGCTTCAGCAGCGTGGATTTGCCGGTGTTCATATCGTAGTCAAAAGTGGAATTCGGAGTGACGAGCGAGTTGTAGCTGTAACGAAGCACCGAGGTATTAAACTCGCGATTCGCCGCGACAAAAGTCGCATAAACCGGTTCGGGAAAATCGATGCGGTTGTGCTTGTTGGTCTTGAAGTTGATGACCTCGAGCTCCTGCAGACCGTTTTCCCACTCAGACAACACAGCGTGATCAGCGAACAGATCGATCGCCTCGACCTTCACTTCGGGCCGGTGCGCCACGAATTCTTTCCAGTTCTTTTCCGACGGATCGCTTACGGGCGCGGTGACGATGCGGAAGTTTTTCGCGCCTTTGTTGGTGCGGATGTAGAACAGGTCGCCACGATGAGCGACGTCATATTCGTGATCCGGCTGGCGCGGCAGAATCACTTTCAACGAAGCATTCGGATCGTTCGCCGGGAGGTAACGCACCTCGGTCGAAGTTTTACTGGCGGCTTCGAGGAAGATCACTGCGTTGTCGCGCGAACGTCCGGTGCCGATATCGAAAAGCTCGTCTTTCTCCTCGAAAATCAGGTCCGTTTTGTCAGTGCCGAGAACGTGACGGAAAAACTTGTCGCTGCGTTTCGTGACCGCATCTTCAGTAACGTAGAAGAACGTCTTGTTGTCGTTGGCCCACGCGAGATTGTTAACGCGTTCGACGCGCTCGGGAAACAGTTGGCCGGTGCGAAGATCCTTGATTTGCAGCGTGTACTGCCGGTAGCCCGTGTTGTCTGTGCTGTAGGCGAGGAGATTGCCGTCGTCACTCGGCACGAACAGTCCGACGCTCATGAACTTCTGCCCTTTGGCGAGCTCATTCTGATCGATAACGACCTCTTCCGGCGCGTCGAGACTGCCTTTCTTGCGACAGAAAATCGGATACTGTTTACCTTCTTCGGTGCGCGAGTAGTAAAAATAATTGCCCCAGCGATACGGCACGTTTGTGTCGGTCTGCTTGATATGGCTGAGCATTTCTTTGTAGAGCTTTTCCTGCAACGCCGCGGTAGGCTTCATGAGCTGTTCGGCGTAGGCGTCCTCGGCTTTTAAATGCGCGAGAACCGCGGGATTGGTTTTTTCGCGGAGCCAGAAATACTCGTCAACCAGTTGTTCTCCGTGAATGTCAGTAGTCTTCGATTTCTTTTCTGCCATCGGTGGTTTATCCGGAGCGGCGCTTCCGTTTGATTGTGCTCTCAGGGCGCCGTTTATTGAAAGCATCGATATTACAAAAAACACGAACGTCAAAAGGTGAATGGATTTGTTCCGCATGACGCACCTTCCTCATCGGAGTCAGATTTTTTGAGAGGGAGACAGGTTTTTGTTTGCGAAGCCGGACCCGCCGGCTTAATCATGAACCGTTCAACCGCGTGGCGGCTTGCCCCAGCCGGAACCGATGTATTTACCGTCTTTCACCAAGCAAGGTACGGTCGGATCTCCTCCGGAATACTCGAACATCTCCGCGCGACGCGCTTCGTCGTTTTGGGCGTCGTAATCGAGAAAAGGGATGCCTTTTTTGTTGTAGTACTCGCGCGCTTTCTCGCAGTAAGGACATCCCGGCTTGGTATAAATGACTAAGGCCAAATGGTTAAACCCCCGCGTTTTGGTTACAAATTTAAGAGTGAGCGATTATACTGCCGCTGCCTATGAGTGAACAAAGCGCAGCAAGCAACGGGCTTGACGAGTTTGCTGCTGCCGATCTGCTGGACCCTTACGAGAAGCTCGTCAGCATCGAGGTTCTCGGCCAAACGGTGAACGTGCCGGAAAAAAACCGGCTGTTGCGTTGCTTTCAATACCTCTCCCTCAACACAATCTCCTACGGCGATTTCTGCTGGAACGGCGAATGTACCAATTGCCAGATCTGGTATCACCAACAAGGTCAGACCGAGCAGAATGACAGACCCGCGCTTTCCTGCCGCCTCGTGTGTGAAGACGGAATGGTAATCACGAAGCTCAGCCGCTTTATCGAGCTCGAAGGAATCACGAAGTGAGTTGTTAATACTTCGGAACGCTCGGATCGACCTCGTTAGACCAGCCGGTAATTCCACCCTTCAGGTTAATCAGCTTCCCCTGAAAACCGGAACGCTGTAACGCCTCGATCGCGCGGGCGCTGCGGCCGCCCATCTTGCAGTGCACGACCGTTTCGCGGTTTGGATCGATCTCGTTCATGCGCGTCAGCACTTGCCCGAGCGGGATGTGGACGGAGTTTGGAATGCGCGCGAAGGCGACTTCGTTATCTTCGCGCACGTCGATGAGTTGAATGTCGTCGCCGTTGTCGAGGCGTTGTTTTAGCTCAGTTGCAGTGATCTCTTCCATAACGCGGCTATCTTACGCGTTTGCACGGCGCCTGCGCTACACTCTGCGATATGAGATTCGAATTCTACACCGACGCGCTGGAAAACACGCCCAAGTTGTCAGTAGACGGAACGGTTCCCAACAGTGTCCATTTTTCACACTGGGAGGGAAACGAAACGCCGGCGGAATTGAAGGCAGATACGTCCACCGAGATCGCATTGAACCTGGTCGGGTCGCCGCAGCGGGATTCGTATACGCGGGGAATCGACCTGGTGACGAACAATCATTTTGATTGTGACGGTGTGTTGTCCGTGTGGACGGTGCTTAATGGCGAGCGCGCGTTGGAGTTTCGCGATCTGTTGATCGCGGCCGCGGAAGCAGGGGACTTTTCCGAGCATTCGAGTGACGATGGCGTGCGCGTGAGCATCGCGATCCAGGGCGCGGAACAGTCGAGTCCGAATAATGATGATGGCTCGCCGCTAGCGCAGATGCTGGCCGGGCGCGAGTTTGCGACGCGTATTGTTGATAACGATGCGCTGGCGTATGAGCTGGTGCTGCCGGAAGTTGAACGACTGCTGACGAACGTTAATGCGTACGAGCCGCTGTGGCGCGAGGGTTGGAAGAACGTTGCCGAAGCGATTGAGAGTTTTGCGAGTGGACGATCACAGGTGAAGGAGTATGCAGATTCGAAGATCTCGCTGGTCACGCTTTCGCCGGATATCTTCAACGGTGGCCGTTTTAGTCCAACCCGGCATTCGGCGCCTTTCACCGCGATCTCGAAATACGCTCGCGGCGAAATGTTTTTGATCGCGATCCCGGCGGCGGACGGATGGTTTTATCGTCTCGATTATCCTTACTACTCCTGGGCCGAGACCGTGGTGCGGCCGCATATTACTCGACGTGATCTCAGCACGGCGTTGCTTCTGTTAAATGAGAAGGAAGCTGGTCGCGAGGGCAAGTGGGCCACGGATCACACGGAGATGACTTCCGCGGTGAAGTTTTTGGATGAAAGCGGATCGTTGGCGGTGTCGCGGTTGGAACCGGAGCGGGTTGCCGAGATGTTGCAAACGTCGAGCGCTGCGGCCGCCACTACGGTTGTTTGACGTGAACCATGCATGACGTGATCATCATCGGCGCTGGAGCGGCGGGTCTGTCAGCAGCGTTTTGGTGCGATGAGCTGGGTCTCGATACGCTCGTGCTGGAGCAGGCCGAAGAGGTCGGTGGTCAACTACATCGCGTCTACAACCCGGTCAGTAATTATCTCGGTCTGAAAGCCCGTAACGGCTCGGAGCTGCTCGAACTGTTCACCAAAGACATCTCTGATGCGGGCTTCGATCTGTGGACACAGACGGAGATCGAGGCGATCGATCTGCGTGCGAAGCGGATCTCGTTGCGCAGCGGCGAACGCTTGCAATCGATCGCGATCATTTTGGCGACCGGCGTTCGACCGCGCACGCTCGGCATTCCGGGCGAAAAGGAATTCGCCGGAAAAGGAATAATCGAATCCGGCGCTCGCGATCGAGATCGCTTCGCCGGTCAGGACGTTTGCGTAGTTGGCGGCGGCGATGCGGCGGTCGAAAACGCGTTACTGCTGGCGGAAGTTTGCCCGACTGTCACCCTCGTCCATCGCGGCAGAAAATTGCGCGCGCGGCGCGAGTTTGCCGAACGTCTGCAGCCGAACCACGCCGTGACCGTTTTCACCGAATCCGTGCTGACGCGCATCATCGGCGACGATCACATCGAAGCGGTGGAGATTCAACGTAAGGACGGTTTGAAACCGTTTCAGCTCGCTGTTCGCGGGTTGTTGATTCGCATCGGCGTCGAACCGAACACCGAGCTCGTCCGCGAGCAGTTGCAGTTGGACCAGAAAGGCTTTATCACGGTCAGCGGCGAGCAGGAGACGAGCGCGCCGATGGTGTTTGCGATCGGCGACGTTTCGAATCCCACCGCGCCGACAATCAGCGGCGCCACCGGCGCGGGCGCGACGGCGGCGAAGATAATCGCAGCGCGTTTGAATGCACAACGGACCAATGGCTGAACTCGCAACGCCGTATTCAGACGCGCACATCGCCGCGTATCCAGTGGAATACATCGCCGGCATCGACCTCTACAACGCGGGCGAATTTCACGCTGCGCACGATGCGTGGGAAGACCGTTGGATGGGCGAAGTTGGACCACAGGAGAAACTGTTTCTCCAGGCGATGATCCAGTCGGCAGTCGCGTTTCATCATCTGGATATCGGTCGGCCGGGCGCCGCGCGGCAGATGTATTTGCGGGCGAAGGAGAAGTTTGCGCGACTTGGTTGCCGGGTGTTCATGTCGTTGGACCTGGAGGAGTATCAATCGCAACTTGATAAGTCGTTGTCGTGGTTGTTGACTGTTGCGGATCCGCGGGAGTTGCCGATGCCGGAAATAATCCCGCCGAAGATTCGGCTGTTAGCAGTGATCGACGAATTTGATTAGCGAGGAGCCTGACTATTCTTAACTTTACGCGATTGGTGTTGCTGGCGGCGTGGTTTGGAGCAGCGCTGTTTTTCAGCGCTGTGGTTGCGCCGGCGGCGTTTGGCGTGTTGCGATCTTACGGACTCCCGAACGCCGGCGAGCTCGCGGGCGGGATTGTTACGCGTTCGCTTTCCGTGGTTAACGTTGCGGGATTCGTGGTCGCGCTGCTGTTGCTGTTGACCCTTTTTCTGCGACGGAATTCGGTCGGACGCGGCAGCTTTATCGCGGAAGGAATTTGTCTCGCGCTGATCGCGTTGGCGACGAGCGTGGGCCATTGGGTGATAGCCGCTCGCATGCGAGCGATACGAGCAGCGCTGGAACTGCCGATCGATCAAATCGCCGCAGACGATTCGCGTCGTGTCGCGTTCAACAGCCTGCACGGCTATTCGGTTAATGCGCTCGCGCTTGCTATGATTGCCGCCCTGGTGGCCCTCGTGCTGATGGCGCGAGCCGCGCGCCATTAACTTCTGATAGGAGCGAAAACTGTCGGTGGAGATTCTCGAGGATATAGACGGTTGGCGGCGTCGTTTTAACGACTGGAAACAGGGCGGCGGCGCGACGCGAACCGACGACATCGATGCGGATTATCCTTTCGTGCTCAACAAACGCGCGCCGTTCACGCCCGCGCGTCGAGCGCTGCCGATGCTGAATCTCGCGTTGATTTCTTCGGCCGGCGCGTACATCGACGGCACGCCTGCGTTTGACGATTCAACACCGAGTTTTCGAGAAATTCCGATCGAAATCGAGAGCGGAGACCTGCGTTACGCGGCGCGCGGCTACGATCCGGCCGCGGTCCAGCAGGACATGAATGCGGAAGTGCCGATCGAACGGCTCCTCGAATTTGAAAACAACGGCATCATCGGCCAGCTCAATCCGGTCTTCTGGAGCTTTAGCGGCTTCATTCCCGATGCCGCACGACTTGTTGACGAGTTTGTGCCGCCTTTGCTGGAACGAATCGCGCGCTACGAGGTCCAGGCGGCTTTGCTGGTGCCCGCGTCGAGGTTGTGTCATCAATCGATTGGGCTCGTTGCGCGCGCGCTCGAACTGGCGGGTATTCCCACAATGACGCTCGCGGTGCTGAAAGACGTGATGGAAGACGTGCGCGCGCCGCGAGTTGCTTTTTACGACGGTGAGCTCGGCAGTGTAGCTGGTCTACCGAATTGGCCCGAGCACCAGCGACGCATTCTCGATGAAGCGTTGCGTTTGATTGAGCCGATGGACCAGGTAGGAATTCGCAAGCTGACGGTGGCGTTGCAGAGCCAGGTTGAAAAGGCTCGCGGCGAGCGGTAAGTTCGTTCCGAAACTCTGAACGGTAATTTCACGCCCAAACGACTTTGAAGAAAAACATACTTTCGTTCATCGTTGCCCTCCTCGCGGCTACGCTCGTCTACTTGTTTTTCGCGCCCGTACCGATTGCGCCTGCGGCGTGGACGCCGCCGGCTGCTCCGGCGCTGACGGGGCAATATGAACAGAACGCGCGTCTCACGCCCGTGCAGCGACTGAGCCTCGGCGAGGGGCACAAGCCTGAGGATGTCGCCATCGACGGCGAGGGCAAGATCTACGCGGGCTTCGAGGATGGACGGATTATTCAGTTGCAGGCTGACGGAACGCAGCCCCACGTTTTTGCAAACACGCAAGGCCGTCCCCTCGGGCTGATCTTCGACCGTGACGGAAACCTGCTCGTGGCGGACGCGCTAAAGGGCTTGTTGTCGATAAACAAAACAGGCGAAGTGAAGCTGCTCGCGGACGAAGCAGAAGGCGCGAAGTTTGGCAGTCTGAACGATCTCGACGTCGGCGCGGACGGCACGATCTATTTCACCGAGGCGTCGAACAAGTTTCCGATGTCGCAGCACGTCAACGACCTGCTCGAGCACCAACCAAACGGCCGCTTGCTGGCGTTTGATCCAAAGACCGGAAAGGCGCGCACGTTGTTGAAGGGCATTCATTTCGCGAACGGCGTGGCGGTGAGTCCGGACCAGTCGTTTGTGTTGGTTGCAGAGACTGGCAAGTACCGCGTGCTGCGCGTGTGGCTGGCCGGCCCAAAAACGGGATCGTCCGATACGTTTATCGACAACCTGCCGGGCTTTCCTGACGGCATCTCTTCGAACGGTCGCGACAAATTCTGGCTTGCATTAGTAACCCCTCGCCAGGCGCTATTCGATCGCGTCCTACTCCCTCACCCGTTCCTGCGCAAGGTCGTTTACCGTTTGCCGAAATCCATCCAGCCGGCTCCGCAACGCTACTCCTTCGTCCTCGCACTGGACGCCCAAGGCCGTGTCGTCGACAACCTCCAGAACCCCTCCTCCGACTGCTACGCCCAGATCGCGAACGTCGTCGAGCACAACGGCGCTCTCTACTTCGGCAGCATCGGCGAAAACACCGTCGGAAAGTTTCAGCTAAATACTAAATAGCACCAGGCGTTTGAGATCCGCCTCGTTGAAACGTTGGGCTTTGCCCTAAAAGTCGCCTCTGACTCAAAAGTAATCCCACAAGCGGGACGCTGACTTAAAAGTCTGGTTGCTTTCGCCTTTCACTCGACCGATAATCCTTTCTCGCTCTGCCACTCCCACAACGAGGCGAATCCTCATGTACTTGATCTATGCCGATGAGTCCGGTGACGACGGACTAAAAAAGGGCGGCTCATCCCACTTTATTCTCAGCGGACTTATAGTTCACGAAGCGGATTGGAATACCCTTTTTGAGCGCATCATCGGGTTCCGACGCGACCTCAGAAAAACGTATGGAACACCCCAGCGTATAGCGTTTCACGGAACGGACATTGTTAACGGAAACGGCGACTATCACCATTCTCAATATGGCCTGAGCACGGTAGATCGATTCGACATATACCGAGCGGCATTGGAATTCGCCGCGAAACAAGTAGACCTAATCCGCTTCATTCATATTTTCATTCTTAAAGACAATATTAGAATTCGTACCCTGAGCGTGTTTGACACCGCTTGGAAATATTTTATTCAGCGAATACATAACACGATAGCTCCCGGCGGCGAGTTACACCGAAACGACGAGTGTGCGTTCCTCATCACGGATCGAACTCATGACGATCAACTACGAATGCTCATGCGTGCAATGAGAGCGTATAATCCGGTGCCAAGCAAGATAGGGATGGGAACCAGAAACCTATTGGTCGAGAGAATGCTTGACGATCCGGTTCCACGCAATTCAACCCATTCATACCTTGTTCAAATGGCTGATTTAGCAGCCTTTTCGTTAGCGCGAAGAGACTTTCCAAATCCTAAATTGGCCCCACACAAGTTTGAGACGTTCTTCGATATTCTTGACCCTGTTTTATTAAAAAGTGCCAGTAGAACTAACCCTCAAGGCATTTACTATTGGCCTGAAACTCCTTGACTTTGAGCACGGAGCAACCTTATACTCCGCCTGCGTGACCGAACCTACGCCCTGAGCGTAGTAGTAGGCCGCGCCACCTAACAGAAAGTTAGGGGATGGCCGTCTCGAAGAGGCGGCCATTCTCGTTTGAGCCTTTCGACCACAGAAACGACGGCCTCAAAAATCGGGCAACTTCATCTCGTCATCAACCAAGATTTCCATCGGTATTTTCGCCAATCTCGCGTAAGCCAGCAGAATCGGCAACGGCGGCTCGCGGTCGCCGCGCTCATAACCGGAGATGCTGGCCCGATTCTCTACGCCTAACTTCTTCGCGATCTCGCCTTGCGAAAGACCTAAGCCGTGTCGAAGTGCGGTTAACTTCTTTGCTAGATACTTCGGCGTTTGACGCTTCCGAGATTTACCCTTGCGGATAGTACGAGTTCGTACTAGACTGTGTGGGCTGTTGGAGGATAGCCGGACGGTCTTACGTGTCCGGGCGCGAGTCATTAGGTGATTGGCCCTCGCGCTTTCATTTCTCGACAGGTTAACACAGTGCCGCGTAACGTCTACCAAAAACGAACCTTTCTCGCGCCGCGCTCCACTAGCGCCACGTCCTGCGTCTTGGCCCAAGTCCAGAACTCGTTTGAGGGCCAAGACGCTTGGGGCGAAAACTTCATCGTGATCGCTGACTGCCACCGAAGCGTTCATTTTGAGTTTCATCTCGGCTCGCCCCGCGCACGGCGCATCAGTCTCGCCAAGATCGACCTTTTGCTGAAGGTCCTTTCCGGGTTTCGTGACGCTCTCGCCAGAGAGATCGCGTTGATCGAAAAGGGGAAATAGCAATGGGCCACGCCGCCGATCCCCACATAAAACACCTTGCGTCAAAACTGCTCGCCATCCGTCACTCGCTTGGCCTCAGTCAAGCTCAGATGGCCCAACTCCTACCAATGCTCAAGGGCGGGTACTCTCGCCTATCCGAGTTTGAGCGCGGGCGGCGAGTCCCTAACGTGCTCGTGCTTCTAGCCTATGCTCGCGCTGCCGGAATCGCGCTTGAACATATCGTTGACGACGCCATAAACCTCGAACTCAACTAGCCGCCGCGTCCTTACGCGCATCCCTGGTTCCCGGCCACGGCTCGCCCGCGTCCCGTAAATCTTTCCAAGTTTGAATCGACCGCTTCAACTCCTTGATCCGCTGATTTGCTGCCTCTATAAGCCGATCCCACTCGCTTAAAGATTTATCTCGTTCTGCGCTTAAATCTGTAGACGCCAATTTATGCTTCATGTATAATTCCTTCACTTTGAGTGACCAACCCCCTAAACTTGCCGATTTCAAGGCGATGGCTGAAGACCTACGGCGGTCGATTCAGAACCTTGAGACGCAGCGCGACACACATCAAGCGCAAGTCGATGATCTCAACCTCCAAATTGCACAACTCGATCTTGTTCTCGCGACACTCGCGCCGTTGGTTGACGGCGTTCGCCCTGACCTTGAAGTAGTAGAAGGCGTCACGGACGTAAGGCTGACTGATGCGTGTCGTGAAGTGATGAGGGCGGGGCCAACGTACAGAACCGCGCGTGGCGTACGGGATGTGTTGGTATCGAGTGGTTACGATCTGGCTCAACACAAAAACCCGCTCGCTAGTATTCACGGCGTTCTCAAACGGTTGGCCGAATCGGGGGAGATTGAAGAAACAGAGATTAACGGTAGTACTCGCTACCGTCGCAAGAGCTTGAAGCCATTGACGGGTTTTTCCGGGGTTTACGACCCGATGAAAACTAAATAAGAGGTTTTGGAGAGTTCTTTGAGAGTTATTTAGAGGCGGGATAGCCAAGTAGGCTAAGGCAGCTTCTTTGCAGGGAGCCATCGCGGGTTCGAGGCCCGCTCCCGCCTCCAAATTTGCAGTCCCGGCGAGTGTTAGAGCACCCACCGAGACATTCAACCACACAGTCAGTGCTATGTGGCCTAAGCAACCGTGATTATACGTGCTCTGGCTGTGTCTTTCCAAGAATGGAGATTCACAATGGACAACGCCAGAGAAAAACGAGGGCTGGAAATAGCCGCGACCTTGCGGTTGGAAAAAAGCGGCGAGCGATGGTTCGTTCCGTCTCAGACCGGAGCTAACGGTACTCACGGTCGCCGCTACATGGTTAAGCCGGACATCTCTAATCCTTCCTGTACGTGTCCGGATCACGAAACGCGACGAGTTAAGTGCAAACACATTTGGGCCGTGGAGTTCACGGTTCAGCGCGAGTACACGAACGACGGCAACGTGGAAACGGTTACAGAGACAGTCACGGTCAAACAGACGTACAAGCAAGAATGGTCTGCCTACAACCAAGCGCAGAGCCACGAGAAAGAAAAGTTTGTCGAGTTGCTTGCAGAGTTGTGCAAGGGCATCGAAGAACCAGAACAAAAGATGGGCCGACCACGATTGCCGCTCGCAGATGTGATCTTTGCCAGCGCCTTCAAGGTTTATACCAGTATCTCCGGTCGGCGGTTCATGTCGGACTTGCGGGACGTTCAGAACAAGGGCTTTCTCTCGAAAGCCGCGCATTACAATTCGATCTCGCGCTATCTCGAAAACGCTACGCTGACTCCGTTGCTCAAGGCGCTCATCGAAGCGAGCAGTCTGCCGCTGCAAGCCATCGAATCGGAGTTCGCCGTTGACTCGTCGGGCTTTTCTACTTGCCGCTTTTACAAGTGGGTTGATGCGAAGTACACCGATCCGAAACTTATGTCGAAGCGCGATTGGGTCAAGGTGCATTTGATGTGCGGTGTAAAGACGAACATCGTCACCGCCGTTGAAATCTCCGAGCGCTACGAGTCGGACATTAAGTTTTTTCAACCACTCGTTGAGGCGACTGCTGAAAACTTCACCATGCAGGAAGTGTCGGCAGACAAAGCGTACTTGTCGCGCGACAATCTCCAGCTTGTGGTAGACAAGCACGCCATGCCTTACATTCCGTTCAAGAGCAACAACAAACCGGGAGTGATCGGGCTTGGCCCAAACCGAGCGACCGACAAACAGGCGGGCTGGAAACGGAAGGGAAATCTTTGGCGGCAGATGTACCACTACTATGAGTTCAATCACGACTGGTTTATGCAGCAGTACCACAAACGCTCCAATGTCGAATCCACGTTCAGCATGATCAAGGCGAAGTTCGGAGACAGTCTGCGGAGCAAGAGCAAAACGGCCCAAGTGAACGAAGCGCTGTGTAAGGTTCTTTGTCACAATATCTGCTGCCTCATTCAATCCATTTTCGAGCTCGGAATTGAACCCACGTTTTGGGCCACCGCACAGAACTAAGAACCCTCCGGAGTCTCACCCTCCGGCTTCAGATACTTTTTCAGACGCGCGGGCATGACATAGACGTGCTGAAAAAACTGTTCCGTGAACTCGATAATTGCCACAGCGTCCTCTTTCGTAAATGTGTCAAGGTCAGATGTGACGATGTCAACTGCCTCGGCGCTTCCTTGTTCGTCTTCTGCGGCTTGCTTCTTTCCGTGAAGCTGTTCATTGGCAGTTATCCTTACCGCATGGGCCATCTGCTGAAGCGACTCGGTTATCAGTCTTCGCTCAGCCAGATTGTTAATCTTTCGTTTTAGGTTCCTCCCTTTTGCGCCGAGATCGTGACAGCTTGCCTCAACTGCTCGTCTGCACATTGCGACGGCGGCTTTATGAGCATCTACCCATAGACACCTGATTGCCTCGCGGAAGTCCGAGGCCATCGGCTCCTTTATGTGTTCGTCTATCGAGTCGTCGGGCTTACCTAAAGGATAGTGATCTATGTACGTCCAGTTATTTGTCCCCCCCCTGTAGGCTATGCCCAAGATGAGACCACGACAGCCTTGACACTCCATTGCGGCGGCATACAAATGTCGCCCGAAAGCATAAACTGAAGTCACCTGAACAAATACTGAGTCGTGATTTTTGTGTGGGCACTTGCCACTAAGGGAAAATTTTTTATTCCCATCATCTAGTACCGTGCATTCCATTTGCTTAGGCCAATCCTTCCAGAGAACAGACAGCGATCTACATAAGAGCGTGATTAGATCGTCCGGCGTGAGATTCTCGCCTGAATTGTCCTCTGCGTGAAAAGGCGTGTCTACAGGCGAGTTGACCCATAAGTCTTTACTCTGACTCATAAGTCACCCCCGATCTCGACTTTTGAGGCAAAGCCGAAACGTTGGGTACAATCTACGCATGTGTATAGCCGCGTGTCACCGCGCTGTCCAACGCGGATGTCGAAAATGCTCCGCAATCCAAATACTGCACGGAACGCTGTTTAGCCAGTATGCAGCGTTGGTCTGACCGCCTTTTTGCCGCAACCGCTGCAAAATTCCAATAAGTGCTGCAAACAGAGCAGATGCACTCGAAAACGTCTGCCCTACAGATCCGCGGCACGAGTCTTGTAATCCAAAAAAGCGAATTAAGAAATTGGACAAGCCGGTCGGGTGCGGCAACCCCCCCTCTTGTTGGAGTAGAAAACGACATGATCAATTTGCTATCAGCAGCGACTTCGGTGCCTAAGACTGTGTTTAGGACCACCGAGTTGGTGGGCAGCCTGATGCACAAGCTCTCCCCGGAGCTAATCAACACGATCGGCACTCTGGGTGTCGATCAACGTTACTCGGTCCTCGATAACTACCCCGAGTTTCTCTCAGGTAAACCACAACGAGCTAACAGCTCCACTACCGAACTCGGCGTTGCGGCAACGCATCGCTGCATTCAGCAGTGGGGTGGCGATCCCAATCGAATCGGTTTACTCGTGGCGGCCACGAACACACCGGACCAAATGCTGCCGTGTCTTGCCTCTGAAATCATGGGCAAGACGCACGGGCTACTCTCTCGCTCGTTGCGAACAGTCAGCATGCAGGCCCAGGGTTGTTCGGTGCTGCTTAAATCGATCGAGGTCGCGCAATGGTATCTCGCGGCGAACCCCGCAAAACTCGCAATCGTGGTGATGGCGGAGGCACACACTCCCTACGTCGCGCCGCTGCTGCGAAATGAGTATTCGGGCTACCGCGAGCTCGCCAGAATGCGCAAGGACCAGAAACTCACCCCGGACCACTTCGAACAACAGCGGTTGGACACGACCTTCGTCATCCAATCGATGTTGTTCGGCGACGGGGCGGTGGCTTTACTGGTGGGAACTGAAGAAGGCAAGCCGGCGTTTGGGCCAATCTCCCACCTGACCAACGATCTGCCGAATGACATGAACCTGTTGACCATGGTGAGCAACAGCTCGCATCCCTTTCTCAAAGGGCGGCCACAGTATTTCATGCAGCCGAACGTACCGGCGCGCGGCGCGCATTACGCAGTAACGACCGTCAAGAACGTGCTCGAACATCCCGACTCCCCAGTGTCAGACCTCGAGGAAGTCGACGATTGTCTGATTCACACGGGCAGCAAAAAGATTCTCGACGGCGTTTGTTCACAACTCGATCTGCACCCGGAATCCAGCAAGGTGCACGCGTCTTACCAGGTTTTGCAACGCTATGGAAATCTTTCCAGCGCCTCGACCGGATTCATGCTCGCGGAAAAAGGCGAATGGTCAGGGCCGGCGATTGTGGTGGGATTCGGAGTTGGGTTTACGGCGAGTGCGGGAATTATGCACTTCAACTAAAGCTGCTTCACACAGCGACATCATGAAACGGGCGAGCGAGCGAGTTGAGCGTTGAGCCGACTTGCGCGAAGTCGAAAGGCTTGCCGATGATCGCGTCAACGAGATCTTCTTCTCCTTCCGGCGGCGTGGTCGTTGGTCCATAGCCAGTCACCAGAATGATCCGGACGTTGGGCCAACCCTGGCGAATCAGGCGAGCAGTTTCCCAGCCGTCCATTTCCGGCATCGCGAGATCGGTAAACACGAAATCAAACGAGCCCTCCCGCATCTTCTGCACCGCTTCCTGACCGCTGCCGGCCAGCTCGACGTCGTGGTTAACGGCGATCAGCATCTCGGCGAGTGTTTCTCTAACGGGCGCCTCATCGTCGACAACCAAAATTCGTAGCCGTGTAGTTTCATCGACAGGCGCGGAAACATCGGCGTCCGACGGCTCCGGCATTGCAGCGGGCAGATCGATCATGAACACAGCGCCACCACCCGGCTGCGAAACAACGCTGATCGAACCTTCGTGCCGTTCGATGATGCTGTAGCTCACGGACAAACCTAAACCAGTGCCGTGTGCGCCCTTCGTCGAGAAGAATGGCTCGAATATCTTTTGCCGCACGTCTTCGGGCATGCCCATGCCGTTGTCGCTGAACTGAAGCTGTAAACGGTCTTCTCGGCGGCGGCTGGTGATGGCGATTTTTCCTCCGCGCGGCATCGCGTCCACCGCGTTCACGATCAGATTGACGAACACCTCGCGCAGCTCAGACGCACTGCCATAAGTGTTTTGACCCGCTTCAGCTTCGAGTCTGACCCGGTATTCGAGACCGCGCAGTCGTGCTTCGTTCTCCCAGCGCGTGCGCGTGATCTCGATCGCATCGTTGAGCAGACTCGCAACGTCAACCATCTCAAACTCTTTAACCGGCGACTTCCGCGCGAACGTTTGAATCCGGCGAACGGTCGCTGCCGCATCTTCAGCGGCTGTTTGAATGATGTCGAGGTTACGCACGAGAGCAGGATCGTTAACCTGGCGGCGCAACAGTTGCGCGCGGCCGAGAATCGCGGCGAGCGAGTTATTGAAATCGTGCGCCACGCCGGATGCGAGTTGGCCCAACGCCCGCAACTTGTCGGCGCGCGCGGCGCGTTCGCGTTCTTCTTTTTGCTCGGTGATATCGCGCGCGATACCGAGCACGCCGGTCGTCTTGCCTTCAACAACCAGCGGTGAGTTATCCACGCGCGCGTGGCGCAAGCGTCCGTCGTGAGAGAAGTAACGCATCTCGTAGGTTTGCGGCGCGCCGGTCATCGCCGCAGCCAGCTTCTCGCGCACGAGCTCACGATCGCTTTCATAAACCATGTCGAGCAGGGGCCGGCCGATGAAATCGTTGCGTTGAAACCCGAGGCCTTTCAAGGTAGCCGTGTTGCACCACTTGAAATTACCGTCGGGATCGACGGCGTAAATCGATTCGCGAGCGCTCTCGAGAATGTTGGTCAACAACGACTGATGCTCGCGCGCGACGGCCTGCACTTTGCGCAGCTCCGAAAGATCGCGGGCGGTGCAAACGACGGCGATCGCCTGGTTGGTTTCGTCGAGCACCGGTTCGACCGAAACAAGCAACGGACGATTCAAACGTTCCGGCGTGATCTCAATCGTGACGCTGCGGCAAGTCTCGAGCGCGTTTTCGACGACGCACGTCGCGCTTTCTGCGCTCGTGCGCAGGATGTCGCAACACTTACGCCCGAGCAGCAGCCGCGGATGGACCGCCTCCATCGCGGCGCCCGCACGATTCACTCGCTTGAGCTCGCCCCCACGGTCGAAGATAAAAATTCCGTCCGACATCGCGTCGAACGTCGTTTCCCATTCGGTCTTTCCGCGCGCGACCATCTCGAAGAGCTCAGCCTGCGCGATACCGATCGCGAGACGCTCGCCCAGTGCTTCGACGAGCGACAACTCGTCTTCCATCCACCGCCGCATCCGATCGGTTTGGTGAATGCTCAGCACCCCGCGAAACTGGCCCTTGACGATCAGCGGGTAGTTAATCTGTGAGCGAATGCCGAGCCTTTCCGCATGAGCGCGAACATAGTCCCTCAGGACAGTGGATTCATCTTCGTAACTCAGCGAATCTTCAATGATCAGCGGCGCACTCGACGTCGATAACTTGCGGCCAATCGGATCGTCCGGACCGATCGGCATCGGCCGAATGCTCTTCACGTCCGGCGCGAGATATTCGTATTCGAGCGGCGTACTAACTTCCTCGCCGGTAGACAGAAACAAGTGAACTCGCGATGCAGAAAGCGCTCGGCCGAGCTCGCGAGTTGCAGTGCTGAGAACTTCCGGCATCCGCAGCGACGCGCGAATCGCAGTCGTCAAACGATTGACGAGCGCTTCGCGTATCGAAGTGCTCTCAGCTTTCTGGTAAAGCTCGGCTTGCCGGATCGCGATGCCGGTTTGATCGGCGACCGCCTTCGCGACCGCGATATCCGCTTCGCTCCACGAGCGCAAACGCCGGGTGGTCGAAAGCGCAAACGCAGCCGGCACGTCGTCGCCCACTCTGATCGCGACGTACATGATCGACTTCACGTCAGCTTTCGAGAGGATGTTTTGGTAGAGATCGAGGATCCGTGGATCGTTTGCCGCATCCGGAAACGGCAACACGCCCGTTTCATCGAGCGCTCTGATGAGCGTTTGCAGGTGGGCCAACGGGAAGTCTGACGCAGCGGGCTTCACGCCTTCGCTGTGATACTCAGCCACGTTCAACGCAGAGTTCGAGCGATCGTCTCTCATAAACAACGAGCAACGATCGACGTCGAGATACGAGCCGAGCTCGCGAACCGCCGTCTGGTAGATCTCGTGACTGTCGAGCGAACAGCGAATCGCCTGCGAGATGCGGTGAGTCATCGCTTCGCGCTGGGCTTGTTGGCCCAACGCCTCTTCAGCGCGCCGTCGTTCGCTGATGTCGACGCCCACACCGGCGACGTACTTGTTACCGGAGGAATCAACCGTCGGAAACTTGAACACGAGCCAGTGATGCGGCGTTCCGTCTTCGGTGGGAACGGTTTCAATGATCTCTTCGGGCAGCCCGTTGATGAGCACTTTCAAATCGTGCTCGTGAGTTTGCAAGGCAGTCGCAGGCGGCAGCCAGTCGAAACTCGTGCGGCCTTTGAGAAAACTCAGGTTCTGCCCAAACAGGCGTTCGAACGGTTTGTTTACATAAACATAACGCCCCGTGTGGTCCTTCATGAAGGCGACCGCGGGGCTGTTGTCCATGAAACTGTTGAAGAAGGCCTGTGTCTCGCGCAGCGCCTCTTCCGAATGCTTGCGCTCGGTGAGGTCACGCGCGATTCCCTGTACGCCCACAGGCTTTCCGTCGCGAAAGATCAAACGCGTGCTGACTTCCAGCCGCACGCGGCGTCCTTTTTTCGAGATGATGTCGATCTCGTAAACAGTCGAAACGTGTTCCGCGGCTTTGTGCGCGATCATCTCGCGCGCGAGATCGAGATACTCGGGCGCGATCACGTCGGCGACGTTCATCTTCATGGTCTCTTCGCGCGAGTAGCCGGTGATGCGTTCCCCCGTGCGATTCAACGACGTGAAGTTGCCTTGCAGATCGTGCGTATAGATGATGTCGTTGGCGTTTTCAAACAGCTCGCGGTAACGCTCTTCACTCTCGCGTATCGCCTCGTCGGCATTTTGCTGGTCGGTGATGTCGCGAACTACCCCGCGAACTCCGATCGCCTGGCCGCGTCGATCGCGCTCGACCGTGATCATTCCTTCGAGACAACGCAACTCGCCCCTCGCGTCGCGCAAACTGTACGTGGAGCGCAACGGCAAAGAGCCGTCGTAGTTTTTCATTTGCTCGACGTCACGCGCGGCGCATTCCGCATCAACCAGCTCGCTCAAATGACGGCCGCGCATCTCATGTGACGAAGAGTCGAAGAAGCGCGCTCCGGCGGCATTCATGCTGGTGATGTAGCCGTCCATGTCGCGCGTGTAAATGATGTCGGCAGCCTGCTCGACGATCTCGCGGTAGTGACGTTCGATGCGATGGCGCTCGACAAGCCGCGCCACCTTCACGAGCAGCTCTTCATTGCGGAAAGGGAGATCGAGATAATCGTCGGCGCCCGCGTAGAGCCCTTCGATTCCGGCGTCGTTCGACTTTCTGATGCCGCTGATGAGGAGCACGGGAACATACGAGGTGCGCGGGTTTTCTTTCAACCGGCGGCAGAGTTCGAGCCCACCCAACACGGGCATAACCACGTCGCTGACGACTACGTCCGGATCAAACGACTGGACCAGTTCGAGAGCTTCCGCGCCGTCGCCCGCGCCGGCGATTTCATAGCCTTCCAGTTCGAGAAGCTCGACGAGGAGATCGAGTATTTTCCGGTCGTCATCGACGATCAGTACTCGGCCCCGGTCTGAGGTGCTGGTGCTCATTAACTAATCTGTTATCCGGCGATTGGTGACGAAAACCTCGGGAGGAAGTCGGAGTGCGGAAACGACCAGGCAAACTCACTGGCGGAGGCGAGTATAACAGGTTTAACGAAAGCTTGTCACGGCTTTGTTTTTCTAGGGTTTACGGGTGATCGACGTCCCGTTTTGGACTACTGGCCACGCTTGCGATTAGGCGGTTCGCCGGTCGCGGTTTTGGCGAAGTAACCGGTCCGGTAATTCAGCCTCAGGTTCTGCTGGCGCAGCGCCGGATTGACCAGTTGGATTTCGATTTTCCGGTATGAGCCGTCGCGGGCCTTGTTGCTGGGCGAATAGGCGACGAGATATTGCTCGCGCAGGTCGCGCTGGATCTGCGCGAAGGCGTCGTTCAGATCGCGCTCGTGCCTCGGAAAATATGCGCGCCCGCCGGTCTGTTCGGCAATTTTTCGCAACGCGCCTTCGTCGACGTTGAACGTGTAACGGTCGCCGATGCCGATGGCGTAGATCAACGCGTCGGCTTTTTGCGCGCGTTCGACAGCATCGTGAATCTTCATGCGGCTGCTGGTGTCGTCACCGTCGGTGAGCAGGATGATTGCCCGGCGCGTGTTTTCGGCTGAAGCGCTGATCAACTCCTCGGCAGTGGCCCACACGGCATCCCAAATCGCGGTCGAGCCGGCGAGAGTCTGATTAGTGCCCGAGATCGGCGGAGTGCCGTTCACGACAACGCCGCCGCCGATATAACCCGAAGGCGGGACAAACTCGACGCGATCGATCGCGCGTCGCAGTCGATCGACGTTGCCGGTAAAGCCCTGTTCGAGCGTCGTCTCGCCGGTGAACGAAACGATTGCCGCCTCGTCTTTGCTTCCGCGCAGCACATTTTCGAGAAACGCGCGGGCCGCGGACTTTTCATCGGGCAGAGTGCGCTCTTCCGAGGCGCTGGTGTCGATCAGGATCGCGAGTGACAGCGGGAGATCGATGTTCGTTTGAAACGTGAAGATCTCCTGCGGCTGGCCGTCTTCAAACACGCGAATGTCTTCGGCTTTGAGATCGCTGATGAAACGTTTGTTCTTGTCGGCTGCCGTGAAGAAGATGTTCGTGAGGTTAGTATCAAACTTGACGACTTCGTCCGAGTCCTGCGGCACTTCTTCGCGATTTCGCGGCGTCGGCGAAGGCGAGGGAAATGCAACCGGCCCGTTCCGCGTTCCGCTGGCCTCACTCCTGGCGGACAGAAGCACGCCACCGCAAACGAGCGCAGCAACAACCAGCAATAGCACGAACGGTCGAGTCAAATTTTGATAATGCATCTTGCTCAACTTCTCAACTCTTCACTGCTACGGCATCACGCTGTCGGCGATCGCCTTGTAGCCGTGCTTCGTTCTGACTTTCAGATTGTTGTGGCCGTCGCTCAGCTTCACGTCGATCTTTCTGAACGTCCCATCGTAACTCTTATTCGTCGGGTTGTAAGTAACGAGATACTGCGCGCGCAGCTCTTTCGAGATCTTTGAAAACGAACGCTCGAGCGAAAGCATGTCGCCGGTGAAGAACGCGAAGCCACCGGTCTCTTCCGCGAGCGTCTGCAGATCGCGATCTTTCTTGTCGGCCACCTGGCCTGCTTCAACCCCGGGCACGGTGGCGAGAAATCCCGCTTTCGTTGAGATTGCGAAAATCGTTGTTTCGGTTCGCTGCGCGATGTCGATCGCGTCGCGAATGTTGGCGCGGCTGTAGGTATCTTCACCGTCAGTAACCACGAGCAGCACGCGCCGGCCTGGCACCGAACGCATCTTCTCGTCGCAGAACTGCCAGATCGCATCGAAGAGTGCGGTCTGCTTGCCCATCTTCTTCACGCTATAGACGGCTTTGTCGAGCAGGTCGAGCCTGTCGGTGAAATCCTGCAGCAACGTGATCTCGTCGTCGAAGGTGCCGAAGAGAACTCGATCCTTTCGCGGCTTCACCACCGTTTGAATAAAATTCATCGCCGACTCCTGCTGAAACTTCAGCTTACCGGCGGTCGACGGCGAAGTATCCATCAGCACCGCGACGTAGAGCGGAGTCGTGAGCGAGCTATCGTCCGAGAACGTTTCGATCGCCTGCGGCACTTTGTCTTCGAGGATGATGAAGTCGTTTACGGTTAAGCCCGAAACGAACTGACCCTTTTTATCGGTCACTGTGATGGGCAAACGCACGCGCCTGATCGGAATCTTGACGGTTTGGTTGTCATCTATCGGCGGAGGCGTCGGCGAAGCTTTCGGCTTCTGCGCAGACACGGATAACGTGGCGGCCACAATAATGCAAACTGCCGCCAAAGATTTGAATAAAAAGCGTGTTAGACCTGTAGACATGCGATCGGATTATAGTTCAGGCGCTGTCCTGAGTCTGCTGGACGACGCGGGTTTTCGATGCTCTCAGTCCTGTAGCTGTTGCCCTTTAGCAACTCAGTATCAGTTCAACTCCAAAGCGGTGTTACAATACGCGCCGCATTTTAGGCCAACTTAGTCGCGCAACGAATTTCCATTTCCATGCCCGACGGCTCTCATAACCCAGGTTCCACCAGCACAGATCAGCTCCCGGAGTTCATCGCCCATTATCGCATCTTGCGCAGGCTGGGCAAGGGTGGCATGGGCGAAGTGTTCCTGGCCGAAGACACGAAACAGCATCGACGCAAAGTCGCGCTCAAGGTTTTGCCGCCGGAACTGACGCGCTCCGAAAGCCGCTTGCGACGTTTCAAACAGGAAGCGCGGGCGGTGCTGGTGTTGAATCACCCAAACATTCTGACCGTCTTCGAGATCGGCGAATCAGCCGACGTTAACTACATCGCGAGCGAATATATCGAAGGTGAAACGCTGCGGCAGTGTGTCTGGCGCGGACCTTTGCGCGTCGATGAAGCGCTCGGCGTCGCGATTCAAGTGGCGATGGCTCTCGAGACGGCCCACGCTTCGGGCATCGTGCATCGCGACATCAAGCCCGAGAACATCATGTTGCGGCAGGATCGCTTCGTCCGCGATCGCTTCGTCAAGGTGCTCGATTTTGGTCTCGCGAAACTGACGGATCGCGAAGGCTCTTCGTCGGATCCCGAAGCGGTGACGATTCCGATCACGGAAACAAATCCCGGACTCGTGATGGGCACGAGCGGCTACATGTCGCCCGAACAGGCGCAAGGCGAGAGCATCGATGCACGCACCGACATCTTCAGCCTCGGCGTGGTGCTTTACGAAATGGTCGCCGGCGAGCCGCCGTTCAAAGGACGCACCGACAGTCACACGAGAGTTTCTATCATCGATCACGAACCGGCGCCGTTGACGCAACACGTGCCGGACGTGCCGCGCCAACTCGAACGGATCATCGCGAAGGCGCTCGCGAAAGATCGGTTGAAACGATATCAGACCGTCACCGATCTAAAACTCGATCTCGAACAGCTCAGAGACGAGATTCACCTCGAGAGCTCCGTAAGCACCGGCGCCAGACGTCACAGCGAAGAAGTCACGGTCGAAACAAACGCGGGCGAATACAGCACCACGGGAACGAGAGCTCCCGTCACAACGGTCGTCGATTCGCGCAGTCATGCTTCAACGGAACTCGCGGCAAAACCGTCGCGGTGGATCGCGTACGCCGTGGCCGGAGTGGTGCTCTGTGCGCTCATCGCCACGGTCGCCTACTTCGTCTGGCCGCGACCGCCGATCAACTCGGTCGCGGTGCTGCCGTTTGTAAACGACAGCAAGGATCCAAACGTCGAGTATCTTTCTGACGGCATCACTGAAAGCATCATCAACAGTCTCTCGCAGCTACCGGGCCTGAAAGTCATGTCGCGCAACGCCTCGTTCAGGTTCAAGGGATCAAACCAGGATCCGGTCGACACGGGCCGTAACCTGAATGTCGGCGCCGTCCTCACCGGCCGCCTGGTCAAGCTCAACGATCGTTTCGTCATCAAAACGGAACTCATCAACGTTGCTGACGGCTCACAACTCTGGGGCGACGAGTACAACAGCAGTCTTGCCGACATCTTCTCCGTGCAGGACGAAGTGTCGAAGAAGATCTCGCAGAGTTTGCGTTTGCGTTTGAGTGGCGCTGACGAACAAAAACTCGCGAAGCGTTACACGCACGATGCGGAGGCGTACCAGCTTTATCTAAAGGGCCGCTACTTCTGGAACAAGCGCAACGAAGAAGGTTTTCGCAACGGCATCGACTTTTTCAAACGCGCCGAAGAGAAGGATCCGACGTTTGCGCTCGCGTTTTCCGGTCTCGCCGATTCCTACGCGCTGTTGTGCGATATCGGCGTCGTTCGGCCGGCGGATGAAATGCCGAAAGCCAAAGCAGCGGCGCAGAAAGCAGTCGATGCCGATTCGACGCTCGCCGAAGCCTACACTTCGCGAGCGTTTGGCAAACTCGCGTACGACTGGGACTGGCTCGGCGCGCAAAGCGATTTTCAGCAGGCGTTGAAGTTGAATCCGAAATATCCGACTGCGCATCAGTGGTACGCGTCGTACCTGATGCAGATGGGCAAGTTCAGTCTCGCGAAAGCCGAAATCGAAGAAGCCCACAAGCTCGATCCGCTTTCGCCGATCATCAGCTCAAACACCGGTCTCTATTCCTATTACGAACACCACTACGACGACGCGATCGCGAAATACAAACAGCTTCTGCAGAGCGATCCGGATTTCTGGGTAGCGCGGCATTACCTCGCGCTGGCGTACGTGCAGAAGGGAATGCACGACGACGCGATCAAGGAATTGCGTTCGTTGATCAAGGCGCCGGCCACCGGTTCGATTCCGGCGGAAGTGATCGCGAGCGACACCGAGGCGTCGTCTTCGCTCGGTTTCGCGTTTGCGATGGCCGGGAAGAAAGCAGAGGCGCACGACATACTCAACAAACTCGAGCAACTCTCGCAGCGCCGCTACGTCACGCCTCTCTACTTCGCGATCGTTTATGCCGGACTCAAAGACAACGATCGCGCGATCGAATATCTGGCCAAAGCGTACGAGGCACGGCACCCGGGCCTGGTGCTGATCCGCATCGAGCCGATGTTT
>Ga0105248_10001662_pt1 | contig 24740 bp, 13 predicted proteins | sample KBSS34metaG_FD_81524 | JGI IMG/M metagenome (GOLD analysis project Ga0105248, IMG submission 81524) | Switchgrass rhizosphere microbial communities from Kellogg Biological Station, Michigan, USA - KBS S3-4 metaG | ecosystem: Host-associated > Plants > Roots > Rhizosphere > Soil | place... | reverse complement strand
TAAGCTATACTGCGGCCATGAACGCAAGCGCTCCGACACACCTGGTTTTTGATCCGGCATACAACACCGATCTACCAGCCTATGGTCTTGACAAACCATTTGCTCTAGATCGAGGCCAACTGGTGCTAGCCAAGCTATCCGAAGACATGGGCGCTGTCGTGCCTTATACGTCGCCACAGCCTCTGACCATGGAACAAGTCCAACTCGTCCATAGCCCAGCCTATCTGGAAAGTCTGAAAAATGTCTCCACCTGGCTGGGCGTGTTTGAGCTCAAGCAGGAAGATCTGACAAAGGCCGGCGCCACCAAACCGATCACCGAAATGATCAATGATTTTTTGCTCAAAGCCGGAGGCACACTCCTGGCAGCACGCCTGGCCCTGAAACACGGCCTGGCTGCCAATCTGGGAGGTGGCTATCACCACGCCTTTCCCGATAAAGGTCATGGTTTTTGTGTAATTAATGACATTGCCATTGCCATAAAGAATTTGCGCAAAGAAAAGCTGGTGCAAAAAGTGATGGTTGTCGACGTTGATTTTCACCAGGGAGACGGCACCGCCGTGTGCTTTGCCAACGACAAGGATGTATTTACCTTGTCGGTACATTCGCAAGAAGGCTGGCCGGACGAAAAACAAAAAAGCACTATCGATGTCGAGATTTCCGAAGCCAATAAAGACCAATATTTGAGCAAGACAAAAGCGGCTCTTAATGAGGCTCTTAAGCAATTTACGCCCGAGCTGGTTATCTTCGTTGCCGGCAGCGACGCCTACGAAAAAGATATTTTGCCGGGCACTCGTTATCTCAGGCTACCACTGGCGGTGCTAAAAGAACGAGATGAATTTATAGTCAACACTTTTGCCGACAGGCAAATCCCTCTGGCCATGGTGTTTGCAGGCGGCTACGGCCCCGATGTCTGGGAAGTACATTACCATGCGGTGAAACAACTGCTAGCAAGAAGTGGCGCCATATTTAGTGGCGCCACTCTTGTTTGATTTGCATTATGCAATAGCTTTTAGCTGCCCAAAAGGCTGCTTAGATCGTTTAGATCGTTGAGAGCAAGTCCGACTGAATGTCGATACGCTTGAGCTCGGCCCAGTTTACGCGGCTGAACATCTCCAGCTCACGACCGGGATGTCTGGCACAGTAGTTCACTACAAAAGCCGCTTTGGCTTCGGTCAGATCACTTCTGTGGATTTTTTCCAGGCATACAAGTCCGATGCGGAAATGGTCAGGATGAATGAAACCCTTAGCCAACATGGCTTCGGCTACTGTGTCTTCGAAATCGATTATCTGGCAGGCAACTTCTCTGGTCACTTTTTCCGAAACCAGACCGGCGGCCTTAAGCAGTTTGAAAACCATATCCAGGGTTTTGGATTCGTTGATAATCTGGTCCAGTGGAGCATTTACGCGGCCAACCAACTTGATCAGTTTGACTGCGCGGCGATAAGTGAGTTTGCGATTGAGGATCATTTCCTGCAATTGCAGAGATGCTTCCAGCTGTCTTTCGTTGATAAGGCCCTGGGAGAGGATTACACGACCGATGCTGTTGTCTTCTTCGTTGCCGATTTCACATGCTGTGAGAACCGCTTGCGCGCTGACGAGTTCAGCGGCGGTAAGGAATTCACCGAGGCGAGGTTGGCCTTTGGAAAGGCGCAGGAGCATGCCTTGATCACTATTGTCGGTAATTACTTCGCGCAAGCTTACGTTGCGGTCATGCATTTCCTTAAGGAACGCGATTGCTTGCGGGAAATCAATCTTACGTTCACGCATCATGATTTGCAGATTGAGTGCGCCTTCAAGAGTTTTTGGCGTAATCATGCGCAGCATGATCATGGCCGAGCCCAGCGTACACTGGTGACGTTGAGCTTCGCGGTTGGCCTGGACCAATTTACCGGCATCGGCAACACCGGCTGCCAGCATCAATTTGCCCAGACGGCTAGTGGGATTGTCACCGTTTCTGCTTAAGCCATTGAGGCGAAAAGCTTCGTTGATATCAACTTTATTGAGGTGTGAAAAACGTAGTAAGTCTTTAGCCAGAGCCTTGTCTATCGTGCCGGCCCGCAACAGGGCTTGCACTTCAACACCGCAGTTGATGTCGTGGTCGTCAATCCATCCGGTCATCACAAGCACGCGCCCAATGGGAAAGGAGGTGCGTTTGGCGATAGATAGACCTTCCGCGATGGCAGAGTGGTCGATGATACCCGTTTCGGCGAAAAGCTCACCCAGACGGTTGCTTTTATCCCGATGCTTGTTAATAGGGTCCATAACACGTTCCTCAAGAACATACACGCGCCAGAGACGCCTGCACGGCTAGTAAAGTAGCGCCCTGCCAGGTTATGACAATTTGAGCCAAAGGAGTCTTCCGACTATATTGTTCCCAAATAATAGATAACCAAGCAAAATGCCTGAAAATGCGAGCATAGTAAAGCGGACAAAACGAAGCTAAGTGCTTCAATGCCCAATGTAATACCGCAAGGGGGCCATGTCAAGCACATTTAATGTCTCTGTGGCCTGTACGCCTCATGGGTGCCTGGAAAATGAAGCGTTATCGCTACATTTTCTATTTCTGGGTCCAAATACTGAAGCGCTATCGCTACATTTTCTAGCCAACTAAGCCTTAAATCGTTCTTTGACCGCCAGGCTGGGCGCTTCGATAAATCCCCATGACAAGCGAGCCAGGGCATAGGTCAGCGCCAGGCCAAGCGGCCAGCTAATCATTATGTAGGTCAGGCGCGACGAAATATGCAATTCATTGCGACTAACGAAAACCAGACTGTAAATAACCAGAAAGTGAAAAATGTAGAGGCCATATGTGAGCCGCCCCACGTGCGTTAGGAAAGGTTGTGAGAAGAATGCGCGCAAGAACTTGTTGCTCATCGTGGCCAGCACAAGAGCGACAAAGCCTAGGGCGACCAGGGACATGACCCAGACTATCGAGATATCGCTTTCTTCGATGTATGGGACAAAGCTCAGCGGTGCCAGGCAAAGAACGCCAATAAGCATGATTAGACTTTGAATTAGCGTTGAAGATTTGATTTTTTCCGAATAGCGCTTCCAGGCAAAAGCAGCAATGCCACCGCCAATGATGGCGTCACTATGACTGACTGAATTTAAATAATAGGCCAGATAATTTTTTGCATCCAGATGCCAGAGATAGAAACGCAGTGCCGGTGCGGCAATTGCACCAACAACGAGCAAAGCAATGAGAAACTGATTGTTTTTGATCAACTTCATGGCACTGCCCCAGATGATATAGAACTGTTCTTCGATGCAAAGACTCCACATCGGGTTGAGCAAATGAAGAATCACGCCCTGGCCAATCACCGCAAAGTTGCCGACAAAAATCGCGAAGAAAAACAGTTGCGTGCTAGCAACAGGATTGGCAAGCGTGGCTCCAGTGTATACCGGCGGCAGTGCCAGCGAAAGCAGCGCCACCAGCGCCAGATAAGTGAAATAGAGCGGCCAGATACGCAGGATTCGCCGAACAAAAAACTTCTTGAGCGAGATTGTATCAACAGTAGCAGCGGCTTCTGCACCTGAGTTCCTCTCACGTTCCCGCGGCAACAGCGATGTTATGAGAAAAGCGCTCATAACAAAAAACAGATCGACACCGACCCAACCCCAGTTATGTATGCGCTGGTCGGCGTAGAACATAAACTTGTAGAGGCCCGAATTGCCAGGATTGTCGCGCCAGAATAGGCCAATTGTATGGTGGTAATAAACCAGAATGAAGGCCAGACTGCGCAAACCATCCAACTCTGGCCACCACAGTTTTTCACTACTCTTATTTTGAACCGCTTCCGACAATGCTTCCGCCTCTAGCATCGACTATCTTAGCCCATAGTAAGTTCACAAACGCTTACCGAATTGTAATTTCGCGCTACAGTTTTCCGTTTGATTGATCGCTGCTTAAAGTAGAATCTGCTATTTCACCCACATTTGCCTCAAGTTCTTTTCCTACTGGCGAATCCTCTGACAGGATTGGACAGATAGCCGCCGGAATCAGAAATAAAAGACTTAGAGACAGGCATATGACAATCGCAATAACAAAACCCTGCGAAGAAAAGCCTGGGCCCACAACCAAAAGCCAATAGATAGACAGTCCCGCTACTAAAAGGATCACACGGCTCATTGCACGGCTGACGGTAACCATTCGAGAGCTAGGCTGAGGTGGTAGGACCGAATCCTTCTGCTGCGAAGAAGTTGAAGCTGCAAATTGAACAAGTTTGTAGATGAATACGGGGCTGTAGAAAAAACCTGCTAACCACAGGCCGACCTGCAATCCGGCTGAGGTCCCAAAGTCATTGCTTTCATGCAAACAAAGAAATCGAGCATAGACCCAGCCCGCAATCAAAAACAAGCCAATTCTCGCAGAATGTCTGAGAACGGCTCTCCGCATAGAGAATTTGGACCCAAGTTTTGTTAGTTCGGTCATCTAGTTCACTATTGCAGCTTGGAATATCTTTGGGCCTCAAGCCCTCTTTGCTGAGCAATAAAATACCGATCTGTTACCCAAAGACGGTATATAAGCAATGGAACAACAAAGAAGATCGCGCTCGAGCCGCAGACGAATATGACAGAAAGAACACCACGTATTCCACGCCAGTCGGAACCTAACGATCCAGACACGATCCAGCCGCTATACAATGCTGCTCCGACTAGGAGAGTGCGGCAACATGCCTGTACTACAACGGCTCGCCTCCCGAGTCGTTGAATTGGCTGGGGTCGCTCGTCCAACAATTCCATCATCGATCGACCAATCAGTCTCCCGTGGTCCGGGAATGCCCCCTCATAGATCTTGAATATACAAAAGGGAAGATATAGGAAAGCCGCTAAGCAACCGCCGACTAGTAGCCCGTCGCTTACAGGAAAGGCGGGAAACATCAAAAAGGATCCGACTAACAAGCACACGCCGACTCTCGCTGAGTGCCGCAGGATGAATCGGCGCCTGTGAAAACTAGAATCCAATTTTGCTAGTTCAGTCATAGCTTTCCATCAGGCTCATCCCTATCTTAATAATAAGCCTCTTTCAAAAAGAAGAGTACAGATCTAGTCTCCATATTCCAGCTTTTAGTAACAAGAAACGAAATCGCTTTTCCTTATTCTAGTTTTTGACCATTTTCTAGAATAAGAAATCAAAGGCGGTAACAGCTTTTCAGCTATATACTCTTTACTATAGTAAATATGTACAAAAAAGTGACTACTGAGGGATGAAACCCCAGTAGCCACTTCAAAAGTATCGATGCGTCGACTTCTTCCGGATTACTGCAGGTTTAGTGCAGGTTGATCTTGACGGGGAACGTCGGGATCTCCGGCTTATCCATCGAAGGCAGCGGCAGCAGGGGGGTGACCCTGTAGAAGCTGCTCGGCACTTTTACGCGAACGCTGTTCGGACCGGCGGGCATCTTCGTCGTCTGACAGTTCCAGCTGACGCTGCTGGCCGGGCAATCGTTGGTGTAGTCCAGGCTTCCGTCTTCACGGAAGAACTGGTCCTTCATCGGACGATAGTCCGTAGTCGGGCGAGTCTCGACTTCCTTCACCACCTTACCACCAGGGTAGAAAGTGATGTCGGTCTTGGCCGAGTAGCCGTCGGTGTGCAGCTCGTAGACTTCGTGAAGGACGTATCCGTCGTTCACGATCTGGACGCGATCGGCAGGCATCTTGGCAGAGTCCAGTTTTTCCCAGTTCTGCTTCATCGTTGCCGTACCCTTGTCGTCGAAGTAGCGCACAGTGACACTTGAGGCGTCACCGTTGTATGCGCGCTCGATCAACTTCTTGGTCCCGGTGGCATCAAATTCTGTGATGGTCACACCGGAATAGCCGAAATCGGTCGTCTTGGTCAATTTGCCGTCGACGGTGTACTCATTCATGACCACATCCCAGCGGCCATTGAAAGTAAGATCGCGGGTTTTATTACCCGACTTGTCGAAGAAAGTCTGCTTGGCGTTGCCCCAGGAGTTAGTCTGGGCATAGGTCGAAGCGAGAGAACCATCGGCGTTGAAATCCTGACGGGACTTCAACATACCGGTGGTGCCGTCGTAAAGAGCGACACTGGCGATGCCGTTTCCACCGTTGGCACCATATTCGGTGACGGCGAAATCGTTGTTGGCATCACGCACGGCGACGGAGGCGTAGTGGCCAGCCGTGTCGTAGGTAGTGAGGGTCTTGATGGTCACACCATCGTCTTTGAGCTCGACATTCGTCTTCAGCGCGCGGGCGTTAAGCCCATCGGCCAGAGTCTTCAGTGTCGAGACAAGCTTGGTGGTGTCCGCGTCTTTGGCCGCGGGGTCGGGATAGTACTGGCGAATCACCGTCGGCTTGCCGTTCTGATACGAGATCAGGGCGGTGGTGCCGTCGCGGAATTCGATGCGCATTCCCGTGATGGTTGTCTGGTCCGCGGCGTAGTCGATCAGCCGGGTGCTCTCTTTGGAGTCAGCCGGGCGCAACAGCAGCGTGTGCGTTGCCGATTTGGTCGGCCAGCGAACGTCGACACTGCCCGTTACCGGCCAGTGAGTGAACAACCAGATCAAGCCCACTACAACAATGCCGGCGATTGCCCAGGGGGCAATCTTCTTGGCGTTAAGTAAGGACATGGGTTTTAACCTCAGATTATTATTTTGTACAAAAAGGGCGGCCGGGAGAGAGCTCTTGGGCATCTCCCCCAGCCGCCTGAGAAGTTGTTTTTGCTTACTGTTGGTCAGCAGCAGGAGGAGTCGTCGACGAATGGTCTTCGCCGCCGCCCTCGCCACCACCACCGGTGCCAGCATCGCCACCGGTTTCTTCTTCGTCACCTTCAGCTTCGCTGTCGGCATCGCTGCCGGCTCCGTCTGAAGCCAGACCGCCGGCGACCTGGTCGTCGTTGCCGTTGGCATGCGTTTGCGCATGCTCCGCGGCTTCGGCTGCCAGCGCCTTGGCATGAAGCTCTTCGATGCGCTTGCGCACCTGGAGAATCATGTTCAGGCCACCGGGCACCACCATCTCGGCGGCATCACGAGGATGCATACCGGACTTGCACAGACCCCAGTAGGCCATGGTGCAGGCGGCGATGACGTGGGTGACGTGGATGTCGCCCTTGTCGGTCGGCAGGTCCCACTTACCGTGCATGAGCAGGTCGGTGAGAAGGTCGCACTTCACCTGGCTCTTGGGAGTCCAGTTGATGATTTCGGTCGTCGACACACCACCGAGAGACTTGAGCGGCGTGCGGATCAGGGCCTTGACCACGATCGGCGCAACGCGCTTCAAATCTTCCACGGCGATCTTGATCTGCGGACCGCGCTTTTCCTTGGTGCCGTTGACGTCATCCCAGGTGATGAACTCGGGGATGTTGCGCTTGCCCACTGCCTGATCGGCAATCTTGCGGCACTGCTGAGCTTCGGCGGGGAAGCCGATCTCGTCCAGCGCAGCGGCAATGATGAAAGCGCGGATGTAGTCCGGCGGATGGGGCAGGAAGCTGAGAGCGACCTGGCCGCTGGACGTCTTCTTCAACTCGTAGCCGGAGCCCGTGCGCAGAAGTTTGCGCTGGTTGAAGATGCCCCGACGCTGCGAATTGAACGCCGAGAACGTCGAGAGCGTGTTGTAAGAGAAGGCCGGACCGCTGAGCAGCACGCCACCGGAGGTGTCGGCATCGACTTCACCGATCATGTCGGCAAAAGCCTTGATCAGCAGTTGAACGGTCGGCACTTTCTGGCGCCCGAGGGAGGTCGTCTCGCGCGTGAGCTTGAGGTCGCCCTTCTCGTGAGCATCGGCGATCGCCTGCGACACCACCTGCGTCAGTTCGTCGCCCAGACCATCCACATCGTGGAAAATGTCGTGGCGGAACTCATGCATATAAAGGGTCAGCATGATCGGGATGATGTTGCGCTCATTGTGCGGCACTTCCAGCGCGTGGGCGCCGATCGGACCGCGAGTGCCGGGGATGGTAGCCGGACCCTGATCCGAGAAGCGCGCCAGGAAGACGTTGCCGACACCGAAGACGCGAGTCTTCAGGCGCATCTGCACGTCGTCCGAGGTAAGCGGGTTGGCCGGGTCGCAGCCTTCGAACAAGGCGTAAGCCTGCTCGACGGCGAAAACGACCGCTTCCAACTCTTTGTACTTACCGCTGCGCGACTGACCGAAGGGGTCGGTGTAAATCTTGAGCACGGTGAGAATCTGCTGCAGCTCTTCGCCGAGCAGATGTTTGGCCGCTTCCAGCAAGCTGCCTTCCGACACGCCCGGATTCTGCGAACGCAGGCCGTCCATGGTCAGGGGCAGGGAGCTGATGTAAACCTGGCGAATCTGACCGAGTTGGTCAGACAAGCTGGAGATGGCGGGCTGGTAGCGCGCGGGCCAGTTTTTACGGGCCCAGGCCACCTTGTCGTCGTAGTCGTCGAACAAGTCGGCAGCGATTGCGTCGTACTTGCCGTCCTCGAGCAATCCCGCCAGTCCACCGGCAGCCACGAAAAGGGTGCCGTCGATGAGATCATCCTTCGACTCTTGGGTCTGGGGAATGAGTGCAACTGGTTGAGGGATCTTGAGGCTCTTCAGCCCGAAGTCCGGGTCGAAGACGTGACTGCGCTTGACGCCGATGCCGATGACGTGATCGTGGCGGTGTTCGCCATCGGCCTGGTCAAAAGGGGCTTTGTCAGCCTTTTCCTTTTCGGTTCTGGCCGCGGCAAGCTTCTTCTTGTAGCGGGCCAGAGCACGCACTGTGAGCGTTTCGGCATCGGGGAAGGGAAAATCCTTCTCGCCCGATCCCGGACAGATGACCACGTGGGGGCGGCAGCACGGGCCGTTATGGCCGCGTGTCTTGTCGTCCTTCTGACTGCCTACATTGAGGACAATCAGTTCGGGTTTGGTTGGACTATTCTTCATGGGAACTCCTGTCTAGTGGCGGTTAAGCCGTTAGGCGCATGAAGCAGAGCGGCGGTCGAGGACGTGAGTCCAAAGCCGGCCTGCCATGCACATTTCAGAGGTAAAAGCAAAGAAATCCCGGTGCCCAGGCCCTTCTCCTTATTAGGGAAAAGGACCCGAGGGCACCGGTCTTTCTGCAAACGGTGTTACTGCTTGGGGAGGAAAAACTCCGCAGGCTCGAACGTGTCGACCGTAATCGCATCGCTCATCGCCTGGTAGGCGTCGTGGAGCAACTTGGCTTCGTCAGCCGAAATCACACCACCGCCCATCGCTTCGTCCACGAGAGCGGGACGAATGTCGCTGCGACGAAGGGTCTTGGCCCTCTGTGCGGCGACGATCTTTTCCACGACCGGACGCGACTCGGTTTCCAGACGGAAAGCCTTGAGCAGGCGACCCAGACCGAGCTTGTCCTCTTCCGGCTGGAACGTGCCCGCCGAAAGACGCTTGAACTGGTCGTTGTACGTCTGCATGGTGGCAGCCGCCTTCTTGGTCAGCTTGTCCGACGGACCGCTCGAGAGGCTGTTGAAGCGCAGCAGGGCCTTGCCCACGGTGCGCATGCAGAAGCCGAGAACGGGGAACTGGAAGTTGCTATAGATGCCCTCGTAGGCAACCTGCACCTTGTTCAGCGCGTACTCGACCGAGTAAGCGAGCAGGGGCAGATCTTCCATCCGACGACCCTCACGCTCGAAGCGCAACAGGGCCATTTCGGCCAGGAACATCCAGGTGAAGGCATCGCAGAAGCGACCGGACAGCATGCCCAGCACCTTCAGCTTGGCGCCCTGCGTCAGCAGAGCCAGGTCGGTGAGCTTGCCGAAGCGCGAGGCAGCCCAGGCCAGACGACGGTAGTACGTCTTGGTCTCTTTGGCGACGCCCGAAGGCACGCCACCGGTGCGGCCGCGCAACAGGTCGAGGCGGAAGTTGCGACCGAAGCCGAGCACGACGTGCATGCCCCAGCCCAGAAGCGACTTGCGGAAATTGGACGGATTGTCCTGCTCCAGCGCCTCGACGACGCGCAGAGCGTAGGGGTGGCAGCGCGTTGCGCCCTGCCCGTAGGTGAGCATGGTGCGAGTCATGATGCTCGCGCCTTCCACGGTCTTGCCCACGGGGAGCGAACCGTAGAGGCGGCCGAGGATGTTGCTCGGACCCTGCATCACACCGGCGCCGGCCATGATGTCCATACCGGCGATGACGGTCTCCGCGCCGACCTCGGTCGAGATCAGCTTGAGCGCGCCCGAGACGACCGGCGGCTTGATGTCGCCGTCGATAGCCGAGCAAACGCCGACGCGAGCGGCTTCCATCATATAGGCCATGCCGTTGATGAAGGCCACCTTTTCGGCGATGCCGTCCATCACACCGATGGACATGCCGAACTGACGGCGCACCATCGAGTAGGCACTGGCGGCGGTGGCAGAGAGGTTCATACCGGCAATGGCACCGGCCGGGAGCGAAATCGCCCGACCGCCGGCCAGCTGTTCCATCAGCATGCGCCAGCCCATGCCCGCACCGTCGACTCCGCCGACGATGTTGTCCATGGAAACGACCACGTCCTTGCCGTGCAGCGGACCGTTGTAGAACGGATCGCCGATGGGCATGTGGTGTTCACCGCTGGTGAAGCCCGGCGTCCCGCGATGCAGAAGCACGCAGGTGATGCCGATGTCGGAGGTGGCCTCGCCCTTGGCGTCGACGCGACCGAGCAGATGCTCGGGGTCGAAAACCTGGCAGGCCAGGGTGGTCAGGTCGGCGACCGGACCGAGGGTCATATAGCGCTTCTCGAAGTTCATGCGCAGCTTGAGCTGACCGTCGGTGTCCTTGAACACGACGCCGCTGGCTTCGATGCTGGCCGCATCCGAACCGGCCTTGGGCTCGGTCAGGCCGAAGCAGGGAACCATTTCACCCGACGCCAGACGCGGCAGGTAGTGGTCCTTCTGCTCCTTGGTGCCGTAGTGCTTGATCAGCTCCGCGGCGGACAGTGAGTTGGCGATGGTGACGAAAGTCGTCGCACCGACCGAGACCTGATTGAGGGTCTGCAGCACGGTGGAGATGGCCAGCCAGGAGAAGCCCAGGCCGCCGTATTCCGTCGGGATGAGCATGCCCATGAAGCCCTTGGCCTTGATGAAGTTCAGGACCTCATCGGGGACCTTGCGCGTCTGGTTGATGTCCCAGGCGTGGTCGTTGAGCATGTGGCACAGCTCGGTGCAGGGACCTTCGAGGAAGGCCTGCTCACGAGCAGACAACTTGTTGTAGGGTTGCTTCATCAAAGACTTGAAGTCCGGCTTGCCGGCGAAGAGATCGCCGTCAATCCAGACGTGTCCGGCTTCCAGGGCCTGACGTTCGGTTGCCGAAATCTTGGGAAGCATCTTCTTCGCGCGCATGAAATTCATCAGAGCCGCGCTCGGACCGCGAACCCGGTTGGCCTTGACCGGGCGGTTCACGTTTTCTTTTTTCATTGGTGTAGTCCATTGATTCAAAGGGTTTCGGAAAACACACAGGACCCGAGAGCACGAGACTGATGTATGTCATCAGGCGCCGAGGTCTCGGATAGACATGTGTGCACGAAAAGGAGGGACGCCGCCGGCAGTCACATTAACGGTTGCTGTTGAGGCAACCTGTGACCACCGGCGGGCCCGACCTTTTTGAAAGAAGTAAAAGCAGTGAGCGATTACACCAAAGCCGACCGCACTAACTACAGAGAGTTAGCGCTGCTTGTTGTTTTCGTAGGTACGAAGCAACGCGCTATCGGCGGTGTTTTCGATCTGCTGGAACTTACCCTCGGCAACGAGCTGGCCAAGCTTCACGCAGGAGCGGAAGTAATTGGCAGACTCGCGGCTGGGCTTGATCTTGCGAATCAAATCCTGGCAGAGGATGTCGGCGGCAAGAATCGTCGCCTCATCACCCTTGGAGTGAGCGTACTGCGCGGCGGCCAGGATGGTCACCGTGCGCTGCACTTCCATAGAGAGATCGACCATGATGCACTGACGGTCAGCCAGCTTCATCTGATAGGTCGTCATCGTGGTGTGCACCTTCATTTTCAAGGCGCGGAAGTTCTTGAGCGCGAACGCCACGTGCTTCGAGAGCCGCGCGTCCATACCCTGTACCTTCTGCTTATCGCCACCACTGAGCTTGGTGCGGCCCATCCAGAGCGCGATCGGGAAGAGCTCCCGACGCAGAATCCACATAGTGCGGATTGCCTGGAAAGCCTTGCCCGGGTTCCACACCTTGATGGCGTCGATCGGGTTGAAGGCCTTGATGCCATGCTTGCCCAGACGGGAAGCGATGGGGCCCATGAACTTGACGCCATGGTCCTTGACCAACGACTTGAACTCGGCCATGGAGAGCATTTCGCCCTCGCCCTCATAGATCATGGGGGCCAAGAAGTCATGGAGGTTGTCGCCAATCACGTGGCCCTTGAGGAAGGAGCGACCACCGTGCGTCTTGAGAGCGTTCTCGACGGTCACCTCCTTGAGGGCCTCCGAGCCGAACACCTTAGCGACGATGCACTCCAACTCACCGCGGTAACCCGCGTCGAGCAAGGAGGAGCACCATTCTACGAGGGCATCCGCGCCGACAATGGCAGCGGCAGTGCGACCGACGCGCTTGAGCACGAGCTCGCGGTTGCCGATCTTATCGCCGTACGTCCAGCGATAATCGTTCCAGGGCACCATGCTCTTGAGCAGCACGCGCATGGTTCCGGCGGCGTTGGCGCAGAGAGCGACACGACCACGGTTCAAACCGTGATAGGCGATCTGCAGACCGTCACCGGCCGTGGGCACCAGGAGGTTTTCCTTGGGCACAAGGAAATCCTTGAAGATGATGCCGTAGTTGTGGATGTGCTGCACAGCGTGGATGCCGTAGCGATCCAGCTGGAAATGCTCATCCTCTTGTGCGGGCAGGTCGGCGATCAAAACCACCGGCTTGCCGTCCAACAGCGCCACCAACGCGATGGTGCGGCCGGGCAGGATGTTGGAGATGAACAGCTTCTTGCCGTTCACGCGGTAGTGGTCACCCTCGAGCACCGCGGTAGTGCGCAGCGCCGTCAGGTCAGAACCAGCACCGGGCTCGGTCAACGCAAACGCCGACAGCACCTTGCTCTGGAGGAGCGGCAGGTACTTGGCCTTCTGCGCCTCGGAACCGAAGGAGCTGACCGGATCCACAAGACCGATACAGCCGTGGATGGAAGCCATCCCGGCGATTGTCGCATCACCCTCGGAGGCCATCCGAGTAAGGAAATGCATGAAATGAGTGATGGATGCACCCCAACCCCCGAATGCGGGATCGATGAGTGCGCCCCAGTAACCAAGCTCCGACAGACCGTCGAGGACGACCTGAGAGACCTTGTTGTCAGCACCATATACGGTGCCGGCCTTGACGTGGGCCGCGACGAAAGCGATACACTTGTCCATCTGGGCAAGGTAAGCCTTTTCGCGGTCGTTGGACGCTGCCAGTGTGCTCTGAGGAGCAAACATAGCCAGTGGGGTTTTCTTGCCCCAGACAGCCTTGTGCACAGGCGAACCGGTGGTGCGGAACTTCTCATCGAAAGTCTTTTCGAATTCGTCGTCGCCGCGGTCCAGCTTACCCATGCGCTCTACTTCCTCAGCGCTCTTGCCACCCTGCTTGAGCACCTGCTCGGCAAGGTTTTCGTCCTGCTGACCATTCGGACCAGAAGGATTGTTCTTGTTATTTTTGTTTTCGCTCATAATGAGCTCCTTGAGTATGATCTTTTGGTTCAGCCGTAATCACACCTGAGAAATTTCAGGTGTTATCAAATTCGGCTTTAGTGACTCCGTCCAAGGCCTTAGAAATCCGCCCGGACGGTCAAAGACCACTCCCACTCGGCCTCCCTCAGGCACAGCGCATACAACTCCGGCCGGTCTCAAAAAGCAATCAGGCGGACTCTCGGAGATCAATCCCGAGTTGCCTGACGGAGACCAAGTATTTGCCGGAGCGCTCGCATCTGCGCCCTTAAGAGGAGAGGCCGGTGGGCGGCCTAAAGAACTGTGACTGTTGTTAGGACTACTGCTACTGCTGTCTGACCGAGGTCAGGAGCAATTAGACGGTGACGCCGACGCCGTTCCAGGCGCTCTTCAGCGCCGCAACGTGCTGCGGGAACATCTTGGTGCAGTTGTCGACCGTCTTCTTCGCGAACTCCGCGAAGTCGGCGTTGGCGCCAATGCGGTTGGCACCGCAGTTGGACTCGAACCACACCGGCAGGGCGACATCCCAGGACTTACCGCCAACGGCAATCGCGAAGGTCGCGAAGGCCTTGTTCGGGATACCCGAGTTGATGTGCACGCCGCCGTTGTCGGAGCTGCCCGTGTAGAGCTTGGAGTAGTGGTCCGGCTGCGGGTCCTTGCCCAGGCGCGGATCGTTGTAAGCCGTACCCGGAGCGGTCATGGAACGCAGCGCGGCGCCCTTCACCTTGCTGGTGAAGATGCCGGGGCCGACGAGCCAGCTGTCCTTGGTGACGTCGAGGCCCTTGGCCCACTGACGCAGGCAGACGCCGAAGACGTCCGACATGCTCTCATTGAGCGCGCCCGACTCGCCCTGGTAGTCCAGGCCGGAGGTGTGCTCGGTGACGCCGTGGAACATCTCGTGACCGATGACATCGATCAGGACGAACGTGGCGAAGATCTGCTGATCGCCGTCACCGTAGGTCATCTGCTGGCCGTTCCAGAAAGCGTTGTTGTAACCCTTTCCGTAGTGGACCGTGCCGACGAGGTTCATACCGGCGCCGTCGATGGAATTGCGCTTGAACAGCGCGAGCAGGAAGTCGCGCATGTTGCCGTGGAACTCGTAGGCGTCGTTGACGACGTTGTCCGAGGTGGCCTTGTCGCCTTCGAAGCGGGCCTTGGTGCCCGGCAGGCGCGAGGCGTTACCGGCGGTGTAGATCTGACGTTCCGACGCGCCCTTGGCAACCTTGTAACGCACCGTACCGTTCGAAGCAGCCTGCAGAATGCGCTGGTTGGCGACGAGGGTTTCGATGGCGGTCAGATTGCCGGCGTTGAGGGAAGCGACATCCAGGAGGAGCTGATTCGGCACGAAGCCGTTGTTTCGCTTGGACATGATAGTTTCCTTTGTTTGTTCTCGTTTCAAATACGAGAGTTGTGAAGTTGGGGGATCTGAGTAGAAAAATTTGCACTAGGGCACGAAACCCAAGCACAATGAGCACCTCTTCTAGAACCAAGTAATGACCGTCTGACTCGCACGCGCACCGCGCGTGGTATCAAAATCGGATGTACTTATGGTGCTTGGTCTTTGAGGAGGTGTTTCTTGTGTTTTGGGAGAAGTAACTAATGCCCTTTGACACTAGTGAAGAGCATCAAGAGAATTCAAGATAGAAATATATGAGTGAGATATATTATAGATCTGGCTGCCAAGAGGCACTATTGACAAAGCTTGCGTGAAGCCAGTTTTGGCAGGTTTTTGGCACTAAAAAAACCGCAGAAAATCCTTTGCGCGACTACCCCAAAAATAGAGTTCGTTGGGCCACCACTGGAACACTTTTTGAGTAGCCGTTAAACAAAATGGAAGTCAAGCAGCGATCAATTGACAAGACTCGCGCCACCACTTGATAACAAAACGCTTAGCGGCGGCTAAAACACCATGACAACCATTAGTTCAAAATCGCAGAGCAACAAATAGATCGGCCAGCCGAGCAGATTTCACTGATCACCTTTACTTCAGTATTGATATTTGAAGTAACTCAATTGAGCACTTTGGGCGCCCACGCGCGCGCATTGTTAACAGCTATTTGAGAAGCGGGTAATCAAGAGAGGTATAAAAATGCATTCAGAATGTATATAAGGCTCTCACTATTGCTTGATTACCCTCTTCTCGCGCAGATAGTCTCAAGACCTACCACCCTTTCTTTTCCAAAAGATATAAGCCGACTAAAAAGCACCAGAGCTTGCATCACTGAACTTCCTCTGCAGACATGTAGATGTCAGGACTAGCCCCGCTCATTATGAGCAGCTAATTTTCTGGCAAAATATTCTCAGGGCAAATTCGAAGAAGCGAGATGGAGCTTTGCGGTCGCCTTTGACCGGTTCATGGCGTACGACGCTTTGAACCAGAACGGCTTTGCCACGGTTTCCCGTGGCCAGGCACAAACCACGGCCAACAAGCCAAGGAGTATCTGAAACTATGTGCAAATTACATGAAACGGCCGGAGCCTCTTCGACAGTGGAAAAAGCTTTCCGCCTTCCGAAGAACGTCATTCCGACCAACTACGTTATCGAACTGACCCCCGACCTGGAGAAGTTCACTTTCAGCGGCACCGTCGCCATCGAAGTGGATGTTCTCTCGCCGGCCGCCGAGGTCAAAATCAACGCCAAGGAACTCGAGATCAGCGAATTCTACGCCGTCAACGCCGGTGAGACCCGCCACAACGGCACGGTCTCCATCGACCACGACACCGAAATCGCCACTGTCTCTTTCCAGGGCAAGTTGGGTGCGGGCAAGTGGGTTCTCCACTCTACCTTCACCGGCATTCTCAACGACAAGCTCAAGGGCTTCTACCGCTCCATCTGGACCGACGCCCAGGGCAAGAAGCACACGATCGCCACGACGCAGTTCGAATCGACCGACGCTCGTCGGGCCTTCCCCTGCTTCGATGAGCCCGAGTTCAAGGCCACTTTCGACGTCACGTTGATCGTTCCGGCCGAGCTCACCGCTCTCTCCAACGGCGCCATCACTTCCACGACCACTGTCGACGGCGGCAAGAAGCGCGTCACCTACGAACGCACGATGAAGATGTCGACGTATCTCGTCTGCTTCTGCATCGGCGAATTCGAATCGTCTGAACCCGTTCTCGTCAACGGCATCGAAGTGCGCATCTGGGCCGTGCCCGGTCGCAAGCACATGATGTCCTTCCCGCTGCAGGCGGCGGCTTATGCCACCGACCACTACGAGAAGTACTTCGAGATTCCCTATCCGGGCGGCAAGAAGATCGACCACATCGCCATCCCCGACTTCGCTTCGGGCGCGATGGAAAACCTCGGTCTGATCACCTACCGCGAGACCTCGCTCCTGCTGGACGAGAAGACCGCCACCCACGCCGAACGCAACCGCGTCGCCGTAGTGGTGCTGCATGAGCTGGCCCACATGTGGTTTGGTGACCTGGTCACCATGGCCTGGTGGAACGGCTTGTGGTTGAACGAGTCCTTCGCTACCTTCATGGAAAATCTCTGCCTCAGCCACTGGAAACCCGAGTGGCACATCTGGGATGAGTTCGGCCTGAGCCGCGCCGCCGCTTCGCGCGTCGACGCCCTGCGCAGCACTCACCCGATCGAGAGCCCGGTCAACCACCCCGATGACGCCAAGGAACTCTTCGACGTCATCTCCTACGAGAAGGGCTGCAGCGTTCTCTATCAGCTGCACGAATTCATCGGCGCCGAAAACTTCCGCCGCGGCATCGCTGCTTACCTCAAGAAGCACAGCTACGGCAACACCGAAACCCATGACCTGTGGGACGCGCTGGAAGAGGCGTGCAAGCAGGCCGATCCGGTGCACCCGATTCCGGTGCGCAAGATCATGGACGCCTGGGTCTTCACCGCCGGTCACCCGGTTGTGGAAGTCTCCATGGCCGACATGGCCGGTTTCGTCAAGCTCAGCCAGCGTCCGTTCAAGTTCCTCCCGGACGGCGACACGACGCTCTGGCCGGTGCCGGTCACGATGCGCATCAACGGCAAGAACGGCGCCAGCGAGAAGAAATTCCTGCTGGAAGGCGCGGATACGACCGTGTTCGTGGGTGAAGACGTCGACTCGGTCGTCGTCAACGCCGGCGGCTCGGGCTTCTACCGCGTGGCCTACGACAAGGCGCTGGCTGCGAAGCTGGCCGCCGAAGTGCAGAAGAACCTCTCGACCATCGAGCGCTTCAACCTGGTCAACGACTCCTGGGCCTGCGTCAAAGCCGGCCTGATTCCGACGACCGACTACCTCGAGATGGTGAAGCTCTTCGCCAGCGAGGAAGACCCCAACGTCTGGGCGATTGTTCTGGGCTCGCTCTCGAGCTTGCACAGCCTGGTCAAGGACGAGGCGGGTAACCCCTACCGTTCGACCCTGCAGAAGATCGTGCGTGACCTCGTGTCGCCCACTCTGACGCGCCTGACCTACACCCCGGCGGCCGGCGAGTCGGTCCACACCCGTCAGCTGCGCGGCACCCTCATGGGTACGCTCGGTACGATCGGCGAGGACGCGAGCGTGCAGGCCAAGGCCGTCGAGCTCTTCACGAGCTGGAAGGCCGACAAGTCGTCGGTTGACGCCAACATCGTTCCCGCTATCGTCAGCATCCTGGCGTACAAGGGCGATCAGGCTCGTTACGACGAGTTCTTCAAGATCTCCCGCGAAGCCACCAGCCCGCAGGAAGTGCAACGCTTCCTCTTCTCGCTGGCCCGCTTCCGTGACGAGAAGCTCCTGGACGGCACCATCGCCAAGTGTCTCACCGACGATGTGCGCACCCAGGACGCGCCCTCACTGTTCGCCACCGTTCTCATGAACGAAGTGGCCGCCGTCAGCGCCTGGAAGTTCCTCAAGGACAACTGGGCCACCATGATCGCACGCTATCCGGAAAACGGTGTCGTGCGTATGGTCGGCGCCGTCACCGGTCTGGACACCGCCGAACTGGAAGCCGAGGTGAAGGACTTCTTCGCCAAGAACCCAGTAAAAGCGGGCGAAATGGCCACGGCTCAGGCTCTCGAGCAGCTGCGTATCAACGTGGCCATGCGCGAGCGTGAGACCGGCCGTCTGCAGACGCATCTGCTCAAGGCTGCAGGTCCCGCCCCCGTGGCGGAGCCGGTGGCTGCAGGCGCGCCTGCTACCGACAAGAAGTAATTCGGGTCGGTCCAGGTTCAAGACCTGGACATCAACAAAACTCTTGCAGGGGGCCGGAACAGACTAGTCTCTCGTACTAGGATTGTTCAGCGCCCCCTGCGAGGTTTTCTCTCGGCATAACATCGACAAGCCTCTTAACCGGTTGCTCCAAAAGAGCGACCAAGAAAACACGCGAGTGAAATATGTGCAAATTCAAAAACTGTAAGCTGAATCACCGAAAGGAGAGTGTGAGCGCGAGCGCTCAGAAGCTCTTCCTCGGCAGTGACTTCCGTCTGCCCAAGACGGTAGTCCCGTCTCACTACGAGATCGAGCTGACTCCGGACTTCACCGGACTCACCTTCAGCGGCAACGTCGCCATCGACGTGGACGTCCTGGAGCCGATCTCCAACATTCTTCTCAACGTCAACGAGCTGACGCTCGGCGCCGTGAGCGTGGAGGACCGCAATTCCTCGACCTCTTTCGCCGGCACCACCAGCATCGACGACAAGCTTCAGCGCTGCGACATCAAGGTGTCGGGCACCATCGGCCGCGGCAAGTGGCGCATCAAGATGGCCTTCGAAGGCATCTTGAATGATGAGCTGAAGGGCTTCTACCGCTCCGTCTGGAAGGACGAAAGCGGCAAGGAGCACATCATCGCCACCACGCAGTTCGAAGCCTGCGACGCGCGCCGCGCCTTCCCCTGCTTCGACGAGCCGGACTTCAAGGCCACCTTCAAGGTGATCCTGAACATCCCGCACGACTATCAGGCCCTCTCCGCCATGCGCGAAGAGAGCGTCTCGACGATGAGCGTAGCCACGGGACAGGGTCTCCACGGCAGTGCTCATGGAAATGACGGCGAAGACCATGTCGAATCGCCTCTGCTCAAGCGCGTCGAGTTCCACACCACGCCGGTCATGTCCACCTACTTCCTGGCTTTCATGGCCGGTGAGCTGGAGTGCGGCGGCTCGGTGCAGGTGAACGGCAAGGAGCTGCGCTTCTGGTCCACCCCGGGCAAGAGCAAGCAGCTCAACTTCGCCAAGGGTATCGCCGCCTTCTCCCTGGCCAAGTACGAAGAGTACTTCGGCATTCCCTATCATGGCGGCGACAAGATTGACTTCGTTGCCGTGCCGGACTTCGCTGCCGGTGCCATGGAAAACCTCGGTTGCATCATCTATCGCGAGACCGATTTGCTCGCCGATGAAACGACCGCCAGCCAGAGCGATCTCGAGCGCGTCGCGCATGTCGTGGCGCACGAGTTGGCTCACATGTGGTTCGGTGACTATGCCACCATGCGCTGGTGGAACGGTCTGTGGCTGAACGAGAGTTTCGCCACCTACATGGAAAACAAGGTCGTCGACTGGTGGAAGCCCGAGTGGCTCACCTGGGATTCCTTCGCCGCGGAGCGTGTCGACGCTTTCGGCCTGGACCAGCTGAAGAGCACTCACGCCATCGAAGTGACGGTGGAAAACGCTCAGCAGATCGATGAAATCTTCGACCTGATCTCCTACCAGAAGGGTTGCTCGGTGCTGCGCATGCTCGAGCAATACATCGGCGACGCGGCCTATCGGCGCGGCGTCCAGATCTACCTGAAGGAGCACGCCCTGAGCAACACCGAGACCTACGATCTGTGGGACGCTCTGGAAGTCGGCTGCCACGAAACTGGCGTCGATGTGCCGGTGCGCAAGCTCATGGACGGCTGGGTTTTCACCTCCGGACACCCGGTGGTAAAGGTGGCCGAGAGCAAGCTGCCGGGCTTCATCGAGCTGTCGCAGGAGGAGTTCAAAGTCCTCAACGACGGTCCGGAAGCCGCCGACACGCCGGTGCTCTGGCCCATCCCGATCACGCTCAAGGCCAAGACCAAGAGCGGCATCGTGGAACAGAAGTTCATCTTCTCCGACCGTTCGTCCACCGTCTACATCGGCGATGACATCGAATGGGTGGTGGTCAACGCCAACAGCTCCGGCTTCTACCGCGTGCTCTACAGCCAGTCTCTGGCCGTGGCGCTCGTGGCCAACAAGAAGACGGTGATGACCGAGGTCGACCGCTACAACTTCCTCTCCGACACCTGGGCTTGCGTCCGCGCGCGCCTGGTGCCGATGCTCGACTATCTCAAGATCACCGAGCAGTTCATGGACGAGGAAGACGCCAAAGTCTGGGGTCGCATCGTCGCTCCCCTCAACTACCTGCACAGCGTCAGCGAAGGCCCCATCAAGGTGGCCATCGAAGGTCGCATTCGCCACCTGCTTGTGCCTATCCTCGACAGGGTCGGAATGAAGACGGTGGAAGGCGAGTCGGTCAAAGTGACCGATCTGCGCAAACTGGCCGTGGGCCTGCTCGGTACGACCGGCAAGCACATGCCCGTGGTGCACTCGGCTCGCGAGATGTACAACGCCTGGAAGGTTGACCCGGCTACCGTCGACGGCAACGTCTTCGGCAAGATGGTCTACGTCCTGGCCGAACACGGCGACAAGGCGCTGCACGCGGAGTTTAACGACCTGCGTCACAGCGCCAAGACCGCCCAGGACCAGAGCCGCTTCATGTATGCTCTGACTTCGTTCAAGGAAGCCGACCTGATCACCGAAACGATCAAGCTGGCTCTCAGCGGTGATATCCGTGTGCAGGACGCCGCCTATTTCTTCGCTTCGCTCCTCGGCAACGAGGACTCCATGCTGGAAGCATGGCAGGCATGCAAGGACAACTGGACCAAGATCAACGACATGTGGCCCGAGCATTCGGTGTCGGCTATCTTCGATAGCCTGTCGTCGCTCGACAAGCCCGAGTTGGAAGCCGACGTCGTGGACTTCTTCACCAAGAAGAACACGATCGAGTTTGGCCAGATGCAGCTCGCCCAGGGTCTGGAGCAGCTCCGCATCAACGTGCTCTTGCGGGCGGCTGTCGAAGCCGATCGTGAGAAGCTCGCTCAGTACCTGCTGCCGGTTGAAGTCCAGGGCTGCGTTGCGCCCAATCCGGACAAAGCTCCGGAAAGCGCGCAATAGCCCTACCGTCTAGTTTGACCCCTTGGATAAGACCGTCGGGGACCCGAGAGCCCAACAGCTCGAAGGTCCCCGGCGTTTCTTATGGGGTCCGAAACAATCTCATTCAACGCCTGCCCCTGTGAAGTGCTCTGACAGCTGCCTTAAACGGCGGCGGGCACTCGCTCGGAAGCAGGCCGATAGGAAAAGGACACTATTATGTTCTGGGTAATTCTCACATCTGCTCTGGCGCTCTTGGGCGGACTGGCCGGTTTCACCATCGGCGGTGCCCCCTCCGCGCTGGCATTCACCATCGTCGGTATCTTTGCCGGTCTCGGTGTGCGCGACATGTCCAAACATCGTCACGCCATCCTGGCAATCACTGTCATCGTGTTTACTACCGTACTCAACTTCTTCGGTCTGGAAGCTGCTCTGGTGTCGGCCCTGCTGGCCTTCCCCGTGCAGATTGGCGTGGCCGAATTTACGCAACGACAGAGTCCGTTCCTGCCGCTTTCGCTGGCCGGTACGATGCTCTCGTGGTGGCTCGGCTGGCACTTCGTCAGCGGCATGGCGGGGCTGATCTTCGCTCTGCTGGCCTTCCTGACTCAGGTGGCCGTGCATGACTATTTCATTCAGAGCAAGCACGCCATTCGGCGCAACTTCCCGCTCCTGGGATGGTGCCGATACGGACTTGAACTGATTGGAGACGAGCTGCGCCAGTACTGGTTCATGAGCGACACGGAAGAGACGCCGTACAACCGCGTCACTCGCCGCTACATTTATCGCTCGGCCAAAGGCATCAACAACAATCTGGGTTTCGGCACGCAGCGCAAATATCGCGATGTGGGCGAAATCCATATGCTGCCGTCCATGTTCCCCATCCCCGACACCGAGCGCGTGGGCAATCGCCTGCCGCCTATCATCGTGGGCAAGAATCGGCGCAAGCCCTATGTCTGCCCCTGGCCGATCAACATCTCGGGCATGAGCTGGGGAGCGCTTTCGGAAGAAGCTGTGCGGGCGCTTTCCAGCGGCGCGCAGTTGGCCAACATCCACATGTCCACCGGGGAAGGCGGCTTGACACCGTTCCATCTGGAGGGAGTCGTGGCGGCCGAAGGCGAAAAGAACTTCGCCTACAAGGCCAAAATGTTCCTCGCCAAAGCCAGCCTCGGCCTGGTGAAGAAACCCGTTGATCCTCTGCGCAAGCTGGTCGGCGGTGGTCGCATCATCTGCCAGATTGGCCCGGCCAAATTTGGCTTCCGCAAGAACGTCACCCGCGCCATCGCTGAACAGCTGATGGGCGCCATCTATGACCTGACAGGCTACGCCCATAAAAAGGACGAAGCCTTCACCATGATCGACATGGACAAGGTGCGCAAGGTGGCGGCCAACGATCAGATCGTGGCCTTCGAGGTGAAACTGGCGCAGGGTGCAAAACCCGGTCAGGGCGGCAAGCTGCCCAAGGAAAAGATCACCGCTCAGCTGGCTGAGTGGCGTGGCATTCCCATGGGTGAAGACTGCTATTCACCGAATGCCTGGGACGAATTCCACAATGTGGAATCACTGTTCCGCTTCCTCAAGATGCTCCAGGACGAAACCGGCAAGCCAGTCGGCATCAAGATTGTGCTCGGTCACGAAGAGTCCATTCGCGACATCGCCCGGCACATGAAAGAGACCGGCGAAGCCCCCGACTTCATCACCGTCGATGGTGGCGAAGGCGGTACCGGCGCCGCTCCTGTTTCGCTGGCCGACCGCATGGGCATGCCCATCCTGCATGCCATTCCGGTGGTCGACAACATCCTGCGCGAGTTTGGCGTGCGTGATGAAACCGTACTCGTTGCCTCCGGCCAGATCGCCAAGGGTGACGACGTGGCCATTGCTATCGCCATGGGCGCAGACATGGTCAACATCGCCCGCGGCAATCTCATCGCCGAGGGTTGCATCATGGCCCTGCGTTGCCACACCAACCAGTGCCCGACCGGCATCACCACGCGGGACCCGCGCCTGCGTCGCGGACTTGACCCTCGGGACAAGTACGTCAAGGTGGCCAACTACAACAAGGTGCTGCAACGTGAGTTGCTGATGTTCATGAAGTCCGCCGGCGTCGCCACTCCCTGGGAGTTGACCCGCGGCCATCTGTCGGTTGTGATCCAGCCGATGGTGGAAGAGCGCATGGACAAGATCCATCCTTATCCGGATGGTTCGAACGGTAAGCGCAACTTGCCCCTGGGCGAGCTGCCGACCGACGATGAGAGCGATATCGATCGCTTTGGTCCCAAGCTGATCAAGATCGAAAAGGCTTAACTGCCTCAGTAGGCGTTGATCGAATTTCACGGCAATCGGGTGTCTGCAGACTGAAGCAATTCAGCTGCAGACGCCCGTTCTGCTATAGCTGTTAACCTCGGAAAAATTCTCCCACAAGAAGGAAATATGAACCGACAGAGCAACACCGCTTCAAGCACGCCCAGCACCCCAGCATCGCGCGACTCAATTTCAGCGCGCATCGCTACTACCACCGCCCTCGTCGCCGCGGCGCTCCAAGCTCGTCAGAGCTGGCTCGCCGACAGCAATCGCTGGCTGGCATCCGCTGCCTTCGAAAAGGGCAGAAGCGAAACCTGCGCCACGTTGACGGCGACCTCGACATCAGGGCCGCAGACCATTAACAAGATCCTCATCCCCGAGCTCGTCCTGGCCAGCATGCTGGACCACGTAGACGCAGTCTGCATCTCTTTTCTCAGCACCTTTGACGAACAGGCCGATGGGGTCAAGTACTCCGACGGCGAGGTTGATTCGGCATGCCAGGCGCTAGGCGCATCTCTCACGAGACCGCTGGCCCGCATCATCAGCCTCAATGGTTCACTGCCTGCACCCGCGCTCGATCAGCTGTTCGACAGCCTCTAGCGCCCTAGTGCAAGTCATTCAAAACCTAAAACAGGAAGGACATCCCTATGTTATTTAACCTGCTCCTCACCGTGGCGCTCATCGCAGCCGCGGTCAGCATCTTCGTTTCAATCACTTATCCCTTCCGCTGCTCGGCGCTGGAGAAACACCTGCGCACGACCCGTCCGGACTACAAAG
>Ga0105248_10001661_pt1 | contig 24746 bp, 19 predicted proteins | sample KBSS34metaG_FD_81524 | JGI IMG/M metagenome (GOLD analysis project Ga0105248, IMG submission 81524) | Switchgrass rhizosphere microbial communities from Kellogg Biological Station, Michigan, USA - KBS S3-4 metaG | ecosystem: Host-associated > Plants > Roots > Rhizosphere > Soil | place... | reverse complement strand
CAGGACATCCTGTTCGACGACGATCCAGCCACGGTAGTGCAGCGCTTCGAGCGCGTCGTAGACACGGCGGAACGGGACGGCGCCGCGGCCGAGTTCGCAGAAGATCCCGTTGCGAACCGCGGTGTGATAGTCCCACGCTTCGGTCCGCGCGCGTTCGGCCAGCGATGGTTCGCAATCCTTCAAGTGCACGTGCCAGATCCGATCGGCGTACCGCGCGATGGCGCCGACCGGTTCGCCACCGCCATACGTCAGGTGACCGGTATCCAGGCACAAGCCAAGTACGGATGACGAGGTCCGGGACATCAGCGCCTCGATTTCGGCGGGCGTCTCGACGTAGCCGGCGCAATGATGATGGAACGCCGTGCGCACACCCGTCCGGTCGCGTACTGCCGCGGCGATCTGTTCCGCGCGGCGAGCGAACGCGTCCCATTCGGTTGCGCTGAGGCCGTCCTCGGGTCGAATTCTGCCAGCGCGCGCGGTGCGGTTCGGCACGGTCGCGTTGTCGTCGGACAGCACCAGCACTGGGGCGTCAATCGACGGCGCAGCATCAGCCAGCAGGTTCGCGGTCCGCACCGCCCGTTCGAGCCCATCCTCAATCGCGTCCGCGCACGACAACGCGATCGGAACGAACGCTCCGACCAGGGCGAGACCGCGCCTGGCCATTTCTGCCGCCAGTGCGCGAGGGTCGGTTGGAAGAAACCCCCAGTCGCCCAGCTCAGTGCCGGCGTAGCCCGCCGCCGCCATTTCGTCGAGCACCTGCGCCGCAGGAGCTGTTGTCGCCGTCGTGTCGAACTCGAGCACGCCCCACGAACACGGAGCATTTGCGACCCGGATCACAGAAAATCGCGCTCCTTCTGGCGTGCGAGGTCGTACGCCTCCCGCGCCGCCAGCACATCGCGGCGGCTCGACACCTCGGCGACCGGGACGTCCCACCACGAGTCGTAGCCTGGCACTCGAGCCTCGCGCTCGACCGGGACGACGATGACGGATGGCCGTTGCTCTGTGCGGGCCTCGGCGAGCGCGTCACGGATCGATTCCAGCGTCTCGGCGCGCCAGACTCGCGCGCCAAGCGATTCGGCGTTGGCGGCAAGGTCCACGGGAAGAATGTCGCCGTCGAGATCGCCGGTCGCCGCGCTGCGGTAGCGGTACTGTGTTCCGAAGCCGCCGCTGCCGACAGCTTCCGACAGGCCGCCGATGCTCGCGAACCCGCGATTGTCGAGCAGCACGATGGTCATCGCGAGCCGTTCCTGGACTGCTGTGACGATCTCCTGCGCCATCATCAGGTACGACCCGTCGCCGACCAGGACGCACACACGGCGTTCGGGCGCCGCCATCTTGACGCCAAGTCCGCCGGCGATTTCGTAACCCATGCACGAGTAGCCGTACTCGAGGTGATAGCCCTTCGGATCGCGGGCGCGCCAGAGCTTGTGGAGATCGCCCGGAAGACTTCCAGCGGCGCAGACGATGACGTCTTTCGGGCCGAGCGCGTCCTGGAGCACGCCGATGATCTGGGCCTGCGTCACACCCCGCCGCCCCTCAGGGGCTTCGGCGGGCACGCTGGCGGCACAGACGCGCCCGACTTCCGCCTGCCAGTCCGCCTGCGCGGCCTTGGCCGCGGCCTCGTACTCGCTGGCGACGCGGTAGCCGGCGAGCATCGGCAGCAGTTCCTCGAGCACGGCCCTGGCATCGCCCACCAGCGGCACCGCGGCGTGCTTTCCGGCGTCGAGCTCCGCGACGTTGATGGTGATGAACCGCACGCGCTCGTGCTGAAACGCGGTTTTCGACGCGGTGGTGAAGTCGCTGAGCCGCGATCCAATGACGATCACGAGGTCGGCGTCGCGGGCCAGGCGATTGGCGGCGCGCGTGCCGGTGGCGCCGATCCCGCCGAGCGTCAGCGGGTGCGGTTCGGGCAGCGCCCCTTTGCCCGCCTGCGTCTCGCCGACTGCGATGCCCGTCGCCTCGGCGAACCGCCGCAGCGCGTCCGTCGCTTCGCTGTAGATCACGCCGCCGCCGGCGACGAGTATCGGTCGCGAGCTGCTGCGAATCAGGCGCGCCGCTTCCTGCATGCGGTCGCGATCGGCCCGCGCCCGCGGGACCGTCCAGATCCGCGGCTCGAAGAGCGCGGCGGGGTAGTCGTACGCTTCCGCCTGCACGTCCTGCGGCAGGGCGAGCGTCACCGCACCGGTTTCGGCGGGGGACGTCAGGACGCGCATCGCCTCGGGCAGCGCGGTCACGATCTGCTCGGGCCGATTGATCCGATCCCAGTAGCGCGACACCGGCTTGAAGCAGTCGTTGACGGACACGTCCTGCGACTGACTCGACTCGAGCTGCTGCAGCACCGGAGCAGGACGCCGGCCCGCAAAGATGTCGCCCGGCAGCAGCAGCACCGGCACGCGATTGATCGTCGCGCCCGCGGCGCCGGTCAACATGTTCGTCGCCCCGGGCCCGATCGAGCTCGTGCACGCGAGCGTGCTCAACCGGTTTCGCATCTTGGCAAAGGCGGCCGCGGTGTGCACCATCGCCTGTTCGTTCCGCGCGAGGTAATAAGGCATCGATGTCCGGAACGCCTGGAGCGCCTCGCCGATGCCGGCGACGTTGCCGTGACCGAAGATGCCGAACACGCCCGCGATCAGCGGCTGCTCCCGTCCGTCGCGCGACGTGCGCTGCTGCGACAGAAACCGCACCACCGCCTGCGCCATCGTCAGGCGGACTCGAGATGGCGTGGTCATATCGCCTTCTCCCCTCGCGCGCTGACGAACGCGGTGACTTCGTCGAGCGTCGGCATGAAATTCGCGCAGCCGTGGCGGGTGACGACGATCGCGCCGGTGGCGTTGCCCATGCGGGCCGCGCGCTCGAGCGGCCATCCCTGCAGGTATCCATACAGGAAACCGCTGGCAAACGCATCGCCAGCCCCGAGCACGTTCAGGACCTCGATCCGGAACGGGGCGACATCGGCGGGTGGCTGCTGCGGGCGAAACACCGTGGATCCTCTTCCGCCGCGCTTGAGGATCAGCGCTTCCACGCCGCAATCGATGACCGCTGCGACGCCGTCGGTGACGTCGGTCGTTCCCGTCGCCGCCGCGAGCTCTTCCTCCGTCCCCACCGCCAGCGTGGCCGAATGCAGAAGCTGCCGCATTTCCTGGGCAAACGCGCCGGCGCCTTCCCATTGATCCGCGCGGTAATCGATGTCCACAACGACGGGCACGCTGGCAGAACGGGCGGCGGCCGCCGCCGCGCCAGTGGCGGCGCGCGACGGCTCGTGGCTGAGCCCCGTGCCGGTCAGGAAGACGACGCGGCTGTCAGCGACCGGTGCGCGCGCCACGTCCTCGACGGTCAGGAAGCGGTCCGCGCAGTTGTCACGATAGAACGTCAACGGAAACTTGTCTGGCGGTTGGATTGTCAGAATCACTGCGCTCGTCCGGCGGCCCGCCTTGCAGGGAATAAACCGGGTTTCGACCTGCTCGCGATTGAGAAAGGCAGTGACAAATTCGCCGACCTGGTCGTCGCCGACGGCGGTGAGCAGGACGGAGCGGAGGCCGAGACGCCGTGTGCCGACGCTGACGTTGGTGGGACAGCCGCCCACATAGGCGTCGAAGCTCGTGACGGCGGTGATCGGCACGCCGATCTGATGGGCGTACAAGTCGATGCTGCTGCGGCCCATCGCGAGCACATCGAACGCGGGTTGCGAGGGGGAAGCGGGAGTCATTGGGCGAGCGCCACCCGGCCACGAAGGGCGCAGCCGCACGACTCACGGACCCGCATCGCGCTCGGCAGCCGGATCGTCTGAGTAGCGCGCCGTGACGGCTTGGCCAGCCGCTCGATGAGCAGACGGGCGGCGGCCGCGCCCAACTCGCGCTTCGGGAGATCGATCGTGGTCAGACGCGGCGAGAACGAATCAAGCCACGGGTGGTCGTCGCAGGTCACGATCGCGACATCTTCCGGACACCGCAGTTGGTACTGGCGCAGCGCGCTCATGAACCCGACGCTCATCAGGTAGTTCGAGATGAATACGGCGTCGGGATGTTGTTTCAGAAGCTCGAGACCGGCGCGGTAGCCTGATTCCACGCGGAAATCGCCCTCGACGATGAGCGCCGGGTCGATCGTCTGTTTCCAGTCGCGCAGCGCCGCGCGATAGCCATCGAGGCGGCGCCGCGTGGTCGTGGCGCCGCCGAGGCCGGTGATGAAGCCGACGCGGCGGTAGCCGAGGCGGAGCAGATGCGTGACGCCTTCATGGGTGGCGCGCTTGTCGTCCATTTCGACGATATCCGCGCGGAGTCCGGGAACGGTGCGCGCGAGCAGCACCAGTGGCACGCCGGCGCGTGACAGCGTCGTCTGCAGGGTCTTGGGCATGGGGCCGGGCGCCTTGGTGAAAATGACGCCGTCGACGCGTTTGGCGACGAACAGCCGAAGGTAGACTTCCTCCTTGCTGGTGTCGTTGTCGCTGCTCGCGATGAGGAGCATGTAGCCGGCGTCGTAAGCGGCGTCTTCCGCGCCGCGGACGACTTCGGGAAAGAACGGGTTGGCGATGTCCGGGACGATCATCCCCAGCGTGCGCGATTGCTGGGTGGCGAGGCTGCGGGCCAGCAGGTTTGGCTGGTATCCGAGCTTGGTGACCGCACGTTCGACGCGGCCCTTGAGCGCGGGGCTCACATAGGCGGAGCCGTTGACTACGGCCGACACCGTGGCGACCGAGACGCCAGCGTTCTTGGCGACGTCGTAAATATTGGGCATCGCGAATGCGACGGCAGTGTATCAGCGGCGTAACTTCGGAGCAAAGCGCTTTGCCAGGGTTCGACAGCGCTTTCGTCGCCACATAATAGCGCGACCACGGTTTCACCTTCACCCACCAGCGAAGCGCTTCGCTGGTCGTCCGAGAGGACGCGATTCGGGGAGCACACGATGTCGATGTTCAGCTGGCCGCTGCGTCTTGTCAGCCATCTCTTCCTGGTGTTGATGCTGGTCGATCTCACAGAGCGGCATGCCGCTGCGCAGCCGCCGCCGATGGCCGGTTCGGGCGTGGTCGAAGGGCGTGTCGTCGATGCGGCGACCGGCGAACCGTTGCCCGGTGCGCAGGTGCTGGTGACCGGCAGCGCGGCTGAGACATCCACAGACCGTGACGGTCGGTTCAGGCTATCGGGGGTGCCGCCAGGTGACCGAACAGTGGTAGTCGCCTATCTTGGCCGGCAGGATGCGACCGTCGAGGCCAAAGTCGTCGCCGGCGCGACGCAGCGCCTTGATATCCAAATGAAGATGGTGGCGTTCGAGGAAAACGTGAGCGTGCCTGGACTGTTGATCCTCGACGCTCAGGAACGTGCGCTCAACCAGCAGAAGACCGCGCCGAACATCACCAACGTCGTCTCGGCGGATCAAATCGGCTCGTTTCCCGACCGGAATGCCGCTGAGACGACGCAGCGCATTCCCGGCGTGTCGATCACGAAGGATCAGGGCGAGGGGCGTTATGTGAACATTCGCGGCACCGAGCCGCGGCTCAACTCGATGATGATCGACGGACAGCGGATCCCGTCGCCCGATCCGCTCATCCGTCAGGTCGCAGTCGACGTCGTGCCGTCGGAGTTGCTGCAGTCGATCGAAGTCTCCAAGGCGCTCACGCCCGACATGGACGCCGACTCGATCGGCGGCAGCGTCAACCTCGTGATGAAGCAGGCGCCCGAGAAGTTGCGGCTGTTTGGCGCCGTCGGCGGCGGCTACAACGAGCTTCTCGACAGCTACCAGCAGAACAACTACAGCCTTACGACCGGTCGCCGGTTCAACGGCGGCAAGATGGGCTTGATCGTCTCGGGGAGCGGCTCGGAAACGAACCGCGGCAACCAGGACATGGAGGTCGTCTACACGCCAACGCTGACGCTCAACGAACTGAATCCGCGCTGGTACCAAGTCCACCGCCGCCGTGTCGGGTTCACTGGAGCGTTCGACGTCAAGCAGAGCGCCGACTCCCAGTTCACGGTTCGCGCCGTCTACAACCGGTTCATCGACGACCACGAGAACCGTCAACGTGTGCGATTTGCGGTCGCCAACCGCCGCATCGATCACGAGCTGAGAGATCGCACGCACATCGAGCGGATCACATCGCTCGGGCTGACCGGCCAACGAATCTTCGGAGGGTTGGCGACGGTCGACTATCAGCTGGTCGGCGCGTATTCGGATCAATTTGACCCGCTGACCATGACGACGACGTTCCGACACACCAACGTCAACTTCCTGCCGAACGTCACGGCCACGCAGATCGATCCGAACAACGTCCAGGCCAATCCGCAGAACGAAGTCCTGTCGAACTACAACTTCCTGTCGCAACTGCGCGCGATCAACTTCTCGATGGACCGCGACGTTGTCGGCCAGGTGAACGCGCGGCTGCCGTTGCGGGCCTCGAATGCCTCGACGTCATTTCTAAAGCTTGGCGCCAAGTTCCGCGACAAAAGCAAGGGACGGAACCGGAATGAAAACACCGTCACGTCACCGACCACCCTCAAGATGACGAGCTACCTCGAGACCGGCTTCGACCTGCCGCCGTACCTCGGCGGCCGCTACGATCTGACACCGTACGAGAGCCAGAGTCTGGTCGAGAACATTCCGAATCAGATTACGCCGACGATTACCAGGAACCACGCGCGCGACGCCGAGGAGTTCGACGGCACCGAACGGGTGACGGCGGGATACGCAATGGCGGAAATCTACGCCGGTCCGAAGCTGTTCATCCTGCCGGGCATCCGCTACGAGTACACGTCGGAGGATTTCGTCGGCCGCAACGTCCGGTTCGCTCCGAACGGCACCTGGCTCGGCACCGATCCGATTGGCACCACTGCGGGCTACGGCGTCGCGCTGCCCGGGCTTCATCTGAAGTATGCAGCGACGCCATCCTCCAACGTCCGGTTCGCAGTGACGCGAACGCTGGCGCGGCCGAACTACTACGACACCGTGCCGTACCGGGCGCAGGACGATAGCGCGAACACCGTCGCCGTCGGCAACGCGGACCTCAGGCCGACGACTTCCTGGAACGTCGATGTGCTGGCGGAGCACTACCTCAAGTCGGTCGGTGTGGTTTCGGCAGGCGTCTTCTACAAGCACCTGACCGATTACATCTACATCTACACGCTGCAGCAGGCGATTAACGGCGTGCAGTATCAAGTGACGCAGCCGCTGAACGGTGAGTCGGCGACGCTGACTGGCCTCGAGGTCGCGGTGCAGAACCAGCTGCGGTTCCTGCCGTCGCCGTTCAACGGCATCGGTCTCTACGCAAACTATACCTTTACCGACTCGACGGCGCAGTTTCCGAATCATCAGGGCAGCAGCACGCTCCCGGGTCAGTCGAGGCACGTCGGCAACCTGGCGGTGTCCTACGAGAAGGCCGGCTTCAGCGGCCGCGGCTCGGTGAACTTCCACGGCTCGTACATCGACGTCGTCGGCGCCGACAACACCCAGGATCGGTTTTACGACACCAACCGGCAGTTCGATTTCTCGGCGACGCAGAAGGTGTCACGAAACTTCCGCATCTACGCCGACCTGCTGAATCTGAACGATTCGCTGCTGCGCTATTTCCAGGGCGTGCCGGAGCGCGTGCTCCAGGAAGAGCACTATCACTGGTCGATGAACTTTGGCATCAAGGTGCAATTCTGATCCGACTCGCTCAGTCGCTGATCCTGGTCGCGGCCGCCACCGCGTCCTCGACCGGATGCAGCGCCGGCACGCGGCCTGCGGACTCCTCGACAACCACGCCCGTGAAAGCGGCGGTGGCGGTCAAGCCGGCGGTTGCGACCGATGTCCTGCCCCGCGATCCCGACGACCCGGCGATCTGGGTCAATCGCAGTGATGCGTCCAGGAGCCTCGTCCTCGGAACCATGAAGGTCGCCGCGCCGGATGGCGCGCTGGCGGTGTTTGGCCTCGATGGCAAGCTGCGCCAGCTCGCGAAGGGACCCGATCGGCCGAACAACGTGGACGTCGAATACGGGCTCGAGCTCGACGCGACACCCACCGACATCGCCGTGCTGACCGAGCGTCTGGGCCGAAGATTGCGCGTCTACGCGATCGCGCCCGATGGCAGCGGCGTACGAGACATCTCGGCGGGAACCATGCCGATTCTCGCTGGCGCTCCAGGCGATCAGGGCGCGCCGATGGGTATCGGCCTCTACCGCCGGCCGAAGGACGGCGTGATTTTCGCGATCGTCGCGCCGAAGGCCGGGCCTCGCGACAACTACTTGTGGCAATACCGTCTCGACGATGACGGGACCGGCCGCGTGAAAGCCACGTTCGTCCGTCGCTTCGGCAGGTTCAGTGGTTCCGGAGAGATCGAGGCGGTGGCTGTCGACGACGAGCTCGGATACGTGTACTACGCCGACGAGGTCGCCGGAATCCACAAATGGCTCGCGGACCCGGATGCGCCGGGTGCCGATCGCGAGCTCGCATTGTTCGCCACCACCGGCTATCGGCAGGATCGCGAAGGTATCGGCATTTATGCGTTGCCGCATGGCAAGGGCTACATCGTTTCGGTCGATCAGCTGCCGGGCGAAAGTGTCTTTCACGTCTACAAGCGCGAAGGCGAACCGGGGCGTCCGCACGACCATTCAACCGTACTGCTGTCATTCACAGCCGACGCCGATGGAACCGACGGGCTCGATGTGACGTCTGCATCACTGGGCGCCGGGTTTCCTGCCGGCCTGATGGTCGCGATGAACAGCCGCCAGCGCAATTTCCTCATGTATCGCTGGCAGGACGTGGCGGCCGCCGGCACGCCACCACTGAACACTTCGAGCGTTCGCTGAACCGGTGAAATTGGATCTCGCGAGCGAAGCGCTTCGCTCAGGATGAAATTGGCTTGACTTTGTCATTTCTGGCTACCATTCTGTGACGCTGGCGAAGCGCTTCGGCAGCGACAGCCAGTTCTCCATGCTTCCTTTACGTTATCGATCGCGCCGGATTGCACCTGGCCGAACCGCGGCGGCCATCAACCTCACGCCGCGGGCGCTTGGATGGCGCACGATTCATTTTGCAGTTCGGCATCTGGCTGCCGGTGCGGTGTGGTCGGGCAGTACCGGTTCCGAGGAGCGCTGCCTGGTCCTGTTGCGCGGGCTGTTCGAGGTCAGGTGGGACGGGACGTGGCACCGCGTCGGCCCGCGCGCCGACGTATTTGGTGACTACCCGTCTGCGGTCTATCTCGGACCGGGGACGAGCTTCAGGATTGTTGCCCAACGGCCGTGCGAGATCGCCGATTGCCGTGCCGCCTCGTCACGTCGCGGCGAGGCGCGCGTCATCGGGCCCGGCGACTGCGGCTTCGAGATCCGCGGCGGTGGCAACGCCACCCGGCAGATCGTCGACATCGTCCGGCCGGAGTTCCCGGCGGATCGCCTGCTGCTGTGCGAGGTTTACACGCCGGGCGGCAACTGGTCGAGCTATCCGCCACACAAGCACGACACCGACAATCCGCCGCGGGAGGTGGACCTCGACGAGGTCTACTACTTCCGCTTCCGCGACCGCGACGGCTACGGATTCCAACGCGTGTACAGCCGGCGCCGCGACGAGACGGTGCGCGTCACGCACGGCGACGTCGTGGCCGTGCGCGACGGTTATCACCCGTTTGTTACAGCGCATGGATACGATGCCTATTACCTGAACGTGCTCGCGGGTAGTCGCCGCTCGATGGCGGCGAGCGACGACCCGGCGCACGCCAGATTCCGGCGGCACTGGCCGCCGCCCGACCCGCGGCTGCCGATGGTTCCGCCGCCCGCGGGCAGAGAGAGTGCCCTGTGATCGATCACACTTCTGGAGGACAGTTCATGAAACGGATGTCGCACGGCCTGATGTTGATGGTTGCCGTGTTTCTGCTGCACGTTCCACTCGCCTTCGCGCAGGTCGACCGCGCGACGCTGACCGGTGTGGTGAAGGACTCGAGCGGCGGCGTCGTGCCCGGCGCGACGGTTACCGTCACGAATCTGGCGACCTATCTCTAAACGCACCAGCAGACCACCGAAACCGGCAGCTATCAGGTGGTCAACTTGAACCCCGGCCGCTATCGGATCGACGCCGAGCTGAGCGGGTTCAAGAAATTCTCGCAGGTCATCACGCTCGAAGTCGGCCAGCGCGCGCGCCTCGACGTCGAGCTGCAGATCGGGCTGGTCGCTGAAACGATCATCGTGGCCGAGTCGACGCAGCTGATCAACACGAACGACGCGACGCTCGGCGCGGTCATTCCACAGGCGCAAGTGGCCAACCTGCCGCTCGCCATCCGCAACTGGGACGACCTGCTGGCGTTGGTGCCGGGCGTTCAGGGCGATCGCTACACCGAACAGGGCGGCGGCACCTCGTTCGGCCGCACCGGCGGCATCAACGTGCACGGTGCCAGGGCGCTGCAGAACAACTTCCTCCTCGACGGCGTCGACAACAACAGCATTTCGGAGAACGTGCAGGAGCTGACGACGCAGGTGTCGCGGCCGTCGGTGGACGCGATTCAGGAATTCAAGGTGGTCACCAGCCCGTACTCGGCCGAGTACGGCCGCTCGCCTGGCGCCGCGGTCAGCGTCTCGACCAAGTCGGGCACCAACGAGTTCAGAGGCACGGGCTACGAGTACTTCCGCAACGATTCGTTCGACTCCAACGACTTCTTCTCCAAGCGCGCGGGCGCCGCGAAGCCCGCGAACGATCAGAATCAGTACGGTGGCAACATCGGCGGACCGGTCATCAAGAATCGTGCGTTCTTCTTCACCGATTTTGAGGGGACGCGCATCAACCGCGGCGTCATCCGTCTGACTCGCGTACCGACGGCCGACGAGCGCAACGGCATCTTCACGAGCGCGGTCCGCGATCCGCTGACCGGTGCGAACTTCGCCAACAATCAGATTCCGCAAGGCCGGATCGATCCGTTTGCGGCCGCGATCATGGGCCTGGTACCGATGCCGAACCAGCCGGGAGCGAACAACTACTTCCGAACCGCGGATCTGGTGGACGACTCGGACCGCTGGCTCGGCCGGTTCGACTGGAAGCCGACCGTCAATGACAGCATCTTCGCGCGCCACATCTACTCGAACCGTACCAGGCAAATCCCCGGCGCCTTCGGCGGCGTGGTCGACGGCACCGGCACCTCCGCGTTCGGCAACCAGACGATCAAGACCAACGCGACAGTGGGCGGCTGGACGCGCGTCCTGTCGTCGGCGATGGTCAACGAGTTCCGCATCTCGTGGTCGCAGTCGACATCCGACGCCGTTCAGCAGTCATTTGGCCTGACGCCGCCGTCCGCCGCGATCATCCCTGGCGCGGTCACCAACCCGATTGTCGCCGGCGGGCTCCCCGGTATCACGATCGACGGCTACTTCGGCGGTTCCGGCCTCGGCCGCATCGGATCGCCGGACTTCCTGCCGAAGTTCCAGCACACCAACCAGTTCGAATTCATCGACTCGCTGTCATGGCTGCACGGCAACCACGCGCTGAAGGCCGGCGCCGACATCATCATGCCGATGCAGAACCAGTACATGGATGTGCCGGCGACGCGCGGGGCGCTGCGGTTCCGCACCTCGTTCACCGGCAACGCGATGGCCGACTACCTGCTCGGCTATGTCGCCGACCTGCAGCTGTCCAACGTCTGGGTCGTGGAGCAGCGCCACCGCGCGCAGATGTACTTCCTGCAGGACGACTGGAAGGTCAGTCCGAAACTCTCGTTGAATCTTGGCTTGCGCTACGACCTCATCACGCCCGCGCTCGAAGCAAACAACGCGCAGACCAACTTCGATCCCACCGGCAGCGGCAGCCTGATGTTCGCCAAGGACGGCTCGCTGGAGGACCGCGGGCTGGTCAAGCCTGACCGGAACAACTTCGCGCCGCGGGTCGGCCTCGTGTACAAGCTCGACGAGAAGACCGCGCTCCGTGGCGGCTGGGGCATCTTCTACAACCTGTTCGATCGCGTGGGCAGCGAAGATCAGCTCGCGCTGAACCTGCCAGGGCTGGTCAACAAGACGATTACCCAGACGTCCGGTTCGCCAGTGTTCTTTCTCCGGCAGGGTTTTCCGGCGGGCTTCCTGAACACACCGGCCCTGGATCCCGCTGCCGGACAACTGCGCGCGGTGCGTCTCCGCGCCGTCAGCCAGGATGCGCCGAAGACCACGACCAACCAGGCGAGCTTCGGAGTGCAGCGCGAGCTGGATCTCGGGATGGTGCTGTCAGCCGACTTCGTCTACACCCGGGGCTCGAATCTGGCGACTCTCGTCAACCTGAATCAACCGCTGCCCAACGCGGCAGGGAACAACGCGCTTGGTGCGCTGCCGTACCCGAATTTCGGGTTCGTCGAGTGGCGGGCGCAGAACGGCAAGTCCGAGTACAAAGGCGTCGATCTCGGACTCGAGAAGCGCTTCAATCGAGGCTACGCCTTCGGGGTGTCCTACACGCTCGGTGACTCCAAGGACAATTCATCGGAGCAGCTGACCACGCAGGGATCGAACGCCTTTCCGCAGAACGCGCGCGACTTCGAGTCGTGGTACGGACCAAGCGACTACGACGTCCGCCATCGCTTCACTACGAACTTCGTGTGGGCGCTCCCGCTCGGCAACAACCTCATCGCGCGCGACTGGACCGTCTCGGGGATTTACACCAAGCGCTCCGGACGTCCTTACACCGTGAACCAGAGCGGCAACAACGTCGGCACGAACATGACCGGTCTGCCGAACCTCGTCGGCGATCCGAAGGGTCCGGAGACGGTGGATCAGTGGTTCAATCTGGCCGCGTTCCAGGCGGTGGCGTCCGGCACCTTCGGCAACGAGCTGCGCAATCGCCTCACCGGTCCCGGATTCCAGAACTTCGATCTCACGTTCCAGCGGCACATCCGTTTCAGTCAGCGCCTCGCTGCGACGCTGCGCTGGGACATCTTCAACGTGTTCGACACCGTCAATTTCGGCCTGCCGAACCGCAACATCAGCGACGCCGCGACGTTCGGCACGATCTCGAGCCTGTCGAGCGATCCGCGCATCATGCAGATCGCGGCGCGTTTCACCTTCTAGCGCCGCCGGTCGGGTTAGGGGTTCCGCGTTCCGGGTTCAGGGTTCGTTCTCGTTCGGGGTTCGAACCCTGAACCAGCGCGAACCCTGAACCAGCACGAACTCTGAACCACCGAACGCTGAACCCAGAACCCAGAACCCAGAACCTCGAACCAGAACGAACGCTGAACCCGGAACCCTGAACTCCGAACCCGTTCTGTGGCGCGCTATACTCCGCCTTCATGACCGTATCTGACGATCGCTGGGACGTCATCGGCGTCGGCGCCAACTCGGTGGACTTCGTCAACCTGTTGCCCGGCTATCCTCAGCCGTTCGGCGCCTTTGCGAAGATGCAGATTCGCGATCGGCGTGTGCTGTGCGGCGGCCAGATGGCCACCGCGATGTGCACGTGCGCCAGCCTCGGCCTCCGCAGCAAGTACGTCGGCGTCTCAGGCACCGACGAGAACGGCCGCCGGATTCGCGCCGAACTGTCCACCCGCAACGTCGACATCACCGATCTCATCATCCGTGACGCCGAAAACCAGTTCGCGGTGATTCTCGTCGACGCCACGACCGGCGAGCGGATTGTGCTGTGGGATCGCGACGACCGCCTGCGCTTGCGCGAGCGCGAACTGCCGACCGAGGCGCTGGCCGCCGCCCGCGTCGTCCACGTCGACGATGTGGACGACGACGCGGCGATTCGGGCGGCGAAAATCGCCCGCGCCGGCGGCGCGATCGTGACGAGTGACATCGACCGCTTGACGGATCGGACCGAGGAGCTGGTGGGCGCCGTGACGCACGCCATCTTCGCCCAGCACGTGCCGACGCACCTCACCGGCACGAACGACATCGAGCAGGCGCTGCGGATTCTGCGCAAGCGGCACGATCAGGTGCTCTGTGTCACGCTCGGCGAGCACGGCGCGATGATCCTCGACGGCGACCGCCTCTACCAGGAGCCGGCGTTCAGCGTTCAGGCCGTCGATACCACCGGCGCGGGCGACGTGTTTCGCGGCGGCTTCGTCTACGCCCTCATCCAGGGCCAGCCGATGGACCAGGCGTTGCGAACCGCCAATGCCGCCGCCGCCGTCAGCTGCACCCGTCTTGGCGCGCTGAACGGCGTGCCGACGCTCGACGAGGTCAACGCCCTCATCGCGTCCCGCAAGGTCAGCGTCTAGTGTCTCCTGACGGCCCGCCGATCCTCGAGATGCGGGGGATCCGTAAGGCATTTCCCGGTGTCGTTGCGCTCGACGGCGTCGACCTGACGCTGGAGGCGGGCGCCGTCCACATGCTGCTCGGCGAAAACGGCGCAGGGAAGTCGACGCTGATGAAGATCCTCAGCGGCGCATACACCAAGGACGCCGGCGACATTCGAATCAACGGACGGGCTGTCGAGATCCGGAGCCCGCGCGACGCGCTGGCGCTCGGCATCCGCGTCATCTACCAGGAGCTCAACCTGGTTCCGCATCTCTCGGTCGCGGAAAACATCTTTCTTGGCGCGGCGCCGGTCCGCTGGGGTGGCTTCGTCGACTGGCCCGAACTGTACGATCGGACGTCGCGGCTGTTGGCTGATCTCGGGATGTCGCTCGACCCGCGTGCGCTGGTGTCGCGGCTCGGGCTCGCACAGCGACAGATGGTCGAGATTGCCAAAGCGCTTTCAGGCTCCGCTTTCGCCAAGGCTTCAGCGGACAAGTCGGCGTTCGCCAGGGCTTCGGCGGACACGTCAGGCGTTGCGGGTCGATCGGCTTCCGTGCTGGTCATGGACGAGCCGACGTCGTCGTTGACGAGCCGCGAGGTCACGCAGCTCTTCGCGTTGATCCAGCGGCTGGCCGCGCGCGGCGTCGCGATCGTCTACATCACGCACCGCCTCGACGAAGTGTTCCGCATCGGTCATCAGATCACCGTCATGCGAGACGGCCGCGTGGTCGCCACCCGGCCGATTCAGGAGGTAACCGTCCCCGAGCTGGTGCGGATGATGGCGAACCGGGATCTGGCCGATCACTTTCCCAAGATTCGCGTCGAACGCGGCGCCGAGCTGCTCCGCGTCGAAAACGTCGGCGGTGGACCGCTCAGCGGCATCTCGTTCTCGCTGCACGCGGGAGAGGTTCTTGGAATCGCCGGGTTGCTCGGTGCCGGCCGTACCGAGCTCGCGCGCGTGGTCGCCGGCGCAGATCGGTGCCAGGAAGGCCGCCTCCTCGTCCAGGGCCGCGAAGTCAGGTTCCGCGAGCCAGAAGATGCGATCGCGCATGGCATCGGGCTGCTTCCGGAGGATCGAAAGGCTCAGGGGCTGGTGCCGGGCCTGACGGTCGCGCGAAATATCGCGCTGCCGCACGGCCGCCGATTGGCCCGGCTCGGGATTCTGTCGCGACAATGCGAGACGGCGATGGCCGATCCGATCGCTGCCGATCTGCGCGTCAAGGCTACGCCCACGCAGCCGGTCCGGCTGCTGAGCGGCGGCAATCAGCAGAAGGTCGTGCTCGGCAAGTGGCTCGCGGGCGACGTCCGCATCTTCATCTTCGACGAACCTACGCGCGGCGTCGACGTCGGCGCCAAGGTCGAGATTTACAACCTGATGAACCGCCTCACCGCGCGCGGCGCCGGGATCATCATGATCTCTTCGGAGCTGCCGGAACTGCTCGGCATGAGCGACCGGATTCTCGTCATGCACCGCGGACGTCTGCAGACGGAGATCGCCGCTGCGGATGCCACCGAGGAGCGTGTCCTCAGCGCCGCGCTGGGACTCGCCCATTCGACGAGCTCAGGGCAGGCCATTTGATCGTCCCCGCCCGTCAGTTCGGAACGCTCATCGGACTGCTGGCGCTGTGCGCCATCCTGTGGATCCTGACGCCGCACTTCATGACGGTGTCGAATCTGCTGAACGTCGCCGAGCAGACCAGCATCAACGCCATCGTCGCGGTCGGGATGACCTTCGTCATCCTGTCGGGTGGTATCGACCTCTCGGTCGGTTCGATCGTGGCGCTGTCGGGAGTCGTGCTGGGCACGTCGCTTCAGGCCGGGCATTCCCTCGCGGTCGCGCTGCCGCTGTCACTGGCGGTCGGTGTGCTGTGCGGCCTCGCGAACGGCGCGCTCGTCAGCTGGGGAGGGCTGCCCCCATTCATCGTGACGCTCGGCACCATGAGCATCGCCCGCGGCGCGGCCCTTCTCTTCACGGAAGGTCGGCCGGTTTCGGGGTTCGATCCGTCGTTTCGCGTGCTCGCGACCGGCCGCGTCGGTTTCATCCCGGCTCCGGTCATCGAGACCACGGTGGTCTACGCGGCGGCGCATTTCGTGCTGTCGCGTACGACGTTTGGGCGCTACGTCTACGCGATCGGCGGCAATGAGGAAGCGACCCGCCTGTCGGGCGTGCCGATCAGGTTTCACAAGACGATGATCTACGGTGTGTCCGGCCTGATGAGCGCCCTCGCCGCCGTCATCCTGACAGCGAGGCTCAACTCGGCGCAGCCGATCGCCGGAATGATGTACGAACTGGACGCAATCGCCGCCACGGTCATCGGCGGCACGAGCCTGATGGGCGGCGACGGCAGCCTGGCCGGCACGCTGGTCGGCGCGCTCATCATGGGAGTGTTGCGCAACGGCCTCAACCTCCTCGGCGTGTCGTCGTTCCTGCAGCAGATAGTGATTGGCGCGGTGATCGTTGTCGCGGTATTGATCGACACTGTATTGAAACGGAAGAACAGCACATGACGCGGCCCTGAAAGGCTCGCGCTACGTACGTATCTACGGTATCGCGTAGGTAGCGCGGCCCTTTCAGGGCCGCGAAGGGTGAAACGACATGAAAAAGGCCCTCGCGCTCGTCCTGACCGCCGCTGCGTTGTCCGCATCGTGCAACCGCGGCGCGACGACAGAAAACGCCGCCACATCCAAGCCGACCGTGGCACTGGTGCTGAAGACGTTGAATCACCCGTTCTTCGTCGACATGCGCCGCGGCGCCCAGGAAGCCGCCGACCGGTTGGGGGTGACGCTGCAGGTGCAGGCAGCGGAGCGTGAAATCGACGTCGAGAAGCAGATGCAGATCGTCGAGAACATGATCCAGACCGGCATTCAGGCGCTGTGCATCACACCCAGCGGCTCCCGCGAGATCGTCTCGGCTCTCGTGAAGGCGAAGAATGCCAAAGTCCCGATCATCGTCGTCGACACTCGCGTAGACGCCAAGGCGGCGGCGGACGCGGGCGTCCACCCCGAAACCTTCGTCGGATCCGACAACTACGAGGGCGGCAAGCTCGCGGGCGAATACCTGATCAAGGTCACCGGCGGCAATGCCCGTGTCGGGATCCTCGAAGGGATTCCCGGTCATGAGACCGGCGATTCGCGCATGCGTGGATTCCGCGACGCCGTGAAGAACTCGCCGGGCATCACCATCGTGGCGTCACAGCCCGCGAACTGGGAGCGTGACCAGGGCTTCAACGTATTCCAGAACATGCTCCAGGCGCATCAGGACATCGACAGCGTGTTCGCCTGCAGCGACCTGATGGCGCTCGGAGCCATCGAAGCCATCGCCGCCGCCGGCAAGACCGGCCGGATCCGCGTGATCGGCTTTGACGCCCTGGACGACGCCAAGAAAGCGATTGCGGCGGGGACGATGGAAGCGTCGGTGGCGCAATTCCCGTCGGAAATGGGCCGCGCGGCGGTCGAGAACGCCGTGAAAGTGATCCGGGGCGAGACGGTGCCGCCCGATATCAAGGTGAAGCTCGAGCTTGTGACCAAGGACAACGTGAAATGACGATCGCTCGCAAAGGACGTTTGGCAATTGGATTGATTGGCGTCGGCCGCCTGGGCCGCGTCTATGCCCGGGACCTCGCCGGCCGTATCGCCGAGACACGGTTGGTGGCCGTTGCCGACCCGGTCGGAACGCTGGCGCAGGAAGTCGCGGCCGAATTCGACGTTCCGCGGCACTACACGGATCCCCAGGCGCTGATCGACGATGCAGCGGTCGAAGCCATCGTCATCGTCAGCCCCACCGACACTCATCGGCAGCTCGTCATCGCGGCGGCGCAGCGCGGCAAGCCGACCTTCTGCGAGAAGCCGCCGGCGCTTTCGCTCGACGAGATCGCGGCGATGAAGGACGCGATCGCGAAGTCCGGCATCTTCTTCCAGATGGGATTCATGCGGCGGTTCGATTCCGGATACGCCGCCGCAAAGAAGCAGATCGACGCCGGGCGGATCGGCACGCCGCTGGTCTTCAAATCGACATCGCGCGATCCGTTCAGACCGAGCCTCGAGTACGCGAACCCCAGGAGCAGCGGCGGCATGCTGATCGACATGGGCATCCACGACTTCGATCTGGCGCGCTGGTTCATGGGCGACGTGAAGACGGTGGCGACGATTGGCGCGACCATCGCCTACCCCGAACTGATGACGGTCGGAGATATCGACAACGCGGTGGCCAGCCTGACGTTCACCAGTGGCAAGATCGGCGTCGTCGATCTCAGCCGGAGCGGCATCTACGGCTACGATATCGCGACCGAGATTCTCGGTCTCGAAGGCACGCTGAAGATCGGCTACCTTCGCGAGACCCCGGTGATGGTGTTGACGAAGAACTCCGTGGCGCACGACACGGTCCCGTACTTCATGGAGCGTTTCCGCGACGCCTACACGACGCAGCTGCAGAACTTCGCGCAGAACGTGCTCCAGGATCGGCCGGCGCCGATCACGATTGACGATGGGCTCGAGGCGCTCAGAATCGGCGTGGCCGCGACCCGTGCGCACGAGACGCAGCTGCCGGTGACCGTCGCCGATATTCAGTGATGGCCTGGCTCTTCGCGCTGCTCGCGTGGCTCTCCGGCCAGTCGCCGCTGGCGACCGACTCGCTCAACCGCTTCATCTACGTCGAGTCGCCGTCCGAGGTCGTGGTGACCGTGCGCGCGGGCTGTACGGGCTGCGCCTGGGGAGAAAGCGGCCGGGAAGCCGCCGCGCTGCGCGTGCTGGTCAACGGCAAGTACTCGCAGCACATCCTCCTGTACCGGGGTGAAGCGCCGGCGGATTACCGCATCGCGCTCGGGATGTACTCGCCGGGCCGCTACCGCCTCACGATCGAGCGCGATCCCGCACTGAGTGCACGATCGGCAGGGCGAGTGTCGATTGACATCCCGCGCATCGACTACCTTGCCAAAGGCAAGTCGTCCGACTACACCGCCCAATCGATGGCTCCGATTCTGTACGCGCGCGCCAACACGGTGGGCGCGTTCACCGACGTGCCGATGTTGATGTGGTACGAGATGGAAACGACGTCGCGCGGCTGGCGGTTGCGTTATTCGGTCGTCTTCTCCAACGAAGATGGCGGCACCGCGACCGACCGGTTGATGGCGACGTGGGGGCGCACGACGGACATCGAGTATGTCTACGGTGTGGAAGTCGACGAACACGATCAGATTCTCGCCGAGGAATTTCAGGGGCCCGGCCACGAGGTGCCGGCGTTCACAGGACGCCACGAAGGCGGTCATCCGCTGCTGTGGGTGTCGACCGACAACAACATGGTCAGCGAGTCGGGTACGACGCAGGTGCGTTATGCGCCGGCCGTGGAGCGATTCGACCTTGCCAACCAGTCGCGCGAAGTGGTGATGGATCGGCATGCCTGGACCTACACCGTGGCGGCGCAGGAGATGACGCGCGAGGGAAAGGTCGTGGCCGACGCGCCAGCGGGATCGGGAAAGATTCCCGACCTCCGCCGCTACGTCCACGTCGAGGCGTGCACGGAGCTCGAGAATGCCGCGGTCGCGTTTTCGATTCGAGCGACGGACAGTACTGGAACGCCGCGGTGGTACGACTCCGATCGCGGCCTCAGCGAGTTCCGGATCGTGCGCAGCGGCTGTTTCAGGGGCGCCGTCCCGCTGCCGGCAACCGCCGGACGGCCGGAGGCGGTTCGGTTCCGTGCGTTCTCCCGCGCTCAACGCGGTGCGGCGCCGGCGTCGTCGTCGGTCGTGTTGACGCGCGTCAACAACGTCTTTTCCCTCGACGAGCGCTATCAGCCCGGGCCGTCGCTCTTCTCGTGGACCGGGTCGATTGCGTTGCCGGTCGATGGCGACTGGCGCGAGCTGCCCTTCTGATCACGCTTGACCGCAAAGAACGCAGAGCGCGCAGAGTCCCTTTTCACGCGTACGTAGTGTCCGGCTTTAGCCGGACCTTCACGTTGTCGGAACGACGTTGCTGATGATGTATTCCGCGACGTCGCCGCGGCGACTTGCCTTCGAATTGATCGCGCGTCGCGCTGGCACCCGGTGTGCGCGGAGACCGGCACGACGCGCTGTCCGGTTCATCTCGTAGAGCTCGCTGATGATCGGAGCGGTCGAATTGCTCACGATCACGTGACATCCACGGCCGGCCAGCTCGATGACAGCCCGCTGCAGCCGCCGTTGGTCCTCGCTCGAAAACCGGCCCGCCGTGTAGCTGGTGAAGTTGGCGGTGTCGCTGACCGGCGCATACGGCGGATCGAAGTAGAGCAGGTCGTGCCGCTGAGCGTGCTCGAGCGCCAGCTCGAACCCGCCGTAGCGGATGTTCACGCCCGGCGCGGCGATGATCGACGCGACGGCGCGAAGATTATCCGCATCGCAGATGCGCGGATTGGCGTAGCGTCCCGCCGGGACATTGAACTCGCTCCGCGAATTCAACCGGAACAGGCCGTTGAAGCCGGTGCGATTCAGGTAGATGAACATCGCGGCCAGGGCCGGCGGGTAATCTTCGATCGCGACGCTTGGAGTGGTCCCGAAGTGTTCGCTGCGCTGGGGGTTGAAGAGCGTGTCCCGCACGCGATAGAAATGCGCCGCTGGCGACTCCCGATGTTGCTGCTCGTGATCGGCAAGCGCGGCAATCACCTCGTCCGCGCGTGCGCCGACCGCGCAATAGCAGCCGAGCAGATCGCGATTGAGATCGGTGAGCCAGGCGGTATGCGGCGCGATCTCCCGGCTGGCCGCCAGATCGAAGAACAGCGCGCCGCTGCCCAGGCACGGCTCGAAGTACTGCTCGAAGTGCGGCGGGACGAATCTGCGGAGCTGCGGGAGCAGCTGCCGCTTGCCCCCGGCCCATTTCAGAAACGGGCGCGCCGGATCAGGAGCGCTGGCCGCGCGCGCCGCCGCTCGCGAGAAGGCGGTGACCAAAGGTGACCATCGATCGTATCACGCGGACCACGCGACCTACCCGCCTGCCGAGGTCAGGCCGACATCAACCGTAGGTGAGCCAGACACGGGTCAGGTAATCGCCCATCGTCAGCACGAACATGATCCCGAGCCAGAAGATGCTGCCGAGCACGACGACCCAGGTGAGGCGCGTGCTGTATTTCACGTGCATGAAAAACAGGATGACCAGCGTCGCCTTCAAGACCGCGATCGTCAAGGCCGCGACGGTATTCAGGCGGCCGAGGTCGAAGAAGGCGATCTGCACCGTCAGGTAGGTGCAGAGCATCAGGATGCCGAAGATCGTGTAGTAGACGCGCTTGGGCAGAATGTGGTCAGTCACGGTCCATGCCGTCCGATGAGATAGAGCAACGGAAACAGGAAAATCCAGACGATGTCGACGAAGTGCCAGTACAACCCGCTGATTTCGATGGGGCTGTAATAGTCCTCGGTGATGGTGCCGCGCCAGGTCCACCACAGCATCACCAGCATGATGCCGAAGCCAATGACCATGTGCAGCGCGTGCAGACCGGTCATGATGAAGTACAGCGAGAAAAACAACTGTGCGTGGCGGAAGTATTCCGGTTCGAACTGAAATCCCGGGCCGGGCACATGGTGCTCTTCGAATTTGTGGTAGTACTCCACGCTCTTGATGCCGAGGAATACTGCGCCGAGCACCATCGTCGCCACCAGGAACCACAGCACCAGCTTCCGCTGACCCAGCTGCGCTGCGTGCACCGCCAGCGCCATCGTCAAACTGCTGGTGATGAGGACGACGGTGTTAATCGTGCCGAGCGTGACGTCGAGTTCGTGACTGGCGACGGCGAACGCCTCGGGATACCACGCGCGGTAGATCGCATACGCGAGGAACATGCCGCCGAAGAACAGCACTTCGGTGAGCAGGAACACCCACATGCCGAGCGTGGCCGCCTCTTTCTGCTGCCCGAGGCTGTCGAAATGGTGTGCGAGCGCCGGATGATGCGCGTGATGCGCCGCTTCAGGCAACATGGCCCTCCACCGGGGCGCCGTAGTCGTACGCCTCCCATGTCACCACCGGGGTCTCCGCGAAGTTTTCCGTCGGCGGCGGTGAGGTCGTCGTCCACTCCAGTCCGACCGCCCCCCACGGGTTCGAGCCGGCCAGTCGCCCGTAACGCAGCGACCACATCAGGTAAATCATTGGGATCAAGTAGCCGACGCCGAGAATCGACGCGCCCGCGGAGGACAGGACATTCAAGACCTGAAAGTCTGGCGGGTAGGCATGATAACGGCGCGGCATGCCCAGATAACCGAGGATGAACTGCGGGAAGAACGTCAGGTTGAAGCCGATGAAGATGATGCCGGCGCTGATCCGCGCCAGCGTTTCGTTGTAGAGACGGCCGCTGATCTTCGGCCACCAGTAGTGCAGGCCGCCGAGGTACCCCATGATCGTGCCGCCGACCATGATGTAGTGAAAGTGCGCGACGATGAAGTAGGTGTCGGTGACGTGGACATCGAGACCGACCGAGGCGAGGAACAGTCCGGTGAGCCCGCCGATCGTGAACAGGCCGATGAAGCCGATCGCGTAGAGCATCGGCGTGTCCCACGAAATCGATCCCTTATACATCGTTGCGGTCCAGTTGAACACCTTGACCGCCGAGGGAATCGCAACCAGGAAGCTCAGGATCGAAAACACCAGAGCCGCATAGACCGACTGGCCGGCCACGAACATATGGTGGCCCCAGACCAGGAATCCGAGCACCGCGATGCCGACGCTGGCGAACGCGACGAAGCTGTAGCCGAACACGGCCTTCCGGCAGAAGGCCGCGACCAGCTCGCTGATGACGCCCATCGCGGGGAGCACCATGATGTACACGGCCGGGTGAGAGTAGAACCAGAAGAGGTGCTGAAACAGCACCGGGTCGCCGCCCCGGGTCGGATCGAAGAAGCCGAAGTGAAATACGCGCTCGGCCGCGATCAGCAGGATGGTGATCGCCAGCACCGGCGTGCCGAGGACCATGATCAGGCTCGTCGCATACGTCGACCACAGGAACAGCGGCATGCGGAACCAGGTCATGCCCGGGGCGCGCATGCGGTGGATCGTCACGATGAAATTGAGGCCGGTGAGAATCGACGAGAACCCGGTCACGAATATCCCGAGCGCGGCAGGAATGACCTGGCTGGTGGAGGAGACGGTGCTGAACGGCGTATAGAACGTCCACCCGGTGTCGAGACCGCCGGTGACGATCGCATAGGTGGTGAACGCCGCGCCCACCATGTAGATGTACCAGCTCGCGAGATTCAGCTTCGGAAACGCGAGGTCCTTCGCTCCGATCATGATCGGGACGAGAAAGTTCCCGAGGACCGATGGGATGGCCGGGATGAGGAAGAAGAACACCATCATCACGCCGTGCATCGTGAACAGCTTGTTGTAGGTTTCGTCGGTGACGAGATCGCCGACCGGCGTCGCCAGCTCGAGTCGAATCAGCACCGCGAACGCACCGCCGATGAAGAAGAAGAACGTGACGCCAGCCAGGTAGAGCAGGGCGATTCGCTTGTGGTCCCGTGTGAACAGCCACGACGCGATGCCGTAGCCGTCGTTCAGGTAGTGGCGCGGTGGAAGGATGACGGTAGCCATGGTTTATCGGGGCTGCACCTGGGGCAGCTCATGCAGCGACTTCACGTACTCGATCAGCTCGAGCAGTTGCTCCTCAGTGACCAGCCCCTGGAACGTCGGCATGATCGGCTGGAATCCCGAAGCGATTTTCGCGGCCGGCTGGAGAATCGATTCCCGGACGTACGCCTCGTCGACGGTCAGCGTCTCGCCGTTCTGGAGCGTCACCGTTTTGCCGAACAGGCCCTCGAGCACTGGTCCGCGGCCCTGCGCGTCCGGGCGATGGCAGGTGTTGCACGCGAGATCCTGAAACAGCTTCGCGCCGGCGGAAGCGAGCGACCCTTCCGACGCGCCGCCACTCAGCCACGTCTGGTACTCGCTCGGATCCATGACGACGACCTGGCCGATCATGCCGGAGTGTTTCGTGCCGCAGTACTCGGCGCAGAACAGACGGTAGCGGCCTGGTTTCGTCGACTGAAACCACAGGTGCGTGTAACGCCCGGGCACGACGTCGGCCTTGATGCGAAAAGCCGGAACGAAGACATCGTGTATGACGTCCTCGGACGTCATGATCAGCTTCACCGGCCGTCCCACCGGCACATGCAGTTCGTTGATTTCGCGCTGGCCGTCGAGATGCTGGAACTTCCACATCCACTGCTTGCCGACGACGTAGATGTTGATGGTTTCGTCGGGTGGCCGCGACATCGCGAAGAACACGCTCGCGCCCCAGACGAAGATGACCATCGTGATGAGCAACGGCACGATCGTCCATGTCAGCTCGAGCACGAGACCACCGTGGATCTCCGAACCGACGCTGTCGGCGGCGCGCCGCCGGTACTTCACCGCATAAAAGACAATCAGGCCGGCGATCAGCAGCGAAAAGAAGATCGAGAGGGCGAGGAGAAAGAAGTAGAGCGCGTCGACGCGGCTTGCCATCGTCGAAGCGGATTCGGGGAAGAGCGGGGTACCGGACCACATAGCGAAGGTTCTAAGGTTCTAAGGTTCTAAGGTTCTAGGGTTCTAGGGTTCTAGGGTCCAAGGTTCTAGGGTTCAACGTTCTTCGTT
>Ga0105248_10001660_pt1 | contig 24757 bp, 23 predicted proteins | sample KBSS34metaG_FD_81524 | JGI IMG/M metagenome (GOLD analysis project Ga0105248, IMG submission 81524) | Switchgrass rhizosphere microbial communities from Kellogg Biological Station, Michigan, USA - KBS S3-4 metaG | ecosystem: Host-associated > Plants > Roots > Rhizosphere > Soil | place... | reverse complement strand
CGCCGCATCAACGTGCGCGCGACCGAGATCCGCATGGGAGACCGCTCCACGGTCATCGTCCCGAACTCCGAATTCATCACCAAGGTCGTGCGCAACGTGACGCACGACGACCCGCTGGGCGTCGTCCAGATCATGCTGCCGCTGCCGCTGGATACCGACGTCGAGCACGCGCGCGCGATCCTGCTCGACGCCCTGCTCGGGCACGAGGACGTGCTTGCCGATCCGGCACCGAGCGTGATGATCGACGGCATCGTCGGCGACCACGTCGTGTTCAACGCGACCGGCTACGTCACCTCGCCGCGCAAGGCCTATGCGGCTCGCAGCGCGGTGCTCTTTCGAGCGCTCGCGCAATTGCATCTCGCAGACCCGGCGCCGACGACGCAGGCATGAACGGCAGTTCATGAATTGCGGCGGCGAAAGTGCATTCGCCCCGGCCGGGGCATGCACATCAATTGGACAAACGGATGTTTGGCAAGTATTTAACCCAATTGCGGTGACTTCACCTGCACGGCGCGGGTCCGAAGTGCGGCATTAACGGGCGGCACTGAAATCGGATCCCCACGATTCGGCGACGACATTCGCACCGTCCGCGATGCGAGGAGGGTTCCAAATGAAAAGGACCTACGAAAGCCTGCTCAATGAGATCGAGGACTTGAAGGAGCGGGCCGAGCGCGCGAGACGGGAGGAAATGCGCGGAGTGATCGAGCGCATCAGGGCTGCCATCGATCACTACGGACTCACGGCACAGGACCTCGGCTTTCCGTCCGCGCGCGCGGGCTCGGCGAGGTCGGGGCGGCGCGCTCTTTCGCGTCCCGTGAAGTATCGAGACGAGGCGGGCCACACCTGGGTGGGCTTCGGCAAGCCGCCAACATGGTTTCGCGAGGCGCTCGCCGCGGGGCGCACGCGCGAGGAGCTCCTGGCGCAGCCGATGTCGGCACCGCCAGCGGGCGACGGGCGCCGCGCGCAGCGCAGCGCGCGCTATCGCGACGATGCGGGACACAGCTGGAGCGGGCTCGGCCCGCGCCCGCGCTGGCTCCTGGAGGCACTGGCGACGGGCAAGACGCTCGAGGACCTGAAAGCCTGAATCCCGAAAATCAGTCGGTGCGGCGCGGTGTAAGTGAAATGCAAGTCGGCAAGTCCGTGACCTTAATCATTCGAATTCGTGTCCGTGTCTCGCACTTTTGAATGGAACGCTAAGTCCGCCGCCTCCCTAATTTGATGACCCTCCTGGTGACATTTGAAAGTGCCCCGTCGCGGACTAGATTGGGATGATGGGCGTCCGGGGCGATCGCAGGTGCCGCCTTGGAGCCGACTCGTTTACGCGCCTCGCGCAATGGGGAGTCATCAATGCACAAGGCTGGTCATTCGACGGCGCGCGACGCCACGCTGGAGTTGTCGGACTTCTTCTCGGCGGCCGAAGCCCGGCGAGACCAATGGAGCCGGCTCCTCTCGTGCGCCGACGCATGGAATGCAAGCGAGGGCAAGAACGACCCGGCGCGCCAGAGTGTGCTGGCGCTGTTCGACCAGATCGGCCCGCTCGAATCATTCTTCGCCTACCCCGGCCCTGCGCTGATGCGCTCGCTGCAGGATCTGATCGATGACGGCGATTCCAATGCGTTCGCGGGCGCCGTGCGGCGCGTGAAGTCGGCGATCTTCTCCGGCTCCTTCCGCCGCGAAGCCTCAGTCTGGGATATCGAGCGCAACGAGTCCGAGGCCACGCTCGACGAGCGGCTGCCTCCAGGGATCGGCGTGGGCATGACCCACCGGCCGTACTTCGAGCTGCTCGTCGTCTCGCCGCAGCCGACGACCAGCATTCACGCGCAGCGCGAGCTGCGCAAGCTGCGCCGCACCGAGGACGAGCTGATCTACGAGGGGGTGCATGCGAACAGCTTCGAGGACGCGCTGGTCGCCATCATCATCAACCCGGCTCTGCAGGCCGCGATCATCTATGACGGCTTCCAGCTCAGGTCGCGCTTCGGCCTGCCGGTACTGCACGAGATGCTGACGCGGTTCACCGGCGACAGCGGGACCGGACTGCCGCAGGACTACGGCCTGAGCCTCGCGCGCATCATCAAGCAGATCCGCCCCGAGCTCGACCTCTACCTCGTGTCGGAGCGGGGCGTCGAGAAGGTGGCGTCGAGCCCCGACGCGAAGTACGTGCGCAGGGTGTTCTACGAGATCGAAGAGCTGATGGAGATCCACCTCAGCGTGATCGGCGGCGTGATGGAGCGCTACGAGACGCCGTTCTTCGACAACCTCAAGCACTACGCGGCGCGGCCGGTGGGCACCTTCCACGCGCTGCCGGTGGCGCGCGGAAAGTCGATCTTCAAATCGAACTGGATCCGGGACATGGGCCAGTTCTATGGTGCGAACCTCTTCCTGGCCGAGTCGTCGGCGACCACCGGCGGCCTCGACAGTCTGCTGGAGCCCACGGGCAACATCCGCAAAGCGCAGCAGATGGCGGCGCGTGCCTTCGGCGCGGACCACGTCTTCTTCGGCACCAACGGCACATCGACGTCGAACAAGATCGTCCTGCAGGCCATCTGCCGGCCGGGCGACATCGTCCTCATCGACCGCAACTGCCACAAGTCGCACCACTACGGCCTCGTGCTCGCGGGCGCCCAGCCGCTGTATGTCGAGGCCTATCCGATGGTGCAGTACTCGATGTACGGCGGGGTGCCGCTGCGCACCATCAAGCAGGCGCTGCTGCGCCTGAAGGCCGAAGGCAAGCTCGACAAGGCGCGGCTGGTGGACCTGACCAACTGCACCTTCGACGGTCACATGTACAACTGCCGCCGGGTGATGGAGGAGTGCCTGGCGATCAAGCCCGACCTCATCTTCCTGTGGGACGAGGCCTGGTTCGGCTTTGCGCGGTTTTCAGCGTTCCATCGCCGGCGCACCGCCATGGGCGCGGCCGCGGCACTGGAGGAGCGCTACTCGAGCGACGCCTATCGCAAGGAATACGAGGAATTCAAGAGCAAGGCCGGCGACATCGACCCGAACGACCCGCGCATGCTGGACATGCATCTGATGCCCGACCCCGAGAAGGTGCGCGTGCGCGTGTACCAGACGAACTCGACGCACAAGTCGATGTCGGCATTGCGGCAGGGCTCGATGATGCTCGTGAAGGACCAGGACTTTGCGGAAGTGGAAGAGCAGTTCCACGAGGCCTTCTTCACGCACACCTCGACCTCGCCGAACCAGCAGATCATCGCCTCGCTGGACATCGCGCGGCGCCAGATGGAGCTCGAAGGCTATGAGCTGACGCTGGAGTCGACCTCGCTTGCACTCGACCTGCGCCGCCAGGTCAACACCCACCCGGTGATCTCCAAGTACTTCCACATCGCCACGCCGGGCGAAATGGTGCCGAAGGAATACCGCGCATCCGGCGTGGAGGACTACGGGCTGCCGCACGGCGCGCCGTGGAACAAGGTCATCGAGGCCTGGGACGAGGACGAGTTCGCGCTCGACCCGACGCGCATCACCGTCGTGACGGGCACGGCGGGCTATGACGGCACCCAATTCAAGAACTACATCGCGGAGAAGTACGACGTGCAGATCAACAAGACGTCGCGCAATTCGATCCTCGTGCAGACGAACATCAACAACACGCGCAGCGATATCGCCCACCTCCTTCGCGTGCTTTCGGAGATCTCCTACGAGATCGACGCGAAGCTGAAGGACGGCGGCAAGGCGGCGCAGGACGTCTTCGCGGCGCGGGTGAAGTCACTCATGACGGATGTGCCCGACCTGCCCGACTTCAGCCGCTTCCATGACTCCTTCCGCGACAACCCCAAGAGCGAGACGAGCGAAGGCCACATGCGCGAGGCCTTCTACACGGCCTATCGCGCCGAAGACTGCGAGCACGTGAAGCTCGCGTCGAAGGAGATCGACGATCGCCTGAAGAGCGGCCCCGAGCTCGTCGCGGCGACGTTCGTGATTCCGTACCCGCCGGGCTTCCCGATCATGGTGCCGGGGCAGGTCATCCTGGCCGACACGATCGAGTTCATGCGCAAGCTCGACGTGAAGGAGATCCACGGCTACACGGCCGAGCTCGGTCTGAAGCTGCTCAAGCCCCAGTCGCTCGCGAAGAAGAAATCGAAATAGGACGAAGGCAAGGGCCCCCACGCGCCGACGGTGCATGGTGCTCCGTCGGCGACACAACAAGGACAAACGCCGACGGAGGTGTGACATGACAGTCTTCTTCAAGTGGCTGGCGGCCAACCCGTTCATCCTCCTGTTCTTCACCGTGGGCCTGGCCATCTGGGTCGGCAGGCTCAGCGTCAAGGGTTACGGGCTGGGCATGGTGGCCGCGGCCATCGTGGTGGGTTGTGCGCTGTCGACCTGGGCGTCGATCTATGGCGTGAAGCTCGAGCTCAACACCTTTGCCAAGAGCCTCTTCTATTACCTGTTCATGTACGGCGTCGGGCTGCGCGTGGGGCCGTCCTTCGTCAACAGCCTGAAGGGAGACGGTCTCAAGTTCACCCTCCTGGCCTTGATCTCGTCGCTACTGGGCCTCGCAATCTGCGTCTACGGCTCGAAGTTCTTCGACCTGCCGCTTGGCTCGGCCGGCGGGCTCGTCGCGGGCTCGCAGACCATGTCGGCGGCCATCGGCTCGGCCGAGCAGGCCGTGACGCAAGGCGCGGTGAAGCTGCCCCCGGGCACGACCGCGGAGCAGGTGTCGGCCATCATCGCGCTGTCCTACGGCATCAGCTACATCTGGGGCACGGTGGGCATCATCCTCATCTGCAAGTACCTGCCGAAGTGGTGGGGCATCGATGCTCGCGCCGCCGCGAAGGAATACGAGGCCTCGCACGGCGTTCGCAATGTCGATGACGCCGGCATCACCGCCTATCGCCCGTTCAGCGCGCGCGCCTATCGGCTCGAGAACCGCGAATGGGACGGCAAGTCGATCCACGACTTCCGCAACAAGTACCCCGAGTACCGCATCTTCAACGTGCGGCGCGGCGAGGATCTGCTCGGCGGCGAGCCCGACGTGCGGCTGAAGACGGGCGACATCGTCTCGCTGGGCGGCACGCGCGGAGCGATGACCGAGCACATGGGGATCATCGGGCCGGAGGTGGATGACCGCCGCGCGCTGAACGTGCCGCTGGACCAGGCCGAGGTGCTGGTCACGAACAAGGAGTTCGTCGACAAGAAGCTGATCGACATGCGCAGCCTCGACATCGCGGGCCAGCTGCAGCTCACCAAGGTCGAGCGCGGCGGCAACCCGATTCCGCTGGGCACCGACACCACGCTGCAGCGCATGGATGTGCTGTTCGTCGCGGGCCTGAAGGAAGCGGTCGCGAAGCTCGGGGAAACGCTGGGCCACATCGCGCGCCCGAGCACGTCCACCGACCTGCTCACGCTGTCTGTCGGGATGATCCTGGGCTTTCTCATCGGCGCCATCGACTTCCCCGCCTTCGGCGCGCGCGTGGGCCTGGGTAACGCCGGCGGACTGCTCGTCTCCGGCGTGATCGTGTCTTCGCTGCAATCGCGGCTGCGCTTCTTCGGCAATACGCCGAACGCCGCGCGCAACATCCTGGAGGACATGGGCCTCGTGGTGTTCGTCGCGATCGTGGGCATCAATGCGGGCAACTCGCTCGTGTCGCAGCTCACCGGCGCGCTGGCCGTGAAGATCTTCCTCGTGGGCTTCATCGCCTGCACCATCCCGCCCTTCATCGTGTGGGCCATCGGCTATCACCTGATGAAGATCAACCCGGCGGTGCTGATGGGCGGCGTGGCGGGCGCACGCTCGCACTCGGGGCCGTGCCGCGAGGCGGCGGTGGAGATCGGAAGCACGGTGCCGTGGATCGGCTTCCCGGTGGGCTATGCCGTCTCGGGCATCCTGCTGACGATCTTCGGCTACTTCGCGATGGTGCTCGCGCAATGAGCGGTTGAGCGAGCCAGCCGGTGCATGCACCCATGAGCTGGCTCGCACCCTTGCTGGAGAAGAACGGCGAGATCGCCGTGTTCCTGGCCATTGGCCTGGGCTACTGGATCGGCAAGTTCAAGTTCAAGGGCGTGGGCTTCGGCCCGGTCACGGGCTCGCTGCTCGCGGGCGTGCTCATCGGCAACGTCGCGCACGTGCCGGTGTCCGACACGGCCAAGCAGATCCTCTTCCTGATGTTCATGTACGGCATCGGCTATTCCGCCGGGCCGGGCTTCATCCGCGGCATTCGCGACGGCGGCTGGCGCTGGGTGGCGGTGGGCTTCGCCGTTCCGCTGACGGGCCTGCTCACGGCCTTCGTGATGGCGAGGCTCTTGCACCTGCAGCTCGGCTATGCGGCGGGAATGATGTCCGGCGGCCTGTCCGAGTCGCCCATCATCGGAACGGCCAGCGAAGCGATCCGCTCGCTCGCGCTCAGCGACGAGGAGAAGAGCCGCCTCGTCTCGCAGATTCCTGTGGCCGATGCGCTGACCTACATCTTCGGCACCTTCGGCGTGATCTTCTTCTGCTCCTACATCGGCCCGTGGCTGTTGCGGCTGGACCTGCAGGCGCACGCGCTGGGCCTGGAGAAGGAGATGGGCTTCGTGCGGCAGAAGGCCGGCGTCGAATCGGCGCTGCACATGCACGAGCTGCGCGCCTATCGGCTGGAGGCGTCGATGCCGGTCGTCGGCAAGACGATCCGCCATGTGGAGTCGTCGATCGCCCACGAGCGTGTCTTCATCGAGCGCGTGCGCCGCGAGGGCCGCATCATCGACGTGGCCCCGGATCTCGTGCTGCGCGACGGCGACGTCGTGCTGCTGATCGGGCGCCAGGAGACGCTCGTGAACCTGGTGGGCGAGCGCGCGGACGAGGTCTTCGACCGCGAGCTGCTCGACGTGCCCTCGGCAACCTATGACGTGGTGCTCACGAGCAAGGAAGTGAAGGGCCAGACGCTGAACGAGCTGCGCGATGACGTCGGGCTGCGCGGCCTCTTCCTCAAGGCCATCCACCGCAACGGCCAGTCGATCCCCATCGCGCCGGCGACGAAGCTCTATCGGGGCGACACGCTTACGCTCTACGGCCTGGAGCCGGCGGTGCAGCGCGCGGCCTTGCGTGCGGGCACGGTGCTGCAGCTCACGAGCCGCAGCGACTACGTGGCCTGCGCGCTGGCGATTGCGGTCGGCGCGCTGCTGGGGCTGGTGCTCGCCTTCCCGGCAGGCGGGCTGCACATTGCGCTGGGCACGAGCGTGGCCACGCTCGTCGTGGGCCTGGCGATGGGATGGAGGAATTCGGTGAGGCCGTCCTTCGCCATGCTGGCGCCCGATGCGATCGACCTGATGACCTCGATCGGGCTGGCCGGCTTCGTCGCGATGATCGGCCTGAAGGCGGGACCGATCTTCGTGGAGGCCATGAAGGAGATCGGCCTCGCGGTCTTCCTCGGGGGCGTGGTCGTGACGCTCGTGCCGCAGTTCGTCGGGCTGCTCGTGGGCCGCTATGTGCTGAGGCTCGATCCGCTGCTGCTGCTGGGCGCGCTGGCCGGCGCGCAGACCATGACGGCGGGCCTGGCCGCAGTGCAGGAGCGATCGGGCAGCCCGATCGCGGTGATCGGCTACTCCAGCACCGTGGCCTTCGGCCACATCCTGCTGTCGATGTCCGGCACGGCCCTGATCTGGCTGCTGCACGCGGCCTGAGGGCCGCTCTTCGATCAATGCCCGAGCGCGCTCAGCGCTTGCTCCACCTTGCGCAGCCCGAGGGTGAGGCCCTGCAGCGGCACCTCGTCGCGTGGCGCCACGATCGCCGCACCCTCACCGCGTTCCGGGGCCACGGCGCAGCGCTCGTCGAGCGCGGCGGCTTCCGCGCGGCGCGCGAGGGAGGCTGCCTGCTGCATGAGCTGCGCGGCATCCTCGACCCCGCCCGCGCAGCGCCGCAACTCCGCCAGTGCGAGCGCGGCGCTCAGGGCGCCCAGGCATGCCAGCGCAATCTCCCGGGCGATGCGCATCAAGGCTTCGGATTCCGACTCCCCGCCGATCTCCTTGCGCGCATCGAGCAGGGCCTTCTCGCACTCGACCATGCTGTCCAGCACTGCGCGGTATCGGGCTGGTGACGGCTGCTCGGCTCGCGCGAGCGCGTCCAGCAGTTCCGACACCGTGCCTAGCGCGTGCCGGGCGCTTTTCGCCATGGCATCACGCCCGCGCACCGGCAGCACCACATAGCTCACGAGCATGCCCGCGCCAATGCCGATGAGCGTGTTCACGCCCCGCATCGAGGCGTAGCCCATCGCATCGGCCGTGTGCATGAGCAGGGTGACGGCGCACAGGGACACGCCGATGCGCGCCGCGGCGATGCCCCAGCCGAAGCCCATGCACAAGTAGGCGGTGCCGCCGATGCCCAGCGCCAGCGACAAGGCGCTTGGCAGGTTCAGGTTCGTGAGCAGCACGCCCATCAGAATGCCCGCGAGGCTGCCGCGCACGCGTCGGCCCGCGCCTTGCGTGTCCTCCCCGCGGCTCGCACCCACGATCAGCGCCGCGCTGAAGGCGCCGTACACCGCGTAGAGCGCGCCACCTACCGAAAGCAGGTAGCCCAGGAGCGCCGCGAGGCCGACCTTCAGGCAGTAGTGCAGCGAGGATTGGCGAGGCCATGTCCATCCGAGAGTCCATCGCATGTCCGCCTCCGTGAGTGGCAACGTGCAAAGACCGGCCGGGCACTCGACGTCTTTGTATCGAGGTGTCCGCGCGGCCATGACGCGCACGCGGTGAAGAGACATTGTGTTGCAGCGCCTGTGCCGGCGCGCATTACTGTGTCGGATTACCTTGCAGCTGCATTCGGTCCATGTTTGGAAGATCAAAACCGGTCGTGTTCGACCCTTATGGCGGACGTCGCCGCTCGGGCGCGCGCGTGCCCCGCTGGCTCGTGCTGCTGCTGGCCGGCATCGGGGTGGGCGCCGCGGGCGTTCTGTACGTGCAGGAGAGTTACCTGCCGCCGCGCCTGTCGGCCAGTGAAGCGGCCAAGCTGCGCAACGAATACGAAACCGCGGACAGCGAACGCCAGCGCCTGCGCACGGACCTTGCGCAGGCGACCAAGGCGCTGGAGAGCACCCGCGCCGAGAACAAGAAGCTCGCCGACGAGGCGGGCTCCAGCCGCCAGACCATCGAGGGGCTGCGCGAGAGCGTGAGCTCGCTCGTCTCCGCGCTGCCGCCCGACCCGCGCGGGGGCATCGTGCAGGTGCGCGCCGCGAGCTTCGCGGTGCAGGGCGGGCAGCTTCAGTACAACGTGGTGCTCACGCGCGACCGCGCCGCCGCGAAGACGACCAGCGGCGTGATGCAGCTGTCGGTCATCGGCAAGTCCGCGCGCGGCACCGACGCCACCGTCAAGCTCGCGCCGGTGAACGTGGCGCTCAACAACGTGGAGAACCTGCGCGGCAGCCTGCCGCTGCCGCAGGACTTCGATCCGCGCGACGCTGCGATCCACATCCTGGACCGCAACGGCTCCGACGCCAAGGTGCTCGGCATGCGCGTGATGCACGTGAAGTGATGGGCGTGCGCATCGCGCGCGCTCAGGCCAGCACCTCCAGCAGCAGCGCCTGAAGCGCAAGGACGAGTCCTTGCGTGTGGCCGCGACCGCTTGCGTCGAGCTGCTGCGCGACCTGCGTCAGCATGCGCTGGGCGTCCCCGGTCTCGTCGAAGATCGGCACGCCCGCGTGCTGCTCGATGCACTCGACGGTGGCGGCGGCCAGGCCTTCGCAATGGATCGCGTCGTACAGCCGGCCCAGGATGCGCGCGGTGCCGGCGATGTCGTGCGTCTGCGCGTCCTCGCGGCGCAGTCGCGCCACGCGGGCGCCCAGGCCCAGGGTCGCGGCCCGCATCGCTGCGCTGTGCTCGGTCTCGACCGCGCCGCCCACGAGCGCGAGGTTGCGCCCGGCCAGCGGCGCGCCGAGGCAGCCCTCGCCGGCGAGCTTGCGGATGCGTTCGGCGCTACCGATGAGTCGTGCGCGGTGCGACGCTGAAAACGCGTCGCGCGACCAGACGATGCGTTGTGGCACCGCGGTGGAAGAGGATGGGCTCACCCCCTGCACCTTACGACGCGCGCTCACGCGCGCCTTGCGCCGCATCAAGCTCAGCGCGCCGCGGCGAGCAAGCGCGTCATCGCCTGTTCGAGTTCGGACCGCTCGAAGGGCTTGCGCAGCAGCTCCAGGTCCGGCGGCGCCTCGATGAGCCCGCTCGCAAAGCCCGACATCAGCAGCACCGGCAGCGGCGCGGTGAGCTGCTGCGCGATGCGCGCGAGCTCGGTGCCTCGCATGCCCGCGCCCAGCGCGACATCGGTGAGCAGCAGGTCGAAGCGCTGGCCGCCATGGAGCTGCGCGGCCGCTTCCTCGCCGCTCGCGCACCACGTGACGACGCACCCCAGCGTATCGAGGAAGCGCTGCACGACCGCGCGTACCGCCGCGTCGTCCTCGACCAGCAGCACCGCCAGCCCGCGTGGCAGATGGGTCGGCACGCGCGCATCGTCGTCGCCGGGGGCGACGTGGTCGGGCGCTGCGGGCAGGTACAGCGTCACCGTGGTGCCAAGCCCGGGCGCGCTCTCAAGCGTCACCGCGCCGCGCGACTGCTTCGCGAAGCCGTAGACCGTGGCGAGCCCGAGGCCCGTGCCTCGGCCGGACTCCTTGGTCGTGAAGAAGGGCTCGAAGGCGCGCGCCTTCACGGCCTCGGGCATGCCGCTGCCGCTATCGCGCACCGACAGCGCGACAAGTTCGCTCGGTCCGCCCGGCTCGCCCAGCAGCTCCTGGCCGGACTCGGCGCGCGTGCCGTGAAAGGCGAGGGTGCCGCCGTCGGGCATGGCATCGCGCGCATTGATGGCAATGTTCAGCAGCGCGCTCTCGAGCTGGGTGGGGTCGGCCACGCAGCGCGGGCAATCGTCATCGGCGTGCACCTCGATGCGGATGCGCTGGTCGAGCGTGCGACGCAGCATGTCCGCCATCGCGGCGAGCAGTGCGCGCGTGTCGACCGCCTGCGGCTGCAGCACTTGGCGTCGCGAGAAGGCGAGCAGCTTGCCGGTCAGCTCGGCGCCGCGGCGCGCGGCGCGCAGGGCCGCGCCCACGAGTTGCCTGCTCGACTCGTCCTGCGACGGCAGGTCGAGTTCCTCGAGCACCTGCAGGTTGCCGGAGATGACCGTGAGGAGGTTGTTGAAGTCGTGCGCGATGCCTCCGGTGAGCTGCCCCACGCTTTCCAGGCGCTGCGAATGCAGGAGCTGCGCCTCGCTGTGCGCGCGCTGCAGGCTCGTGGCCAGCAGGCTGGAGAGCGATTCGAGGAAGTGCTGCTCGTCCTCGCCGTTGCGCGGCTCGCCGCGAAAGCGCAGGCAGATCTCGCCCGTGCGGCGCCCGCGATCGGTGAGCGGCGCCGACAGCGCGCCGGCGAGGCCGGCCTCGCGCCAGATGCGCTCGCAGTCCTCGGGCAGCGGCTGCCCGGTGCGCAGCGGCGCAGGCAGGCCGATGCCCGCGGCCACGCGTGGCGGCCCGGGCTCGTCGGCATGCAGCAGCACGTACGCGGCCGGGGCCTCCAGTGCCTGCGCGGCCAGTCGCGGAACGGCTTCCACCAGCAGGCGCGGGTCGCGCACGTCCACTGCCATGCGCCCGAACTGCGAGACGTGCTCGGCATAGCGTGCGCGCTGCAGCGCCTGCTTCACCCGCGGATACGAGCCGATGGCGCGCACTGCGGCCACGACGTAGGGCAGGCCGTGCTCCTGCAGCGGGCTCAGCGCGATCTCGACCATCACTTCGCTGCCGTCGCGCCGGCGTGCCACGAGGTCCATCTGCGTGCCCATCGGGCGTGCGCGCGGCTTTTCGCCATAGGCCTCGCGATAGGCGGCGTGGCGCGGGCGGATGCTGTCGGGCACGAGCGCGTCCACCGGCAGCCCCAGCAGCGCATCGTCGGGGTAGCCGAGGAGCTCGCAGGCGGCGGGGTTCGCCAGCACGATGGCCCCCGACGCATCGACGAGCAGCAGTCCGTCGGGATAGGCGGCGAAGAGCGTCTTGAAGAGCGGGCGCTCCTCGAAGGCGGGCGCGCCCATCGCTTACTCGACCTTGGCGGCGAACAGGTAGCCCGCGCCGCGCACCGACTTGATGAGGCGCGGCTCGTCGAGGTCGTCATCGAGCTTGCGGCGCAGCCGGCCCACCTGCACGTCGATCGCGCGATCGAAGGGACCCGAGGTGCGCCCGCGCGTCTGGTCGAGCAGGAAGTCGCGCGACAGCACATGGCCCGGGCGCTTGAGGAACACCTCCAGGAGGTCGAACTCGCCGGCCGTGAGTTTCACGTCGCGGCCCTGCGGGTCGGTCAGGCAGCGCGCGGCGGTGTCCAGGCGCCAGCCGGCGAAGCGCACCGTCGCGTCGTGAGAGGCCGGTGCAGCCGCGGGCTCGGCTGGTGCCACGCGGCGCAGCACGGCCTTGATGCGTGCGAGCAGCTCGCGCAGCTCGAAGGGCTTGGTGACGTAGTCGTCGGCGCCCACCTCGAGGCCCACCACCTTGTCCACCGCATCGCCGCGACCCGTGACGATGATGAGCCCGCAGTGCCAGTGCTCGCGCAACTGCCGCGCGATGGTGAAGCCGTCCTCGGCCGGCAGGCCCAGGTCCAGCAGCACGAGCGCAGGCGCGTCGGTGCTCATCAGCCTCATCAGCGCCGCGCCGTTGTGGAGCTGGCTGACGCGAAAGCCTTGCGCGCCGAGGTAGGTGGCGAGCAGGCGGGTGATGTCGGGCTCGTCGTCGAGGACGGCGAGGTGGGTGGGCTGGGCGGGCTGGGTCGTCACGAGCGGAATGTTAGTCCGCGTTGCTCCCTGTGCGGCCCTGGGGGAGTGCCACGGCGTCAGTGGCTCATCAGCACCGGCAGCGTCATTGATTGCAGCACCGTGCGCGTCACGCCGCCCAGGATCATTTCGCGAGCCCGGCTGTGGCCGTAGCAGCCCATGACCAGCAGGTCCGCGTTCACGTCGGCCGCGTGCGAGAGCAGCAACTCGCCGAGGTTGGAGGGTGAGTCGACATGGCGCTGGAACGTGGCGTTCACACCGTGCAGGCGCAGGTAGCTCTCCAGGCTCAGGGCTTCGCCGCGGCAGGTCTGGGGCAAGCGGCCGTACTGGATGACGTTCACCTCGCGCGCGAGCTTCATCAGCGGCAGGGCCCCCGCGAGCGCGCGGGCGGAGGCCGCGGTGGGTTTCCAGGCGAAGAGCACGCGCTCGGCAATGGTCTCGAAGCGACCGATGCGCGGCACCACGAGCGCGGGCCGGCCACTGGCGAGCACGACCGAGGACGCGAAGCCCATGGGCAGGCCGCTGTCGCGCTCATCGGGGTCGTCCTGGCCGACCACGACGAGGTCGGCGAGCATGGCCTGGCGCGCGAAGCCCTCCACCACCGGCTCCGGTCCGAGCTCGGCCCAGTCGGCGCCGGGCCCGAGCTTCGCGCTCTCGAACTGCGCGAGGGCCTTCGTGCGCCACTTCACGTACATGTCCTGCAGAGGCTGGACGGCCACCGTTTCCGCGGCATAGGCATAGGGCAGATCCACCAGCGGCGGCGTCGTCGCGAATATCGCGGTGAGATGCGCGCCGTGGCGCTTGGCGACACCGTCGGCCAGGCGCAGCCGGGTGAGGCTGCGGGCGCTGGCATCCATCTGCACGAGCAGGTTCTTCATGGGGTCCTCCAGGGCGTGTTCCCGCTTCAGGTCTGTTGTGACGCGCGCGGTTCAGGCGAGGCGCCATTCATGTGCGCTCGCGCGAGCAGCACCGGCACGGGCGACAGCCGCGCCACCTGCTCAGCCTGGCTGCCGAGGACGAGCCGCTGCATGCCGCTGCGCCCCTGCGTGCCCATCACGATGAACTCGGCCCCGCAGGCATCGGCCTCGGCAAGGATCGCATCGCACACGCGTCCCACGCGGTCTTCGAGCAGGCAGGGTTGCGCCTTCACGCCCCGGGCGGCGAGGCTCTCGCAGGCGCGCTGCAGCAGGGCGCCAGCCTCGCGGCGCGCACGCGGGAGCATGTCGCGCAGGTAGACGGCCGGCGTCTCGAACCCGTGCCCGCCCAGGGGCGGCATCAGCACATGCACCACGCGCACCGGCGTTGCGCAGGTGCGGGCCATGCGCGCGGCCGCGTCGAGCGCGCCGGTGGCGGCGTCGCTGTCGTCGATCGCCACGAGGATGCAGCCACTGCTCATTGCCGGTCTCCGGTTCGCCTTCGCAACGACTACTGAAGCGCGCGTGCCGGCGCCGGCGCAAGCGTGCCTTCGACGAAGCGCTCGAGGGCCGCGACCTGCGGGATCTCGATGTCGCGCCGCCCGCCCTCGCTGCCGAATCGGATCAGCTCCATGCGCGCGAGGCGCGACATCGCGCGGCTCACCGACTCGAGCGTCATGCCGAGGAAGTTGCCGATCTCCGCGCGCGACATGCGCAGCCGGATCTGGTCCGTGCGCAGACCGCGCTCGGCCAGGGCCTGCGCCCAGCGGTGCAGGAAATCGGCGACGCGCGCGTCGGCGCACAGCGTGCTCAGCGACAGCATGGAATCGCGCTCGCGCGAGAGCTCGCGGCTCATGGCCGCATGCAGCATGGTCAGCAGTTGCGGGCAGCGGGTGCAGGCCTCGACGAGCGCGTCGTAGCGCACCGTCCAGACCTCGCCGGTGTCCATCGCCACCGCGTCGCAGCCGTGCTGTCCGCGCGCGATCCCCTCGATGCCCAGCCAGTCCCCCTTGAACTGCAGCCCCACCACCTGCTCGCGGCCGTCGGCGCACACGTTCACCACCTTCGCCATGCCGGAGTTCAGCACGTACAGATGCGTGAACGGCTGGCCCGAGCGGTAGATGAAATCGCCTTCACGCAGCAGCCTGCGCCCGATGCTCAGCTGCTGCGCCAGCAGCTCCAGCTCGCTGGACTTCGTGCAGCCTTCATCGCCGCGTGCGCGCATCGCGGCGTCGCAACTCGCGTTGCGGCAGACCGAGCTCGGTTCGAAGGAAGGCGCGGTGGCGTTGATGGCGGCGGCGGTTTGCATGGAAGAGCCTCGTTGCGTGGATTGATGCCCCGCACTCTCCCGCGGACGTGCAACCGCCCGTGGACGCCATTGCAACGCTTCGGTAACGCTCGGTGAACCGGGTGTGACGAACCCCTGGCGGCGTGCACTAGTGCGACATCAGCACCGGCAGGTCCAGGTCGCGCAGCACCGTGCGCGTGGCGCCGCCCAGCACCAGCTCGCGTGCGCGGCTGTGGCCGTAGCAGCCCATGACGAGCAGGTCCGCACCGATCCCGCCGGCCAGCGCGAGGAGCGCGGCGCCCGGGTCGTGCGCATCCGTGCTTCGATGCCTGCGCACGCTCTCCACGCCATGGTTGCGCAGGTGCTCGATCACTTCCTCGTGCATGCGCACCGCGGGGTGGGCCTCGTCGGCGCAGCTCACGAGGTGGACTTCCTGCGCGCGCTGCAGCATCGGCAGTGCCGCCACCAGCGCTGCGGCGCACTCGCGCGTGGGCCACCAGGCGAGCAGAACGTTCGAGAACTCTTCGAAGGTGTGCGGCGAAGCCTTGGGCAGCACGATTGCCGGACGCCCGGACTCGATCAGCACCGAAGGCACGAAGTCGGCCGGCACGTCGCGCGCGGACGGGTCGGTGCCGTCGTGCTGGCCCAGCACCAGCAGATCGTGGGTGAGGGCCTGCCGGGCAAAGCCCGCGATGGGCGCCTCGCCGTCGAGTTCGCGCCACTGCATCGGCCAGCCCGAGCCGCCGGACGCGCGCGCGAACGAGGCCTTGGCTTGCTCGCGGTGCTTCGGCTCGATCTCGTCGAGCAGCGGCTCGGGCGGGATCGCGCCGCCCTCGGGCAGCGGCAGGGGCAGGAAGCGCGGCGACACCGCGAAGAGCGCGCGCGCTTGCGCGGCATGCTGCGCGGCCAGTCCGCGTGCCCATTGCAGCCGCTGCAGGCTGTGGCGACCGCCGTCGACGTGAACGAGGATGGAGGCGAGGCTGTCCATGAGGTGGCTCCCGTGAGTGCGGCCACTCTAGGCGGGTGGCCCGGCCTGGCGCTTGATCGAGATCAGGCCAGCGCGAGTTGCGGCGGGCTTGATCCAGATCAGACCCGACGCCACGCACGCCGCGAGACTCGCGCCGCGCCCATGAACTCATCCGCTTCGATCCCGCTCTCGCCCGTGGCGGCGCACTCGTGCGCCGCTGCCGCCGAGGACGTGCAGGCCTTCGACCTGCCGCAGCGCGTCGCGCGCTACACGCGCTTCGAACACGACGCCGCCGGGCGTCGCATCGGCGTGTCCTCGCTTCGCTTGTCGGGCATCACTTGCGCCGCATGTGCCATGCCGATCGAGCTCGCGCTGCGCGGCGTGGACGGCGTGCGCGAGGCCAGCGTCAACGCGGCGGCCTCGCGCGCCCTGGTGCGCTGGGACGCGCAGCGCACGCGCCCTTCCGAGCTCGTGCGCGCGGTGCGAGATGCGGGCTATGACGCGGCACCCGACACAGCGATCGCCGCGCGCGAGATGCGCCGCACCGAGTCGCGTCAATCGCTGTGGCGCTTCTTCGTGGCCGCGTTCTGCGCCATGCAGGTGATGATGTTCTCGACCCCTGCCTACGTCGCGGGGCCGGCGGGCATCGAACCCGACCTGAAGCGCCTGCTCGACTGGGGCTCGTTCGTGCTCGCGCTGCCGGTGATGCTGTTCTCCGCCGGCCCGTTCTTCAGCGGCGCCTGGCGCGCGCTGCGCTCGCGGCGCATCGGCATGGACGTGCCGGTGGCGCTGGGCATCGCGGTGAGCTTCCTCGCAAGCACCGCGGCCGCGTTGGATCCCGGCGGCCCGCTGGGGAGCGAGGTCTACTTCGACTCGCTCACGATGTTCGTCGCCTTCCTGCTGGGCGCGCGTGCGCTGGAGATGCGCGTGCGCCATCGCGCCGCGCAGATGCTCGAGACGGCCATGGGCGCGCTGCCCGAATCCGCGCTGCGCCTGCGCGAGGACGGCCGCGCCGAGCTGGTCGATCGCACGCAGCTTCGCCCGGGCGATCGCGTGCGCGTGCCGCTCGGCCAGGGCTTTGCGGCCGACGGGCGCCTCATCGAAGGCGAGACCGCGGCGGACGAGTCGCTGCTCACCGGCGAGTCGGCGCCGGTGAGCAAGGGGCACGGCGACGAGGTGGTCGCGGGCAGCGTGAACCTGCTCGCGCCCGTGGTGATGCGGGTGGAGCGCACGGGCGAGGACACGCGGCACGAGGCGATCGTCGCGCTCATGCGCGAGGCGCAGTCGCAGCGCGGAGCGGCGTCGCGCGCGGCCGAGCGCTGGGCCGGGCCCTTCCTGTGGGCCGTGCTGGCACTTGCGCTCGGCGCAGCGCTCGCGTGGCAGTGGGTCGACTCGCAGCGCGCGGCGTGGGTGGCGGTGTCGGTGCTCGTCGTGACCTGCCCGTGCGCGCTCTCGCTGGCCGCGCCGTCGGCCCTGCTGGCCGCGGCCGATGCGCTCGCGCGCCGCGGGGTGCTCATGCGACGCCTCGAATCGCTGGAGCCGATGGCCCGCATCACGCATCTCTTCGTGGACAAGACCGGCACGCTCACCGCGGGTCGATCGCGTCTCGTGCAGGTGCAGCGCGTGTCGGCCGCATCAGGCCCCGGCGATGAAGAGCTGCTGGATCGCGCGGCGGCACTCGCGGCGTGGTCGCAGCATCCGCTGTCGAAGGCGCTGTGCGAGGCGCGACCCTGGGCGGTGGCGGGTGCGTCGCACTGGCGAAGCGTGAGGGAGCGGGCGGGCGAGGGGCTCGAGGGCCTCGACGAGTTCGGTGCCGCGTGGCGGCTGGGATGCGCGGCCTGGCTCGCCAGGCCGGCGGGGGAGGGCGAGGACGAATCCGCCTGCGCATGGTTCGGCCCTGCGGGGAACGCACAGCTTCGGCTGCAGTTCGAGGAGGCGCTGCGTCCCGATGCGGTGTCCACCCTCGACGCGCTGCGCCGCGAGGGCGTGCGGGTGACGCTGCTGTCCGGCGATGCGCCGCATCGCGTCGATGCGCTGGCCGCGGCGTGCGCCATCGAGGCCCACGGCGGCGCGAGTCCGGCCGAGAAGCTGCAGGCGGTGCGAAGCGCGCAGGCGCTCGGCGCCACGGTGGCCATGCTGGGGGATGGCATCAACGATGCAGCGGTGCTGGCGCAGGCCGATGTGGCGCTTGCGATGGGCTCGGGCGCGATGCTCGCGCGCTCGCAGGCCGATGCGGTGCTCATGGGCGATCGTCTCGCGGGCGTGCTCGAGCTGCGCCGAACGGCGCGCCGCTGCATGCGCATCACGCGCCAGAACCTCGTTTGGGCCGCGGCCTACAACGCGGTGTGCGTGCCGCTCGCGCTGGCCGGTGCATTGCCGCCGTGGGCCGCGGGCGCGGGCATGGCGGCGAGCTCGCTGCTGGTGATGCTCAACGCGCTGCGCGTGCGCGCATGAGAGGCACGGCATGGAAGTGATGTACCTGCTCGTGCCGCTCTCCGTGCTGGCCGTGCTCGCGATCCTGTGCGTCTTCGCGTGGGCAGTGGGCGCGGGGCAGTTCGACGACCTGGAGGGCGAAGGACTGCGCATCTTCGACGCCACTGACGCGGCGCTTGACGCCGATCAAGCCGACGCAGACGTGCGCATCGAAAAATCCCTCAACGATGTCGCGGCGCGGGTGCCCGCGGAAATCCAGGAGAAGGGGAGATTCGAATGAAGCTCGAAGCGGCCCACGACGGGCCGGTGGTCTATGACGACACTGCGGTGCGCGGCTTCGCGCTCGCGACGGTGCTGTGGGGCGTGGTGGGCATGGCGGTGGGCGTGTTCATCGCCGCGCAGCTCGCGTGGCCGGAGCTGGGTACCGGCATTCCGTGGCTGAGCTACGGGCGGCTGCGCCCGCTGCACACCAATGCGGTGATCTTCGCCTTCGGCGGCTGCGCGCTCTTCGCGACCTCGCTTCATGTGGTGCAGCGCACCTGCCAGGTGCCGCTGTTCGCGCCGCTGCTCGCGCGCTTCGTGTTCTGGGGCTGGCAGGCGGTCATCGTGGCCGCGGCGATCACGCTGCCCCTGGGCTACACGCGCGGCAAGGAATACGCCGAGCTCGAATGGCCCATCGGCCTTCTGATCGCGATCGTGTGGGTCGCGTATGCCGTCGTGTTCTTCGGGACCGTGGGGCGCCGGCGCGTGCGCCACGTCTACGTGGCCAACTGGTTCTTCGGCGCCTTCATCCTCGCGGTGGCGCTGCTGCACATCGTCAACGGCGCGGTCATGCCCGCGGGCTGGCTCAAGAGCTATTCGGTCTATGCCGGCGTGCAGGACGCGATGGTGCAGTGGTGGTACGGGCATAACGCGGTGGGCTTCTTCCTGACCGCGGGCTTCCTCGGGATGATGTACTACTACATCCCCAAGCAGGCCGGGCGCCCCGTCTACAGCTATCGACTGTCGATCGTGCACTTCTGGGCGCTGATCTTCACCTACATGTGGGCCGGCCCGCACCACCTGCACTACACGGCGCTTCCCGACTGGGCGCAGTCCATCGGCATGGTGTTCTCGCTCATCCTGCTGGCACCGAGCTGGGGCGGGATGATCAACGGCGTCATGACGCTCAGCGGTGCCTGGCACAAGCTGCGCGACGACCCCATCCTCAAGTTCCTCATCGTCTCGCTGTCGTTCTACGGCATGAGCACCTTCGAGGGGCCGATGATGTCGATCAAGACGGTGAACGCGCTGAGCCACTACACCGACTGGACCATCGGCCACGTGCACAGCGGCGCGCTCGGCTGGGTCGGGCTGATCTCGATGGGGTCGATGTACTACCTCATCCCGCGCATGTTCGGGCGCACCAGCATGTACAGCGTGCGCGCCATCGACCTGCACTTCTGGATCGCCACCGTCGGCATCGTCCTCTACATCGCCTCGATGTGGATCGCAGGCGTCATGCAGGGCCTGATGTGGCGCGCGGTCAACCCCGACGGCACGCTCGTCTACAGCTTCGTCGAGGGCGTGAAGGCCACCTATCCCTTCTACATCGTGCGCTTCATCGGCGGCCTGCTGTACCTCGGCGGCATGCTGGTGATGGCATGGAACACCGTCATGACCGTCTCGCGCGGTCGCGTGACCCAGGCGCCGGTGCCGGCGCTGGCGGTCCAGCAGCAAGGCGCCTGAACCATGAGTCTTCACAACAACGACAGCGCTGCGCCCGTGCACGGCCACGAGCGCATCGAGACCAGCAACCTCCTGATGATCGTGCTCATCGTGCTCGTGGTGGCGGTGGGCGGGATCGTGGAGATCGTGCCGCTGTTCTTCCAGCGCTCCACGACGCAGCCCGCGCCTGGCCTGAAGCCCTACACCGCGCTGCAGCTCGCCGGGCGCGACGTCTACGTGCGCGAGGGTTGCTACAACTGCCACTCGCAGATGATCCGCCCGCTCTACGCGGAGACCCTGCGCTACGGGCACTACTCCACCGCGGGCGAGTTCGTCTACGACCACCCCTTCCAGTGGGGCAGCAAGCGCACCGGGCCGGACCTTCAGCGCGTGGGCGGGCGCTACAGCGACGAGTGGCACCGCCTGCACCTCACGAACCCGCGCGACCTCGTGCCCGAATCGAACATGCCGGCCTACCCGTGGCTGGCGCGCACGCCGGTGGATGCGCAGGCGCTGCCCGATCACCTGCGCGCATTGCGCCGTGTGGGGGTGCCCTACAGCGACACCGACATCGCCGGCGCGAGCGACGCGGTGCAGGGGCGCAGCGAGCTCGATGCGCTGGTGGCCTATCTGCAGGTGCTCGGCACCTCGGTGAAGTGAGGAGCCCGGCATGGACGTGAACACCCTGCGCATCGCAGTGACCTTTGCCTCCTTCGTGATCTTCCTTTCGATCGTGGTGTGGGCCTGCCTGCGGCGCAATGCCGCGCGCTTCGAGGAAGCGGCGCTGCTGCCCTTCACCGGCGAAGCGGGCGAGACGGATGAATCGGAGAACGCGCGATGAGCGACTTCATTGCCGACGGCTGGTCGGTCTTCGTGGGGGTGGCCGCGGTGGTCTCGATCCTCGCGTGCCTGGCACTGCTGATCGTTGCCGCGCGCCGACGCGCGATGGCCGAGGACAACAGCACCGGCCACACCTGGGACGGCGACCTGCGCGAGCTCAACAACCCGCTGCCGCGCTGGTGGATGGGGCTGTTCGTGCTGACCATCGTGTTCGCGCTCGGCTATCTCGCGCTCTACCCGGGCGCGGGCAGCCGCCCGGGCACGCTGGGCTGGACCAGCGTCTCGCAACACCAGGCCGAGACCCGCTCTGCGCAGGCGGAGATGGCGCCGGTCTATGCGCGCTACGCCTCGACGCCCGCGCAGCAGCTGATGCGCGACAGCGCCGCCATGGGCATTGGCGAGCGTCTCTTCCTCAACAACTGCGCGGCCTGCCACGGGTCGGACGCGCGCGGCAGCAAGGGCTTCCCGAACCTCACGGACGACGACTGGCTCTACGGCGGCGACGCCGCGACGATCGAGAAGACCATCACCGAGGGACGCGTGGGCACCATGCCGCCGATGGCCGCCGCAGTGGGCGACGCCAACGATGTGCACAACCTCGCGCACTATGTGCTGAGCCTCTCCGGCAGCGCGCACAACCCCATTGCAGCGGCCGCGGGCAAGCCGAAGTTCGTCGCCTGCGCGGGCTGCCACGGTCCCGGCGGGCAGGGCAACCAGGCCATCGGCGCGCCCAACCTCACCGACAAGGTGTGGCTGCACGGCTGGGGCGAGGAGGCCATCGTGTCCATCGTCACGCAGGGCAAGACCAACGTGATGCCCGCGCACGGCCAGCGGCTGAGCCCCGAGCAGATTCACGTGCTGGCCGCGTACGTGATGAGCCTGTCGCGCAGCGGCACGACGCCTTGAGATGGGTGAGCCCATGCGAAAGAAGGCCGCGCTCGCCCGCGTGATCCCGATTGCGCGCGTGAGCGATGTCGAGGGCGACGCGACCGAGAGTGGCGGGGGGTGGCTGTTCGAGAAGCGCCGCGAGATCTACCCGCGCGCCGTCACAGGCTGGTTTGCCGGCTGGCGCTGGGCGTTCGTGTGGATCACGCAGCTCGTCTTCTACGGCCTGCCCTGGCTCACCTGGAACGGCCGCCCCGCGGTCCTGTTCGATCTCGGGGCGCGGCGCTTCTATGTGTTTGCGCTGGTGCTGTATCCGCAAGACTTCATCTACCTCACCGCGCTGCTCGTCATCAGTGCGGGCGCACTCTTCCTCTTCACCGCCGTAGCCGGGCGACTGTGGTGCGGCTTCTCGTGTCCGCAGACGGTCTACACCGAGATCTTCATGTGGGTGGAGCGGCGCATCGAGGGCGATCGCACCGTGCGCATGAAGCGCGACGCCGCGCCGCACGGCGTCGACTTCTATTGGCGGCGCACGGCCAAGCACGCGGCCTGGCTCGCCATTGCGCTGTTCACCGGATTCAGCTTCGTCGGCTACTTCACGCCGATCCGCACGCTCGCGTCCGAGCTGCTGACGCTCGGCCTCGGACCGTGGGAAGGGTTCTGGGTCCTCTTCTATGCCCTTGCCACCTACGGCAATGCCGGCTGGCTGCGCGAGCAGGTGTGCCTCTACATGTGCCCCTATGCGCGATTCCAGAGCGCGATGTTCGACCGCGACACGCTCATCGTGAGCTACGACGCCGCGCGCGGCGAGCCGCGCGGCTCGCGAGCGCGCAGCGCCGATCCGCGCGCGCTAGGCAAGGGCGACTGCATCGACTGCGGCTTGTGCGTGCAGGTGTGCCCCACGGGCATCGACATCCGCCAGGGCCTGCAGTACGCCTGCATCGGCTGCGCCGCATGCGTGGACGTGTGCAACGGGGTGATGGACAAGATGCGCTACCCGCAGGGACTCATCCGCTTCGCCACCGCGAACGCGATGGAGCAGGGGTTCGGTCGCGCGCGGGTGCTGCGCCGCGTGCTGCGCCCGCGCGTGCTCGTCTACGGCGGCGTGCTCGCGCTGATCTGCACCGGCCTCGTGGCGGGCCTCGCACTGCGCAGCACCGTGCGCGTGGACGTGGTACGCGACCGCGGCGCCCTGGCGCGCGAAGTGGGCGAGGGCGACATCGAGAACGTGTACCGGCTGCAGGTGATGAACAGCTCCGAGCAGGTGCAGCGTCTGCGGGTGCGTGTCGAGGGCCTCGAGGGCGCGGTGGTGTCCAGTGCCGCGGACCTCGAGGTCGGCGCGGCGCAGGCGCGCTGGGTGCCGGTGAGCGTGCAGATGGATGCCGGACATGCGCACGCGCTGGATCGCGGCGCGCATCGCCTTCAGTTCGTGCTGACGCGCGAGGACGACGACACGCCGCTCGTGCGCGAGAAGTCGACCTTCCTCCTTCCGAGATGAACCAGGGAGCATTCACGATGAAACCCGACGTGCAAGAGACAGACCCCCGAAGCAATGCGTGGTGGCGCGTGCCGGAAATGTGGCTCGTGATCGGCGGCCCGCTCTCGGTGGTGCTCGCCTGCCTCGTGACCGCGGTGTTCGTGTGGAGCGCGGCGGACCGTGTGGTCGGCGATGCGGTCGACGAGGCGGCAAGCGGCCACGCGCAGCCCGCGATGAAGGCGCGCAATCACGCGGCCTCGCCGCGTTGAACGGGGACAGGGCATGGTTCGCCTCGGCCTGCAGATCCTCTGGCCCGCCTTCCTCATGGCGGGCGTCGCGGAGATGCTCGTCTTCGCGGTGGTCGACCCGCACGATCTGCGCTGGTTTGGCGTCGAGCCCTTTACCTGGCCGCTGGCTGCGACCTACACGGTGACCTTCCTCATCTTCTGGGGCCTCATTGCCATCGCCGGCGCCATCACGGCGCTGCTGCGCGTGGAGTGAAGGGGCCGACGCGATGAGCGCCTCGCTGATCGTCGCGCTGGCCCTGATGGGGCTGGCGGGCACGCCGCACTGCGCAGCGATGTGCAGCGCACCCTGCGCGGCGCTCGTGCGGCGCGGCGGCTGCGGATCTTCCGCGCCGCGCTGGACGGCATTCGCGGCAGGGCGGGTGATTGGGTATGCGGCGGGCGGCGCGGTGGTGGCTGGCGGTGTCGCGGGCCTTCGTGCGCTGTCCGACCTGGCACCTGCACTGCGCGTGCTGTGGACGGCGGCGCAGCTCGTCGTGCTCGCCGCGGGCCTGTGGATGCTCGTGCGCGGATGTCAGCCGCAGTGGCTCATGCGCCTGGGCACACCGAGCGCGGCGGCCGCGCCGCTGCCGGGCGGGTGGCGGCGCATCCAAGGACCCGCGCGCGCGGCGGCCACGGGCGTGGCCTGGGTGATCGTGCCTTGCGGCTGGCTCTCCGCGGCGCTGCTCATGTCGGCGCTGGCGAACTCGCCCATCGAAGGCGCATCCGCGATGGCCGTCTTCGCACTGACCTCGATGCCGGGCCTGTTCTTGCCGGGCCTCGCGTGGCAACGCATGAGCGGCCCTGCCGCACAGGCGCGGCTCACGCGACTCGCGGGCCTCGCGCTCGTCGTGGCCTCGGGGTGGTCGTTGACGCAGGAGGTGTGGAGTCGGGTGGGGGCGTTGTGCGGGCTGGGGTGAGGCCGAACAAGCATTTGGCTCTTGAGCGACCTGGGTGCGGCGTGCTCAAGTTGCCGCCCACAGGATTTCGAACGCGGCGTTCACCTTGCTTGCGGTGCTCATGATTGGTACGAACGTTCGCACCTTGATCGACACGTTCGGCAGCCTTGCCATTGCGACCTATGCCCTGTTTGTTCTCGCAATGGTGGCGTCAGGCCTTGCCCTGGGCGGCAATGACACGCGCACGCGCAGTGTGTTTGCGTTGGGTGCGGGTCAGAGGAACATCTCTGCGGGATTGGTGGTTGCCGGCGCCAGCTTCGACGATCCTGCCGTCTCGGTCAT
>Ga0105248_10001659_pt1 | contig 24780 bp, 19 predicted proteins | sample KBSS34metaG_FD_81524 | JGI IMG/M metagenome (GOLD analysis project Ga0105248, IMG submission 81524) | Switchgrass rhizosphere microbial communities from Kellogg Biological Station, Michigan, USA - KBS S3-4 metaG | ecosystem: Host-associated > Plants > Roots > Rhizosphere > Soil | place... | reverse complement strand
TTCAGAGGGTTATTTATAACGCCATAAAGCCGCTTGCGATACGCAGAAACTACGTGGCGGCAATCATCGATCCGATGCTTTTGAATTCTTTGCTGCCGGTCCAGGCTCACAAGTGACCATTGCTCGCCATCAATGTCGAAACTGTATAGGTGCTTTGATTTCTCGAACTCGTCCAATCGTTTTTGCGCAACAGCAGCGTTAGAGTCGGCGACAATTGAAAGGCCTTTCAGACGTCCAACTGAGTAACCATCGCGTTCATTTCCCACGTCGCTCACTAACACAGGATCCGTTCGCTTAAGCTGTGATGTTACAAATTCATTTGCGGGTTTCTGCTCAACGGCTGCTCCGAGATGCGACTGTTGCAAAGCTTCGACGGCCATCGTTTTGTCTTTGCGTCGCGCCAACGCCGGCGCAAGATCAGCAGCAGAATCCGTGTAAATACGGGCGTCAAATCTGGCCCGCGAAACAGCAACATACGCCATTCGTTGATTAACCAGCAGATCTGTTTCAGTCGTCTCCGCATTAACCAAAACACGGTCCATAGTTTTACCCTGGGATGAATAACTCGTAACTGCATAGCCGTGATCCAAATGCGGAAATCGCTCTGGATTGACAGTCACAACACGTCCGGCATTTAGCGATATCGAAAACTCTCCTTGATCGATCTTGACGATCGTCCCTAACTCGGTGTTCTTAACCTTGGCTTCGGGAAAGGGTGCTCGAAACTGTACGCGATCGCCAACAGAAAACTGTCGTTGGGCTTCTTTGTAGACGGAAACACCGGAGAGTCTTTTCGGGTTATAAGTAATCTCACGTCCATCCTGGAGTTGGACAGTGAGCTCGTTATCTGAGTGGCTTGTTTTCAGCACGCGGCCATATTCGCCTTTGGTGATTCCAAATACTTCGCTGCCCTTGTTGTAGTGAATGATGTCTTCATGCGGCACATAAGCCAGAGCAAACTTTCGTTCTGCGCCAGTCATGTCCTGACGAAGTACCAGAATCCTGGTTCCCTGCTCTGCTGCACTAACGATGCCTTGTTGTTGAAGTTCGTGATGAATTATCGAATTGATAGCGACGCGTTCCTGGTTGGCCGGAGATATAACGAGAGTACGTTGGGGATTGCTCACGTAGTCTCTGGCGATTGCCTGTAAACGGTCCTCGTCATCAACGACCTCTGTCACTCTACCTTGCTCAAACAATGTTTTGACAGCCCCAACAACGTCACGCTTTGCGAGCTGTTCGACGGGCTTTCGCAAATCAGATCTCTGCCTGACAATCTCGTCTAAGCTAGCAGTCCGCATTCCGGCCTTCACGAATTGCTCAAAAGGAGCGCCCGCTTCAACTGCCTGATGTTGTCCTGAGTCGCCGACTAGAAGCACTCGAGCTGACGGCCCGGCTTTTTCAAAAAAACGAAACATGTTGCGAGTATCCGACAGTGAGGATTCGTCCATTACATAGAGAATCTTTTCACCATTAGGGCAATTCATTTGAGGGCTTGCAACAAACTTCTGTAAAGTGGAAGTACTAATGCCACTTTCAGCGAGCAAGTCCGCGGCCACGCCAGTTGGTGCGAACCCTTGAACCACGTAACCGCTTCGTTCTACCGCTTCCCGCAAAACGCTAAGAGTCGTAGTCTTTCCGGTGCCAGCCAAACCTTCCAAGCCAATAATCCGATCAGCACTTCCTAGTATTGTTTCTACTGCTTCATGTTGCCTCTCATTCAATATCAGTCCCTGTCTCTGACTGATATTTCTTAGCAGTGAATCAAGTTGCTCGCCTTCCACAAAAGCGGTTTTCGTCCCCCTACCGGCGGTGACCGTGCGAATGTTACTTTGCTCCATCGCCACGGTTTGTGACGTCGTCACTTCATCAATGCCAGGATTTCTAGTTATTAGAATGAAGTTACCATTGCTGATGTTCTTCCTGAACTCGTCGACAACGGCTTCGTAGGTTGTGAGGCCGATATTTCTCCTGAGTGCATCGATCAACACTTTGCGTTTGTCAACCACGGATTCTCGTTCGGCAGCGTTGTCTCTGGCAAATGTCATCGACTCTCGGGCGCGAGTCTTAACTTGTTCGTCAGTGAGCATTACTACATCACACTGCTGAGCGTCTTGCGCAATTCGAAATGCCTGGCCACCAAATCTTGTATCCATTTCCAGGTGACGAGAGCGCATTTCTTGTCGGTCGTATTGCTTACTCATTCGATCCATCTTCGCGGCGGCTTGGCGCAGTCCGGCGCCATCTTCAACTTGGATTCCCTGTTGAGCGAGGCGTGCTTTCATTTCGCCAGCTTCGCGCTGAATCTCTGCGCGGCGCGGACTGCTGGCGGCTAGATAGTCTGCAGTAAAACCGCTGATCTCAGGTGCACCCGTACGCGCATCCGGAGCTATCTCGTAACCCAGCTTTTGTAGCTCCGTTGCCAGAACGGAACGATAGGTCTCTGTGGCGTAACGCTGGCTGCGATATAACTCGAGTGGTTGAATTGGCTTGATACGGCCGTCGTCAGTTTCGGAAAGGTTGAAAATAACTGTGTGGGTGTGAAGTTGCGGTGCGGCATAACCGGTGGTGCGGTCTGGTCGAGCTGAATCATGCTGAAACTTGGCTGCAATCATTTTGCCAGTGGTTTGCGCGGGATGATTGCCGCCCATGCGAGCCTGAATGTACTTCTCTAATTCGTTGAGAGCTATGTCAACACTGCGATCGTGAGCCTCGAGTATTCGTTCGTCGCCGCCGACCAAAGCCGCGAGCGAGACACTTTTCGGTGCTGAGAAAGTTGCATCCCAGCCCGCTCGGTGTTCGCTAGTTTCGACTGTTTCGCCATACGTGTTCTCGACCTTCTGGCGTATAACGTGACGGACTAACTGATCGCCTGTTTCTGGATGCTGACCTTCGCACAGACGATCGAAATGCTCTTGCTCTACATCACCGTTAAGATTCCACGCATCCGCTTGTTTTCCGAACCATTTGCCCTTAACCGTGTCACCTTCACTGTAATAGCTCTCTTGGGTATTCGCGTATTCAGCCTGAAAGTAGTCTTTTGCTTGGCCCGCTGCGAGCGCTTTGCTGAGGGTCATCATGGTGATTGTTCATCTCGACCGAAAGCTAGTCCTCAAACTCCGTCTCGAGATCGGCTAGGAGGACCTCTGCTGGTGTGCACTGCACAACTTCGTCAGCGGCTTCATAACGGTTTAATACTGAGTCCAGTATTTGCGTTTTATTCTCTGCCATGACATGTTCGTGTTTTTTTGTATCCTGCGGACTTACCGGCACTTTGTCGGACTTTGCGTTGCTCGGCTGAACGTCGAGAGAATGTTGACGAAGTAGCGGCAGGCTGATTTCACTGGCTGGCAGTTCGCGAGGGATATAGCCTTGCGCTACGACCCTCACGGGAGCCAACGGCAACCTGAATGGCACAACCGCGTCACCATATTTCCAATAGCCATGAAGATCCGGCAGAGACATAATTTCTTCCTTGCTGACGGCTTGGCGGTGCTCCGTCGTTGTTGAGTAGTTCAAGGCATCGCGTCCTCTATCCTCGACACTTGCGGTCGTCGCGATCCGTGGCTTTTCGACTTCGAACTCTCCGATCGTGTCACTGATCCAACGCGCAGACTCAGACTCCCCACAGCGGAAAAAGAGTTTGAGTTTGGGGGCTGCTAACATCGCCTTGGATAGTCGATCGTAGTATTCCTCGTACTGCGTCTTGCCCTGCGTTCCCTGAATGAGCTTGATACCGTACTTGCGTCCTTCGGTCTCAGTCTCATAGAGGGCCGGAAGACGATGGAGCGAATGAACTTCATCCACTATCAACCAGCACGGATGTGCCTGGCCCCACTCTGGCGAAACCGACATCAAGCGTTTCATCAGCACATTTATAAATGCCGCTTGTAGAGGCCGGAGCGCCTCACGCATATCCATTCTGGAGGTTATGAAAATCCATCCTCTTCGACGTCTTGCCCATTCGGAAAGACTGATCTCCGACTCGCACGCATCGCGCTCTGGAAGCAAACGCAAGATATCGCCGAGCTCAGCTAGCACACCTAAAACGCCGGCACGTTGCCCGTGAGCATTCTTGGGAATGAGGTGTGCGTGCTCCGTTCCGGCCACAATCGTGTCGATTGCATTCTCGCTTTTCAGCCAATCAACCATCTGCGCAGGTGTCGGTTTAAGCTCCAACATTCTTCCGAAAATGGCGCGTGCTGCTTTCAAAAAGAAACTCGAGCTGGAGGGTTGGTTTGCATCAGACTTTCCAGGCAAGAAACTCTCGGCCAAAAGCTTCTTGTCGGTCAAAGTTTGGAGTTCAACTGAAGGAGACCAGTAAGGCGATCTTTGGTCCGTCGGATTGAGGATTACATCTCCGCGTGGTTGGTCATAGTGGCGCTTTATGAACTCAGAAGCGGGATCATAAATCACTACAGCTTCAGCAGGCTCACGAGCTGCGATCTGTAAAAGGAAGTGGTGAATGCTCTGGGTTTTTCCAGTGCCAGGATCGCCTAAAAGTATGATGTGTTCCGTCTCGTCCGCTCGGGGAATCCTGATCCAGGTTGGAGATTCTTCAAGCCCGAAGTAGTTCCTGATGCTTGCGATCGCCCGGTGGCTTAATGGCTTTGTCGGTTTCAATCTACCTCTCATGATCTTGTCTCCGGACGCAGAGCCGGTATGCCTATGCCAGCTCGCCGTTTGACTTCGCGTGCGTACTCCTTCGGTTTCAAGATCCGGATGCCACGGATGAGATCACCAGCTTCGTAGTCTCGATTCATTCTCAGGTCTAGTTTGACCGAGGCAATCATGCCAACTGCCACGATCAAGGGCAGCGGTACTAAGCAGATCCAATACAGTCGAGCGAGTGAGTGCCCTTCGTATATTTGCTCTCGGAACCAGATGTACATCTGTCTGTCCATTTGCGGCAGCGAACGCCAGTAGAAATATCGATACGGAATACCTGGCTCTAATCTGAAAAACGGGCCGATCTTAGGATCAAATTTGACGCGACCGGTCTCGTCTCTAATAGGCGTAACCTGATCGTCAGTGCAACCGAAAACGAGATCCTCGCCGGTGGCTGTGTCGTGAACTACACGCACCAGGACGGTATACTTTGAGGGTTTTTTGAGCGGCAGAAACGATTTGACTGAGGCTCTGATGTACTGGCTTAAATAGAGTCTTTGAAGCGGGCGATAACCATATCGTGTTCGCAGATAGACACAACCGACTGCCGCCAAAATACCTATCACAGCCCAGACGATTAGGTAGCTTGAAACGCGCCGCTCAAAGTTTCTGATCCGAGTTCGTCCTTCTTCAGTAAAGGCGCTTGTGCTCGCCATTGTCTTCTCCGTTCGCCCCCGTTTAGTTCTTCGAAAATTAGCAATTTATGATTCCCGAGAACTCTTTCCGGCATAGCTCGTGAGTGCGGCATCGGCCAGTTCGGAAGCTCGGTGCTTCACAGTCGCTCGTAACTTTTTCCATTCTTCACTTGTTAAATTTTGATCCGCGAGCATTTGGAAACCTTGGGTTATGAGGTACTGGGTACGAATTAGATGCTGGAACAATAAGCGTTCGGTTTTTGTCAGGCCATAGTGGTTGTCGAGCTTTTCCAGGACGGCATAACGGCACCACTCATGCGGCGTTTGATCACTTCCGCCAATCTCGGTATGGATGCTGAGCCACGCCTCGTTCGTCAGACGAAAACTGATCGTGTGCGGGTAATCGGTCTCGCGTTTGGCCATATCATTCTTCCTCAAGTGCTCTTCGTGTCCGCATGCCGCGCAAACATGATGCATGCCTCGCATGCGGCAACCCGCGATCCTCAACATTCACACCAGTAGGCGCAGCAAACTTCATGTTTGCTGCGTGTGCCCGACGCGGGGTGACGTGTCAAATAAAAGCAGGTGCAAAGCACCTCGTTGCGATTCCAAAGCCTCACGACGGAATCTCGAATCGAACGAGAGCGCCTGGTTTATCACTCTGCTAATTGGGTGTATCACAGCCATCGACAACGAATCCTATTCCTCAGTTACCGCCCGGCGTACTTCCTTGTTGTAGTTCAGAAGTATTAACCGAAGCCGGTCTGATGCGGGTTATGCTGCGGTCCTTCCGTGTTCTGTTATTCGGAGGCTTCGGTGTTGCCATGGAAGCATTTGTCAGTGTCGAGATAAGCGCCTCTGCGCCTGACAAATAGTTTTGAGTCGCCACTTTTACAGCCTGTTTGAGTTCGCCATCGAGTGGAGAAATAACACCTCGCTGTCGGAGTAAATCCGTCAACTGGAAGTCACTAATCGGCGTCGTTAGGATAATTTTGAACGTGCGCATTTCGCCTTCTGTTGACTCGGTGACTTCCACTTTAATGCGTTCCGTTTTGCCTGCCATTGCTCTAATTCTCCGTCTAAGTTGTCCGTCATTTGATGGTATTGGGATCTGGTAACGTGACTGCGCGAAGCGGTTCAGGCGCGAAGCCCAACGTAATGATCTCTGCTTCGCTGGCGAAGGGTTCGGGGATTGCGATTTCGTCCAGACGAGTTGCCATGTAAAGCACGGCACCTTTGGTGTCATCCTTTTCAGAAGTCATGGAAGGGACTCTCAGCAGCAACATCGGACCGTCAGTACGTTCCCTTCCGATCGAAACAACCTCAATAGCCAGTGGCTCAGGCCGGTAACGCACCTGAAGGGCGCCACGCATCGAACTAACAAGCCCTGAGTTGTCCATGAGCTGAATTCCCGGTGGTAAGAGGCCAGCCTTTTGGACGCCGGATAAGAGTGCTTTCTCAGTTGCTGGAATACGGTGTGCCAGTGATTCAGTAGCCACAAATAAACTGGTAGCGAGCGCCAAAGCCGTCGCTTCACGTATGCGTTCTTCGGTACGTGAAACCTCACCTTCGGAGACGCTAACAAAGGCCTGAACTTGCTGACGTTGTTGTCGCTCGCGTATTTCCTGTACCTGGTTTGGCGGCAATGTCACGCGTGGATCAACACTGCCGATATCGTCACTCAATACGTTTGACACGAATCGCGTCCCGATAATTACGGCTATAATGACCGCCGTTGTAATCAGTGGAAGTTTGTGTCGGAATTCCATCACGCGTGTACCTCCTTTGGTACTCTCATATCTGAATTCATCGCGTCGTCTGTTACCGCAAAGGCAGAGTCGACCCACATATCGATTTCAGGATGTTGCGCGTTGGCAGCTTCTTCGAGACGAGCCAACGCCTTTCGCAAACTAGAGAGCTCTTTCTGCTCTTTCCCCAGACACGCGAGGTATTCGGCGATCACGGTTTCCGTTAGCAATGTCACTCCATCATTGGTTAGCGCGCTAAGCAGATCGATCGATTCGCGAAGACCTGGTTTGTCTCTGACCTGCGGCATGTCCAGCTTGATGAGCTGAGTGATCTTTACGGCTGCGGCAATCAAATACGGGCTGGCATGCGGCACTCTTGCATGCAGGATTTCCACCTCTTCTTCGGGAGTAGCTAAGTCCATCCATGTAACGAAACACCGGGATCGCAAGGGCTCTGAAAGCATCTTTAAATTGTTGCTGGTCAGCATCACTATCGGTCTTTGCTCGCGTTGGCGAACACCGATCACGCCTGGAAGCTTCGGCACGTTCGCCCATCCGCGAGCCAACGGCTGGAGCAGAAGGTTTTGGATCTTTGGCTCTAGTTTCTCGACCTCATCAACAATCAGTACGGGTGGCGGCTCATTGCATTCGGAGACTTCTTTCGCGTACGCGAATGCTTCAAGAAACTCGCCACGGTCAAAGAACTCTTCCGTCCAAACAGATGCCTTTGCTGTTCGAAGATCGGTTCCGTTTTGCATCAACTGTTCAATAGCCCGCTCCTGCGCAAGTTGCCGCCAACTGCCCAGCACCTCGCCGGCCGTCAAACCTTCAACGCCTGGAACGTAAAAGAGCGTGAGATTACATGCCTGTGCGAGCGCTTCACCGAACGAAGTCTTTCCCGATCCGCGTGGTCCGCCAAACAGGATGGGGTGGTGCTGACGCAGTGCTAACGCAACATCGGTCAAGGTGTGCCACTGTGGGAGATAGCCGGTGGCGGCTAAAGCCACCGCGAGTGCCTGATTGCCGCCATCGCGTATTAATCGTCGGGGGTCGAGGGCCGGCTTGTTAGGATCGCGTAACTCCACGATGCTGAACCTCCCCTTATCGTTCCAGAACTGCCAAGGCGATCTTGCGCATCTCTGGAGACATTCTGTGTAGTCGTGCTTTGATCTCTTCTGGTGAGCCATTGGCGATGAGTTCAGCAAACTCACGCTCACTTATTCCTGTCGCTGGCCGAATGGCATTTACATCGGAGAGGCTGGCGAGACTTTGATTATTCAATTCCGCATTCGCATCTGCTCCCTGGATTGTTGCCGGCAGATCAGTGACCATCACATAACCAGGAGTTCCGGCAGTAACTTCGACAAATGCTGTCCGCCTGTTTCGATCCAACTGAGAACCGAGTACGCCGTCTAATTCGCCTGAGACTGGATTGATGAGAGGCGACCGTGGTCCGTCTGAAAGAATGACCGTGCCGTTACTGCGCCCGCCAAGGAAAGCGCCGGTTAAAGTGAGCGCTGCGTTACCAACTTGGCTCAACACGCGCGCCCAACGACTGTCAACCTGCCTTGATTTACCCTTCAGTCCTGCCGCACCGTCACCTCCGAGAACGTCGCCGCCAAGCTTCACAAGTTTGCCGCTCTGCGGATCGATGAAACCGACAAGTGAAACGTAAGCACGATCATATTCACCACCTTTTGTCGTTCCGACGAGTATCGTTCCTCGCTTCATAGACCAGCCGTTTCCGACCATGTCTCGTGTTAACTCCAAGCGCGCTAACGCTCCGCTGCGGAACGTGTACAGCCCGCCAATGGTGCGCACCGGAAGCATGCTGCCAAACGATGGCAGCACTACTGTTGTCTCTGTCGGGGCATCTTTCGACCGAACTGAAGGAGTATTAGGCGGCTCTGGGATGAGTGGCGGTGGATGCGGTCGCTCATCTCGAGCGGTAACGTAAAGAGACGTTTCGGAGCTCCGCTGCGAACGAAGTGGGGGCTGATCGTTGGCGCTAACGGATGCAGATGCGGGATCTTTCTGAGCTGCTTCAGATTTGTTTGATGCGTCTGCTGAGTTAGGCCAAACAAATGGGTTTTCAGTTTTGTTTCCGGAACTGTTTGCCGTTTGGCTTGCGCCACTTGACGCGGCGTTAGCCGCGCCCTGTTCTTTACGGTCGGTTGTGTTTCCATCATCAGTTAACCGAAGCGCATCCTGGATGGCTTGCTCACTGCGACTGTCGCGGGCGGTTGTTACCGCCACGTTCGGCGGCAGCGGTAGTACCTGCGTCTGCTTCCCTACTTGTCCATATTCAACTCTGGTGCTGCGTTGACGGTAAAGTGCTATTGCTATCACAACGATTGCAAAGAACAACGTGAGGATTACCGTCTTAACGATGCGTCGGCGGCGGCGCTGCTTTAATTTCTGTTCCTCCGCCGCACGATCTGCGGCAGCATCTTGCTCTGCTTCGTCATGAAGTTCATTTCCATTTGTCGGCGCCTTTGCTTGCTCGTTTAGAACCGGCCGGAGATAAGGATTATTTTCTGTCGTTTTGGCAACCGATGACTCTGCTGCGCTCTTATTATTCACCCTAGTATTCATCGTTCTCACTCCGTTTATTTGGCTGGAACTGTTAAATCTGCCGTAGCTGGTTCATCGGCAGCACTCATGTGCGCTACCACAAGCTTTAAGTGTTGATGAATGCCTAAAATTGGAAGTTCGTAAGCCAACGCGTAAAACCGAATAGCGCCAGGTTGGATTGAGGCATCGCTGATGCTGGAAACAAGGTGAAGTTTCGCGACTCGTGGTCCAGCTTCAACGGGACGATTCTTTTCGTTAACCGTTTCAACGTATAGATCTGGATAGCCAGAAATAAGTCGCACTGATTCTGAGCCTGTGTTGCGCACCGCAAACAGAATCAACCGGGCCGTGCCGCCAAGGTCATGTGGCCGCAGGGTAGAAAGACTCAAGCTATGCCGGGATTTGGTCCACTGCTGAAACCATTTCGGATTCTTAATCGCGTCGCGTAAGGCCGCTTCCGCAGGTTCTCTGTAATCAGGTTTCGGTGGGTCCAAATCGACGGGTTTGGTTGTTACCGGTGCTACCGTCGCCTCTATAGTTGGCGCTCGCTTTGTCTCAAGTGGTGGACTCTCTACGCTTGGCTCTTCGGTGAGATTCGTAGCGAGGCCCGCAGCACGGCGAGCGTTAACAACTTCTTCCGTGCTGTAACGAATGACCACGCGATGCGCCTGCTGTTTAAGTAAAGCTACCGGATAAACCATCACGGTAATGGCTATGCCACTATCCATTTGTGCGACGATCGAGGTGGCTGGCGCTATCGTTTGCGGTCCTTTCCCGCGTGAACTAGGCACGAGAAAGCCACTACCAGCGCGCAGCACAAGGTGATGATCGCGCTTAAGACTCGGAGATTTCTCGATCGTTACGAGATCCGAATTGCCGGCGTGGACAGCAAAGAACTTGTCGCTCGCGGGAAACTCGATCAGCGTCACGCCATTCTGGGCCATCCCAATCCGCAATAACGGATTTGAATTAGCAGCCACGGAGATGCTGGCCTCCCCTGATACGTATTCGGGATTATTCAGCACTATTACGGGCGGTATAGTTACGCGTTCAGCCGCTCTCCTTGGGTGAGAGGATTGTTTCAATTGTGCCTGAGCCAAATCGTGCGAAACGCCCAAAGTGAGCATCAACGTAGTCAGAATTGCGATTGTCGTTATTGCGCGTCTTGATTTCATGGCTATTCCTCATTGGGCTATCTGCGGTGTTGCGACTGAAATAGCAGGATTCTTCTCGCTTCCAGGATTCGGCTGATTCGTCAGAATCTTCATTTCTGTGATACCAGCCACTCGGAAACCAGTGTTTTGGTTGTCTCCGGTCCGTTTAGCGGTATCCGGACGCAGCGCAACCGTGAATACGAGTTGCCGGCTGTCGTGCTGAGTGACACCGCTGATTGTTTTCGTAATCTCTTGTTGGCCGATGACCTGAACCTTGTAACGATCGTCACCGCTGATTGTGACTGACTGCGGCTTCCAAACCGTTTGCCACTCTTCGCGTCGCTGCGTCTCCCATTCACCTGATCGTTTAACTTCCTCGACAAGGGCGACGGCAGCTTCGGGCGTCATCATCTTGAGCCCGCGTACAAGGTCGTCGCGGCGAGTTCGTGGATCTACTTGGAAGAAACTTTCAGACCATTTGGCGACAAGATATTTCTTATCGCCGTCACCGGGTTTGTCTGCTAGCACTTGTACGGATCTAGACAAAGCGTAGTGCTGATCATCTCCTACAACTCGATCACCATCCGGCGTGCGTTCGACAACTATTAATGTAGGGCTTCGCGTGAGCTTATAAGTAAGGAGGCCAGCCAATGCGAGCGTAAGAATCGCGAATGCAATGGCAGCAACGGCAAGACGCAGAATGGTCCGTATGTCATTCGGATCACGCTGGCAGATCGGGAAGTAGATCGGCTCTGGTGCATCACTTTTGAGTTGCTCATCTTCTGCGTCTATTCTTGTTACTTGTGTCGATTGCAATACTTCAGCGTTGGTGCTCATGAGAGTTTCCAGCTCCTACTAATGAATTAAGTCCTCATTATTTCTTGTGTGTTCCCCGACTACATCGTCGATCGTCTCTGTGTCAGACTCCTGCTTAGTCGTACCTCTCACAGATCGACCTCTTGCACGTGTTTTTGGTGGAGTTCGTAAACAATGGATGAGGCCACCCATGAAACGGATGAAGAACAAGCCAAGACTGTGCACCTCTGCGTCGGTTACATGGAGGCTGATGGCGTCAGGCACTGACACGCCTTCCTCGTTAGCAAATGCTTTCAGGTACTCGTCCAGGGTAAACCTTTGGCCCATGTCTTATTCCTCGCTTCACGACTCAACGAAAAGATCGAATTCAATATTCGCACGTGTATAGAACAACAGATATGCCAAGTATTAAGGACGGTCTATCTGGGAGGTTTCGCTACGTGTGTAGGTGATCGATGGGAGGTGAGATCCGAAGCAGTCAAAGTATCACAACCTGTCACAACTGTGACGGAGTGTCACAGTTGTGACACTCTGTGACACGCAGTTACTCTCATCGTTTCGATGATAAAGAAATTTTCGGTAGCCTATGGCGTGGCGTATCTAAACTTCATGAGAGCGGCGCTGCGGCGGGAGTCCGCTGCATGCCTTTGTTGGGTGGCGTGCAGCTAAAGCGACAAGCGATGATCTGCTTCGACCCGCCTGAACATTCATTTACTGCCACCGGAGACCTGCCTCGGCTTCATAATGAGAAAGATTACCAGGAGGCACCCTAGGATTACGATACTTGAGAAATCAAACTTCCCGGTCCGGAAATACAGAAATGCCGTTAAGCCTAGTCCCAGAACGACCAGGGCCAGTAAGATCATTCTCATTACATTGGTGGTTCGGTTCGTCATAATTTCTTACTCAAGCGTAAGCTACTCAGGCGTAAGCCGCCCAACTATGTGTATCTGGTTTCCTAATAAGGTCCACCACACTTATGGTTGGACAAGCCACTAACTGGAAATTCGCGCAACTCTTTCACTTTCGTGGTTTCTCGTCAGGATCGACCGAAGCCAGGATGTTATCTTGTTTCCGCATATCATCCAACTTCTGATCGTTCACAAAGGCGTCGGATTACCAAGGAAAAGCCGACAAGCCACCATTATGTTGTCTTTGTAGTTATGTGTGGCTGAGGACAAGTTGTTTGGTTATCGCAAGCGTCCCGAGACAGCTCCCACATAACTTTTCAGCCTTGACCAGTTACAAGGTGCGCAGGAACTCCATCAGAGAAGGTTGGTCCGGCCAGTGCTTGTCGCTTCAATCTTTATACGATGCTGTTAATTCGCGTAGAGCGAGTTAGTCCGTGCGACGATGTTGGATTTGGTGGCTGGGCTTTTATTTCGCTGAGTTGAATTCTCCAAGCTATAGAAGCTGTCTTGGCGGGCTGTATATACCGATGGAGGCTCAATCTGCTGGTTCTTCTGAGTAGAGTTGTCAATTGAATTAGAGGCTGAAATGGTCACCCTGGTTAAAGTGCGGTAGATCATTGCTCCACGCGCAATGTAGTTGCGTGTTTCCTCGTATGGCGGTATCCCGTCTGTGCGGAGACGACGAGGATTGACTACTATGTTGTTCGGCAAAAGCAATGTTTTCCCATAGCGAAACGCTTCAACAGTTCCTTCACCGGCGTTGTAAGCGGCGAGTATTAGATCGCCACGTGAACCAAAGCGTCTTTGCAGATCCCGCACGTAACGAGCTGCGGCATCAATAGCTTGTCGTGGATCATGCGGATTAGTAAGACCATAGCGCGACGCAGTAGGCGCAGTGAATTGCATCATTCCGTAAGCGCATGGCTTCCCATCCTTATAGCTAATCACGTCCTTCCTAAAACGAGACTCTAAATACGCGATGGTCCACAACAAATGTGGATCGACGTCATAACGTTGTGCCGTTGACACGATCAACGGCTCATAAAGCTTGGCGCGTACATGCCAAGCGGTCATCGTTTGACGGCGTTGCGACTTCTGCGCGAACGCATTCGCACTGAATAAGGCGAGTAGAATCAAAAGAACTGCGAACCTCATATCTCTTATCTCCTACTGTCGTTGTAGCAAAGCTGAGTCCGTCTCCATACGAGTGGCATAGCTATTGTTTAAGTGCCGTGCAAGACGCTGACTCAACGCTTCGGTTGCTAGTGCAAACGGAATGAGGTTGAGCGGGTGAAGTCAGTGTCCAAAATGCTCACGGTGCTGGTTTGGCCCAGCACCGTGAGTTCAAGAGATCAATCTGGAAACGTTCCGATCTGTAAGGAGAACTAAGATGGACCAAACAACCATTGCATTTTGCAAACTCAATAATCTTTCAGAAGGATCGAGGGCGGCGCGATCGGCGCAGGTTTGTTTCAAGACCGCAATTTTTCTACGTACGATTCAACCCGCGCTCATTCTTTTCGGTGGCGCATTTTTTGTCGTGCTCTCGACCGTCTTTCCGGCAGCCGCGCAAACTGGCGGGCCAATCATCAGCGGCGGAAATCCAAATGCTCCGATTACGGGCATTCAGAACCTGGTCACCCTTGGCGTGTGGTTACTCATTGCGGCTGGCATCGGCGGCATTGGATGGGCGCTCGTTAACGGCATGCGGCGACAGTCCTGGGGCGCGCAACTGATCTTCGGTGCTGCATGTCTTGGCTTCGGCGGCATCGTGGCGCTCTGGAATGAGTATGCAAACGGACGGAGTCCGGACCTGCCAGCTTTTTGAAGTAGGAGAACTCTGATGCGCTTTCGATCAGTACGACCCAACATCTATTTGCCGGTCATTCGTTTCGGTGTGCTGGTCGGCGACTGGAAATACATCCTGATTGCGACGCTTGTGGGTTATCTGGTGCCGTTCTTTCTCCGACTAAGAGTAGGTCTTGTACCGCTCTGGTTTGTAACGGGAATTGGAAGCGCTGCCATTTCGTACGCGTTCTTCCGTTATACGAAAGTTGGCCGCAAGCCTTATTGGTTTCAGCATTCAATAAGAGCGTTGCTCGATGGATCAACGGCACGTAGAACCTTGCCTGCTGATCATATTCGCCGATCTCACAGACGTTGGTTGCTGACAGGTAACTGAGAAGAGGAAAGCAAGATGGACGCAATTACGATTGTCGGTGGCCTAACCGCTGCCCTCGGATCTGGCTTGGCGATTGGGAGTGGCATGCGTCTGCTCCCCATTGTAACGCAAGCAGGCCGTGACCTTCAGCGGTTTTCGCAGAGCGACGGTGGTGCTCTTGAAAGAGAACGATTGCTACAGCGGAAAGCGCGAAAACTCACGGGCCGCACTCGTGAATCATCAATCGTTGGTTTGTACGGAGATGTCCTGCGCCATGTCGACGGCTCATATACACGCGGCTACGATTTGCCACTCCAATCTAGCATGCTTGCTCCTGACGAAGTAGTCGATGCTTATATCGATGGCTTTGGAGACATGCTCACAGTCGATCTGCCCGCAGGAACAGTTTTGCAGTTCCGTTATGCAGTCGGCCCCGATCCCGGACGAGCGATCGCTGAGCATCTTCGCGCCCGCAGCTATCAAGATGCATATTTCCCCGCTGCTCGCCTTCACGATCTAAATGTCGATTTTCTCAAGGCGATGACGGAGGCACGTATCTTTAGACAAGAACACGCGTCGTTGTTCGTGCGTGTGCCCGCTCAGCATGAGAATGACCATTTGTCTCACGGCTTCAACACTTTTGCTTCCTTGATGCTGAGAAGCTATCGCGAACATAGCTTGAGAAGTCTCAGGCATCATGCTTCCGCTAACTGGTCCAGTTCTCGCAACGACGGCATCGTGCGACGGATTTTGGAACATGAGGAAGAAACTCTGCGGAAGGCTGAGAAGTGTTTTCGCCTGCTGGAGATGCAAACTCCAGTTAGCTTACTACGCTTAGATCGGCAACAACTCTGGCGAGCTGTCTATCAAAGTCACGCCAACAGTTCAGAGTCAGTGCCGCGTCTGCCGCAATGTGACGGACTCGATCTGAGACACTATTTGTGTGCCGAAACAATTGAAGATCGCGGCTGGTATGTGCTGCACGGCATCTGTCCTGCAACGATAGTCTCGGTCTTCACACCCGGCGAACAGTTTATCGCGGCGGATGCAACGCGAGCGTTAACAGCCCATCCGGGACTTGCTTTCAGGCATACGATTATCACGGAGTTCCTTAGTATTGACCGTGAGAAGGCCAAGGCTAAACTTGATTCACATATCAAACACGTTGAGCGATCGGGAACGCGAGCCGATGGACGCTACGAGTTAACGCCTGAGGCGGAAGCCTCATTTAATGATCTAAAGCAAACCCGCAGAGCCATTACGGGCTCGCGTGAGGCGCTCGTCAAAATGCGGCAGTATGCGGTGGTCTACGGCGATCCAGCCCGCATAGGCGCTGAGTTGAAACGATCTCTCAAGCAGCTCGATGTAAACGCTGACACTCTCGTAGCTGCATTTCAATCACTCGATGGCGTTCAAGCGAGCCGTGAGGAACCTTCGGCGCAGCACTGTCTCTATCCAGGCACGCTGGTTGGCGAAGCATCCCATGAAATTAATGGACGCGAACTAACAGAAGTAGCGCACTCACTATCTGCATTTATTCCTACTGAATCGTCGTGGGGCGGCTCACATCGTCCGCATACGCTCTTAACGACAGTTTCCGGTCGACTTACAGGTCTCAATCTGTGGGATAAATCCGCTCGCACGAACATCAAGTCTCCAGTCGTGCTCATTCTTGGTGAGCCGGGCGCAGGCAAGACTGTCTGTGGAGCGAGAATCATTAATGACGCGCTCGCGACGGTTCCTAATCTGCGCGTCCATGCTCTGGATATAGGCGGGTCGCTCGCGCCGCACGCCTTCGTTACTGGCGCAAGGTATCATCGATTTAATCCCGAAGATCCTAAAGCAATAAACATTTGGGATTTTCCCGAATTGGCCTACGGCAAGGATCTGCAACTCAACAAGATTACCGAACAGATCTCATTAATCGTGATGGATGCCATGAACCTCGCTGAAGCGAGCGATCCACTGGCTCGCGATCTGCTCTCGAAAGCTGTGGTGCAGGTGCTGAAGAACATCGCGCCGCGCAACGGCCCAGGCAAGCCGCGTCGGGAACCTGTTCACTCTGATTTAGTCGCGATGCTCGAAGCCTACGACTTCGGCAGCGATGCGCTTAACGATCGTGCTCGCGAAATTGCTCTCGCACTCGAGAAGTATCTTGGCAATCCGTGGCTCGATGCGCCAACGCACCCGGATTTTCAAGTTTCTTCTCCCTATGATGTTTACGAACTGGAGTCGCTAAATGCGTTCCAGCCTGACATCAAACAGACATTAGCTAGTCGGATTGGAGCGCGTGTTATTCGTGCTATCGGTGAGAAACAGGCGGACGGCACGCGTGCGCCAACTCTAGTCGTCTTCGATGAAGTTCATGAGTATCGACAGAACTTTCCCGGTCTAGTTCCAGTCCTAAAGAAAGGCACTCGTCACGGTCGCAAGCACAATGTCGTCACGGTGATGATGACGCACACTTACGACGACTTCGAAGGCATGCACGACGTAACAAGCACTGCCGGCGTCAAGCTAATTGGGAAACAGACCGGCGATCTGTCACTACTGGCTCGCGACGCGAAACTGTCTCCGCGCGCCGTTCAGGCCATTGGCGCCCTAAAGAATGTTGACGGTCAATATACGCAATGGGTGTTAGTCATTGGGTCAGGTGACCACCAGCAAGTCGAAGTAGTGCAAAACAACTTGAGTCCAACTCTATTGTGGACCTTTACGACGCATCCTGATGAAGCGAACGCAAGGGCACGCGCAGCGGCGCTTCGTCCTGACTGGCCGCTTGCCGAAGTTATCGCCTGGCTAGCTTCACAGTACCCGGAGGGTCTAGCCGCATCGGGCCTTCTCTTTGATGAACCATTACTCGCCGGCGAGGCGCGCAATTAAAAGGAAGTGAGAGCACAGTGAGAAACCACTTATCACGTTATGCAATCGTTGGCCTTCTACTCGGACTGCTGCTCGTACCGGCACTGCCTGTTCAAGCGCAGTTCACAGTGTGGGACCCAACTAATTACGCGCTACAACTTGCCAAGAAGATCGAAGAGGCTAATCGCTGGCTCGAAACTATTCGACACTACGCAACGATGGTTGATAAGACCATCCAACAACTCACGACCATGCAAGGCATTTTGCGCAACGTAGATGAGCAACTGGCGCGTAATGTTCGGCTGGTGCGGTTCATCAGCAATGTGGGCCAAATAGTACGCGGCTCATTCCAGTTAAAGCGACAACTTGAAGGCATGATTCGCTATCGCATTGCGATGCTGAAGGCCATTGATGATCGACTGCGTAATGGCATCTTTGATCCTGAACGGGATCTACAGGACTTAGAAAACTATCTGAAGTTTACGATTGGGCGTTCAGCCGATCAGACTGTGGCCCGTCTCGATAAGTTGGCCCGCAATGATAGTCAGCTTGAGAGCTGGTGCATTCGGCGTACTCAGGTTCAAAAGGATTTGGCAATCACTCGGGGAGTGCTGAAGCAAGCGGAACAACAACTCGAAGCCGAAAAGAACAAGTCCGACGTCGATCAGTCCAGCGTCGCACATTTGAATGATGTCATTCTTCGGCAACAACAACTCATTGCTGAACTGGAGAAAGAGCATGCCGAATTGCAGGATAAGATCACCGAGCGTGTCGCCAAGTACGGGTTAAGGTTGCAGGATATGGAAAACTTTGCTTTCTCGATCATGGCTGCTACTGATGGCTGGTTGAGTTTGCAAGAAACGAAAGATCAAATCGAACGAACGCTTACTGACTTAATCAACAATACACAAGCTCAACAGCGTTAGGGTGAGAAGATGTTCATTACTACACTTCAAAAACGCATGTTGCGCTGGTTGACTTCAGCGCTCATTCTTCTTGGCAGTGCGCTGATTGCAAACGCGCAAACGCCGCAGCCCAGTGGCCCCTCTCTGTCGGACCATATTGCCCGGCTGAGCATAAAAGCCTCCCAGCTGCTTCCCTATCTTCAGAATGAAGTACTCAGTCATATACAGGATTGGGTTTATGGCATTGCTGTAGCCGTTGCGGTGCTGGTTCTGCTCTTTAGCTTTCTTCGTCTCTGGCGTGAAAACGCTGGCGGCAACTCAAACTTGATCTTTTTCTTTCTCCGCTCGCTTTTCTTCTTTGGGTTGGTAGGCTCAAGCGTCTGGATCATCAGCCAGATGGCCGCCACCGGAAGGGAGATTGCCGAAGGCAACGAGATCAACGGGAGCGCTGGTCGTGGACTTCTATTCGAGTTTTACAAAGCGCAGCGTGACAGCTTCAACGAATCCTATGAGAAGCTTGTTATGGGTACGTTTACGGTCAAGGTTGATGGAAGTGATTTCACCGTGCGGCCAAGCACGGATACTGCCGGCACTTTCGTTGGTGTGCTCTACGATAGCGAGGGCACGATCAAGGATCTCGATAAAAAGCTCAGTGACTCGTCCTATACGCTACCGACTCTATTCAATTTACTAAACGCCGCTCGGACCATTCTTGAAGCTGGAGACTTCTGGCTGCTGCTCTTGGGAGCTGTTTTGGTTCTCATCTTCAAAGTGGCCGCACCTTTAATGATGGCTGTTGCGATCGATCAGAAGTTGGCCCACAAAGTCACTTACCCGTTTGCCTGGGGCGCAGGCGTGTTGACGTTGATATGGCCTGCTGTGAGTTATTTTATTCGTGCCTTAGCCTATCTATTCGGCAATATGGCGATGGCGCTTGGAGATTCGGAACCGCTCTACAATTGGGATAACGCGACGATGTATGCGATTAAAAGCAACTTTGCCTCACCTGTGTATGTGGTGGCGATCGCGACGTTCATGATGATTATTGCGGGCGGGTGCTTATGGATCTCACCATATCTCGCCTATCGATTCTCGATGGGCAGTATATGAGGGCGTTTCGGGGGCTATGTCACAGTTTGCGGCAATGATCATAGGTACGGGCTTAGAGGCTTACAGCGCGACTGCTGCCGCGTCAATAAACCAACTCGCCCAAAACACTCAAGCTCAGGGAACGTATGATGCGCAAAGCACCGAAGCTCGGGCCAATCGAGAGGCGGGTATGTTGCGCAATCAGGCCGCCTTCATTGCCGGAAAAGCTCAAGCCCTTTCATCGGCCCAAGCCACTGCCGGTGCGGCAAAAGCAGCGGCTCAGGCAAGCGTGAGTCAAGCCTATATGATGTTTGGTAGCGCCAGCCGCGGCATTGCGGGTTACAACGAACAAATGGCCCAAGTTAGTACTCAACGCACCATTAAGGACAACAACGCCTCAAGCACTCGTCAGGCCAGTGAAACCAATACGGATTCCCAAGTCGGACGTAAGCAGGAATGGTCGAGAGGCTTGGGTAATATACCGTTGTTCGGTGGACCAATTGATCTCGTGCGCGAAGGTGTAGCGGGAACGGTTTCCTCCGCTTCTGATGGCAAACATGGTGCGCTACCACTCACCTTACATCAACGCGGGTACGACGCTGCACGTATTCAATATACGAGTGGCGTCAACGCCAACGCAGAGCAGAGTTTTGGTCAGGCTCAGATAGTCGAACGCCAAACGGGCGACCGCATGGCTGCGATCTCGATCCAGCAAGGCCGAGAAGCGGCGGGAGCCGCATATGCGGCTGCTGGCACATCGATCGCCGGTCACAAAAGCGCGCTTGGGATCAATAATCAGGCTGTTCAAGTTGAGCTCAGTGGTCGATTAAGTGGCGCTGAGATCACTCACAAAGCCGCTGAGGACTCTGCGAAACTTCAGGCAATCTCAACAATCATTAGTCGAATGGGCTCAAAATTGGCCCAGGACATCGAAAAAGGATTGGAGATGCGATATTGATGCCGTCTGTTCGAATCTCCAGTCGCAATTTCTTAATAGTGTTGAAGCAATGGGTCTGCGGCATGGACTCCAGCGGAGAGCTTTCACTTCTGCGGAAGCTTTTCTCAATTTGGTTATCAGTTTGCAATGTCGCTGGGCGTGTCAGACTATAATAAGTTATCCGAAAGGGCCAGATATTTAGCAGCAACTTGTATTTTCATGCTCTGGAGTGGAGCTACGGTTGATGCCGCTTACGCATGAGAGCACCGGTTCGAGTCTCGTATGCTACCACGGTTGGGCCCACGCTGGTCTCGTGTGGCGTCATGGGGCAGCTTATTGAGTGCGACTATTTGATTTGCCGATGTCATCTCGGCTTACGTAATCTATAGCCTTCAGCAGATGGTCTGGCGCAAAGATGCCTGCGGCGCTGGTCCATCGTCCCGTGCTAGCGTTAGCAACGAAAGTCACCGGCAAATGCATTCCTCCACCCGCGCCCGTACCGGTAAACGGTACCAAAAGCTTATTCATCTCCGCTTCTTCGCCTGTCACCAACGTCCAGCCTGATTGCACATCATAGTGCTTCCCCCAGGCTTTGAGCTTTGAGGGATTGTCGTTAACCGGATCCGTGGTAACAGAGATCAGGAAAACCGACTTCCCCAATCTCTCACCCAGCAACGTTTGCAGCTTCGAAAGAGTCCTGCCCTGCGTCGTGCAAGTGTAGACGCAGTTGGTGTAGAAGAAACTCAGCACCACTACTTTGTCTTTTATCAAGTCAGAGTAGAAGCGAACTTTCCGCCCATCCTGATTGCGTAGCTCGACGTCGGGGATCTTAACTTTGCCAACACCAGCGATATTGACCTCTACCATTCGCACAGTCTCCTGTGCATGGACCAGGCCACACGCCAGAATTAACATCGCGATACTGACAAAGACGCTTCGCCTCATTTGAACCTGACGTCAGCAAAAAGATTACTGGTGCTCCCGGTCGTCGGGAATGTACCCGCCGGCGTTGAGAACGACGACCCCCATCCCGTCAACGGCCAGCTTAAAATCGGATAGTCAAGCACGTTGAAAGTTTTCACGACCAAGTTGCTTACGTTGTAGGTAACTTTGTATCTAACGTCGGCAGCAATCGGCAGCGGTGTCGATAACTGCGCCTCCTGCCAACCTTCGGCAGTCTCATTGACGAACGGCGCCGAAGCAAGCAATTCACCGGTTACAGCATTCCAGATGCGGCCGACATGGCCGCCACTCGGTTCAGCAGCCGCTTTGTAAAATCTGACATGCGTGATCTGGCCGGGCACAGCTGAAGAGAACTCGATACCTTGCTCCCAGGTTTGGCCTCCGCCAGTGGCAGTGGTTTCCGGTATGTCGTTCGGCAAGAGCATGGAATTCTTTATCGTGATGAACTGAGCTATCGAAGGCACACCCGCGGAGTTCAGGACAAACATCATGTAAATCCCAGGCGGGCACTGGTTCGGCGAATTGGGTGCAGTTACCCAAAAGCCTCCACTCGCCAGCATCGGAGGATCTAAAGTGATCTGTCGCTGGTCCTGATTGAACGCATGTGTTACGGAAGGAAGCCGCACCAGACTCACACTGGGCTGGCTCCCGGCTCCTGAAGCTCCGACAAAGAACGTTTCGCCATTGGTAACGCTCGACGGCCACGATGTTATTGAAGGCCGCGCGGCCAGGTTTCCATTCGCGTCAAACAGGTAAGGTGGTGAAAAGATCTCGGCCTTCGTGTGGCTCACGCCCATTGAATTCGGCTGGAGAAGCTTTTGTCGGTCGGTGATTTTTGTGATGCCGTCAATACCTATTTCGCCGATTGCGCCAGGCAGACCTCCCCCGCTAACCAGGACCCTGCCATCAGGCAAGAGGGCGGCGACTGAATGGTAAGCACGGATCTCGGCATGCGGGGCCATGATGGTCCACTTTTCTGAAACAGGATCCCACAACTCAGGGTTCAACACTTGCCCGCCCGAGCACGTTGGAACTCCGCCTTCATAACTCTCGATGTTGTTGATGCCCTTACAACCGACGCCACCCGTAACCAGCACTTTGCTGTCAGGCAGAATTGTCGCCGTGGGATAAACCCTTGCAAACCTCATCGCATCCGTAGGCTTCCATTGCGCCTGGCATTGGTTCTGTTGGTTCTGTAGGCATAGATCGATATCTTCAGCGTTTGTTAATGGCTGCTCCGAATTATCCAGGCCGCCTACTACAAGAGCTTTCCGTCCCCGGTCATACAGCACCGAGGTGCCAAAGGCGTGGGGAGATAGCATTGAGCCGAAGTTGGACCATGAGCCACGGCTCTGATTAGCTCTCGGGTCAAAGAGCCGGCTATCCTGGTTATTAAAACCCGATTGAGCCTGTAACACCCTGCCGTCCGGCATGACATAAATGTACGGATAATTCGAAATCGATGTGGGCTGGTTGAGATTTTTTAGAGTTCCCGCAGGCGTGAGAACTTGCGGGATTAAATTTGTTTGCCCATTCCCAACAATTCCGGTGTCGTTGTAGGACCCTGATATAACCATAGGTTCACCCGAACTCAAGGTTACGTTGTAAGGGTACCAGCGGCCCAAATTCATGTCTTGGTTTGGATTACGTGACCAGGGATTAGTGTTGTTGGTGTAGTCAAAGATATTGATGTGCTTCTCACCAGCGCCGTCAAAATCCGAATGCCCGTGCCCTCCAGTCACTATCAACCGTCCATCAGGCAGGAACGAATGACCAGAGCAGAACAAATTTGTAGTTGAGTTATTCACTTGCTGTCTGGCGTCAGTGACTGGATCCCAGAGCCATGCGTCGCTATGACCCGTCACCTGTTTTGAATTCCCAGCAGTTGCCCCGGTAGTAACTGTGACTATGTTGCCGTTCGCATCTCTCACGAGATCGCGCCCCCAAAACAAAACTTTGCGATTCGGCAACACGCTCAAGTGTACGGTAACGAGCGGCAAATTAACGGGCGCAGAAAATTCACCGACTTTTGCTCTGCTGAGATTGTTTGAGTACAACGGACCGGAACTGTTACTCCTGCCGCGAGTGGATCTTAGTTGCAACTGTTCGAGATGAACTGCCCTGATGGGAGTACCGTTGGCTCCAGTGCCCAAGACCGGATCCTGATAAGCCAATACCGGAATCTGGAGGGCTGCCAGCGCCTCATCCAATTTGTCTCGCGCTTCCTGCACGTCACTCGCAAAAACCACCAGATTATTCAACGGATCGCGAGCCCACATGACAGCGGGCAGGTTGGCAACACGGCGCATCGCGTTGATGGCAGTGCGCACATCATGGAGATGTTGCGCTTTGATCCGTTGGTTTTGCAGTTGAGCGAACTCAAATGTAACTGTCGTACCCACCGCCATGTTACTCGGCGCTGAAAACTCACTCCCGCCGGCGGCTGAACGCAACCGGTAAACGTAAGCATGAGCAGGATCGAGTCCAATGTTCGTCATGACCGTCGTATTGAAAGCGGCGCCGGCCTGAAGAAATGGTCCGGACATACTCTCGGCGCGCTCGAGCCAATAGCTGTTGACACCTAGAACCGGCGTCCAACTAAGGCTAATGGTCGTGTTTGTAGTTCCCGTCACAGTGAGATTGGTTGGAGCATCCACAAATAACGGTTTGACGCTCTTCACCGCGGTTGGTTTGTAGAGAGCCGCAACGACGAGTGCCATCGTCAGTGTGCCAATACCAAATCGAAAAATCCGTGTCTTCATGATTGCCTCCAGAAAGCGACAGTCTCAGGAACGTGTTGAGCTTGTTACTGCAGACTGAGGAGCACGAGAATTTTTCCCCTGCCTTCGGCCAACGGCTCGAGTGCTTTGCCAATCAATGTTCCTGGACGGTGAATGCGAGCACCGCCGATCTCCACCGGCGCCGACTTCATTGCGAAGCCCTCACGATCGCTGGTGACCAGCAAGTCGCCAATCTGGATTGGGCCGTTCGTCGCATCGACGTTGACGAGAACGCGGCCGGTGGTCGCAACCAGCACTTTGGTGTCACTCTTTTCGCCGAGCGTGATTCCCGGTTGGGCGGAGGTCACACCGGCAACTCGTGTGTCATAGGCTTGCGAAGACGCCTCCACATGATTTGACTTTGTGGGATCGAGTGTGACTACAGTGCCGACTGGAAGGGAGCGACTGGCAGGAACCCACTCCGCAACATCCTGGTACTTTGCAACAATGTTGTTGCCAGTAATTGTCGCGCTGGAGTTAATATTGCCAGCAACATCGAGTTTGAATTGAGGTTTAGTCGTGCCAATGCCGACGTTGCCTGAACTGTCAACAGCTAATCGCATGGCATCTGCATCTC
>Ga0105248_10001658_pt1 | contig 24784 bp, 20 predicted proteins | sample KBSS34metaG_FD_81524 | JGI IMG/M metagenome (GOLD analysis project Ga0105248, IMG submission 81524) | Switchgrass rhizosphere microbial communities from Kellogg Biological Station, Michigan, USA - KBS S3-4 metaG | ecosystem: Host-associated > Plants > Roots > Rhizosphere > Soil | place... | reverse complement strand
GCAGGCCGGCGTCGAGCCGATCCAGCTCGACGTGACCAAGCCCGACGAGGTGGCAGCGGCCGCGGCGCGTGCTGGCGACGTCACGCTCGTGATCAACAACGCCGGCGTCGGCCAGCCTGGCGGCTTCCTCGCTGCTGACAGCGAGGAGAGCGCGCGCCGGCACCTCGAGACGAACTTCTTCGGCATGCTGCGCATGAGCCACGCCTTCGCTCCAGTGCTCGCCGCCAACGGCGGCGGCGCGCTGCTCAACGTGCTGTCGATCGTGTCGTGGGTCAACGGCGGGCAGCTCGCCGCGTACGCGGCCAGCAAATCGGCGGCCTGGTCGCTCACGAACGCGCTGCGTCACGAGCTCGCCGCGCAGCGAACGCAGGTGCTGGCGCTGCACATGGCCTTCGTCGACACCGACCTCGTGCGCGCGCTCGACGGCCCGAAGGCCAGCGCCGACGAGATCGTCGCCCGCGCGCTCGACGGGCTCGAGGACGGGCTCGACGAGGTGCTCGCCGACGAACGCACCCGACTCGTCAAGCAAGGGCTGACGGCGGCGCGGCCGAGCTACCTGCCGCAGCTCGCCTGATCCGCCCTCGCGCAGCAGCACCGGAGCCACCCATGATCGATGCCACCCTGACCGGCGCACCCGCCGCCGCCGACCCGCCGCTGCGCCCCGCATCGCCATGGCCCGTGTTCTGGGTCGCGAGCGTCGCGATCTTCCTGGTCTCGCTCGACGGCACGATGCTGTACTCGGTCTTCGGTGCGTTGCGCGCGGGCTTTCCCGGCGCCAGCGCGGCCGACATGTCGTGGGTGCTCAATGCCTACACGGTGGTCTACGCGGCGATGCTGATCCCCGCCGGCGGCCTCGCCGATACGCACGGCAGGAAGCGCGTCTTCCTGTTGGGCGTGACACTGTTCATCGCCGCGTCGGCGCTGTGCGGCCTTGCCGGCGCGGTGGGCTGGCTGATCGCGGCGCGCGCGCTCCAGGCGATCGGCGCCGCCCTCCTCACCCCGGCATCGCTCTCGATCGTGCTGGCGGCATTCCCGCAGAGCAGGCGCGCGGTGACCGTGAGCCTCTGGGGCGCGGTGGGAGGCTTCGCCGCCGCCGTCGGGCCGAGCCTCGGCTCGTTCATCGTCCAGAACGTCGGCTGGCCGTGGGCCTTCTTCATCAACCTGCCGATCGGCGCGATGTCGCTGTGGTGGGGTGCTTCCCTGCTGCGCGAATCCGATCGGAGCGGCACGCGTCGACGCGTCGACGGTGTGGGCATGACGCTGCTCGTCGTCGCCGTCGCCGCGATCGCGCTCGCCATCGTCGAGGCGGACTCGCCGAGCTGGACGCGCACCGAGCTCGTCGGCGCCGTCGCGACGGGTTTGATTTCGCTCGTGGCATTTGTCGTGTGGGCGCGCAACTCGCGCGATCCGCTCATCGACCTGCGGCTGTTCCGCCACCGGACGTACAGCGCGGTGAACGCCGCCACGCTGACCTTCGGCATCGCTTTCGCGATGATGTTCTTCGCCTTCTTCTTCTACATGGGCAACGTCTGGCACTACAGCCAGGCGCGCGCCGGCCTGGCGATCGCGCCCGGCCCGCTCACGGTGATTCCGGTCGCCATGCTCACCGGTCGCCTCGCCGCCCGCTTCGGCCACCGGCCGTTCCTGATCGGCGGCGCGCTGCTGTATGCCGCGACCGCGCTTTGGTTCATGCTCGTCCCCGGCCATGAGCCGTCGTATCTCCTGCACTGGTTGCCGGGGCTCCTGATGAGCGGCGCCAGCGTCGGCCTCGTGTTGCCGTCGCTGTCGGCCGCGGCGGTCAACAAACTGCCCGCGCAGCACTACGCGGTGGGCAGTGCCGTCAACCAGGCGATCCGCCAGATCGGTTCGGTCATCGGCGTCGCCATCATCGTGCTGCTGCTCGGCCATGCGACCGTGCAGCGCAGCGACTTCGATGCGGTCTATGCACTGCAGATGGGCCTGGCCTTGCTGACCGCCGCCTTGTGCGCGATGGTCGACACGCGGCCGGCCGTTCGGCCGTCATGAAGGCGTTCATCGTCGATCGTTACGGCAAGGCAAGCGGGCGGCTTGGCCAGATGCCAGAACCCGAGCTGCGGCCGGACGACGTCCTGGTCGAGGTCCACGCCGCCGGCGTCAACCCGCTGGACTTGAAGATCAGGAACGGTGAGTTCAAGCTTGTTCTGCCGTATCGATTGCCTCTCATCCTGGGCAATGAAGCGGCCGGCGTGGTGCTTCGAGTCGGACCCAGGGTGCAGCGCTTCAAGGCGGGCGATGAGGTCTATGCCCGGCCGGACAAAGGTCGAATCGGCACCTTCGCCGAACGCATTGCCATCGATCAGGCCGATGTCGCACTCAAGCCGAAGACGCTCGGCATCGAAGAAGCGGCCTCGATCCCGCTGGTTGCGCTGACTGCCTGGCAAGCACTGGTAGACAGGGCCAAACTGAAGCGCGGGGAGAAGATCCTGATCCACGCCGGCTCGGGTGGCGTCGGAACGATCGCCATCCAGCTCGCCAAGCACCTTGGTGCACGGGTGGCGGCGACCACCAGCAGCGCCAACCTCGACTTCGTGAAGAGCCTGGGTGCGGATGTGGGGGTCGACTACAAGAGCGAGGACTTCGAAGAGGCGCTGCAGGACTATGACGTCGTCCTGAACAGCCTCGACGCGCGGACGCTGCGCAAGTCTTTGAACGTGCTCAAGCCCGGTGGCAAGCTCATCTCCATCTCGGGCCCGCCGGATCCGGAGTTCGCGCAGGAGATGGGGCTGAATTGGGGCGTCAGGCAGGTCACGGGCCTCCTGAGCTATCGAATCAGGAAGGCCGCGAAACGCCGCGGCGTGAGCTACTCGTTCCTGTTCATGAAGGCCAGCGGGGACCAGCTGCGCGAGATCGGCGCGCTCGTCGATGCAGGCGCCCTGCGGCCGGTCGTCGATCGGGTCTATCCCATCGAGTCCATCGAGAAAGCCCTGGCCCACGTGGAATCAGGCCGAGCCAAGGGGAAGGTCGTCGTCAGGCTGAGGTGAGCGGGGCCAGGCCGCACTGCAGAACGGGCTCCGGAGCTTCTCGGGGCGCGGTGGCGCGCCGCCGAGAGGGCACCGTCGCAGATCGCGTCGGACTATTACCGCCTCCAGTGCGGCGTGCGCTTGCCGTCAGGTCCAATCCGCAGGTGTAGGCCGCGATCGAGAGTAACTTCGTACTCGGGTCGATAGGTTTCGACCCCGCGCACGGTCACGAGAGGCATCGGCTGTCCGAAAGGTGTCCGAAAAATCGATAGCACGCATGCGACAAATCGAGATCAACCGAGAAAAAGAACTTTGTCTGACCCATTGATCGGTAGAGGATATTTTGAATCCCGTGTCGTCTCATGCGGTCTAGAAGATCAGCCGGATCACAACGGTTAATCCGTAGGTTCCTGGTTTGAGCCCAGGTTTGGGGAGCCAAGAATAATGCGAAATCGCAGCCCGATACGCTCCGGTTTTCGCGTGTCAGGACCAAATCTCACCTCTCACAGCACTCTCCGTTTCCTCTCCAACGTCAGACCTCGTTTGGAATAGTCCGTAGGTCCGTGGCTTCTTGCCACGCTTGTCCAAGTCGTGGTGAAAGGCGTCGCTTTCACAAAAGCGACCGTGACCATTCGAAGAGAGGATCGAGTGATCTCGTGCCCCAGCGCCCAGATCTAGTCAGCGGCCGTTAGCGACAGGCCAGATTCAGTTGTCCCGACGCCTCCCGAGGTGCCTCGATGCGAATCAAGCATCGGGCGATTGCCCGGCACTGGGCCATTTGGCTCCAGTGAGCGTTGCCGTGTTACTTCGACCTTGTAAGAAGTGAAGCTGGATCGAAGTCCAGAAGCCGTCTCGCCCGCTTGTCATCCGCCCTGCCGGCAGCAACAAGCCCATAGCCGTTCACTGAGGACGAAGCGAGACGTGTGCGTCTTTGCGTGCGGCAAGTAGATGCCGTTGAGCGTTGGAGCGAGTTCGATTTCTTTTGCTTCATAGCAGTCCGTTCGTCGCCATCATAGAAGCCTCGTAGTCAAAGGCAGTTCGGCAGCGGCTGCAGAAGTTCCGCCCGGGAAGCTCGAAGTCCGCAATCGGACCCAAGGCGGACTCCGGCTTCTCGAATATCAACCCGCTGCCGAGCGCAACTGCGCAATGAATGCCTGTCCCGCGGGACCGGGTGGCGTGTCCTTGCGCCATGCAACCTGCACCGGCAAGTAAGCAATATGCCGCTGCTGGCCCTGGATCTTGATGCGAACCAGGCGCCCTTGGTCGATATCTTCCTGCACGATGTGCACGGGCATGTGGCCCCAACCGAAGCCGGCACGCAAAAAGGCCTGCTTGGCACCCATGTCGGCAAGGCGCCAAGCCAGCGGAGACAGCACCCCGAAATTGCGTCCTTCTGATAGCGACGTTCGATCGGTCAGAACAAGTTGCACATGCTCGGTCATGGCCTTGAGCGAGATCGATCCGCGATAGCGGGCCAGGTCATGAACGGGCGAGACGACAGTGACCATGGGGATGTCGGCCAGGGGCTCGGCAACCATCGCCTCGGGAACCAAGGGCAAGGAGCCGAGTACGGCAATGTTGCAGGTGCCGTCGAGTACCGGCTGGACCACGCCGCCCAGCGCCTCGACGTACAGGCGCAGCGGCGTATGCGGAAACTGCTCGCGGCTATGGCCAACCGCCTGCGTGAGCGCCGCCATCGGAAACATGACGTCCACGACGACGGACAGCTCCGGCTCGAGGCCCTCGCGGATGGATCGCGCATGCGCCTTGAACGCGTCCATGTGGTCGGTTACCGCGCGTGCTTCACGAAGGAGCACCTCGCCTTCCGTAGTCAGCACCGGAAAGCGATTGCGCCGTTCGAATAGCCGGACGCCCAGCTGCGCTTCGAGGTTGGCGAGTGTTTGACTGACCACCGATTGGGCGCGTCGCAATTTGCGGCCGGCAGCCGAGAAGCTGCCTTGCTCCGCGGCAGCGATGAAGGTGCGCAACTGGTCGAGCGTGACGCCGTCGAGCATGGTGGGGTTCCTCGGCGCTGCGGAGGAATCCATCGTACGACACGATGGATTTCATCGAGAGATATAGGCTTCTCGGATGGGTGGCGTCCGCCTAACGCTGCGTCCAGCCTCACAAGGATGCCGCCATGAACGCAGTCGCCCCGTCCCTTCAGCAGTTGCTCGTCACCGGCGCTCAACAGCGCCGCATCGTCCATGCCTCGCGCGGCAAGGGCCACGGTCCGATTACGCGTCTGCACCTTAGTTCCGGCCTTCTCGTTGATTCAACTGAACGTCTTCCTGGCGTCGACGATCTGGAACAGGGGTTCATCCGCTTTACGACCGGCACAGTTGCGCTTCGGGATCTGCAGCGCCTCCCTGGAGAGCAGCGGCTTGTGATCGCTCCGGTTCTTCGTGTCCCGCAGTAGCAGCCTGCCCGGCCTGCTCGCTGGTCGAGGTCCCCTACCCTGATCAGCGGATACCTGTGCAGCTTGTACTTCGTGATGGATTCGGCCGCTGCAGCGGCAGGCTTGGCCGCGCTTCGAGCGCAGGACGAACGCGGCGGTATCGAATTCTTCCACCAGGTCCAACAGGCGTTCTATGGCGAGGGACGCTCGCTCTCGGACCTGAGACCTACGTCCGGAGTGCGACTGCAAGTGGCTTGGATCCGGATCGTACGGAGCAGATGCTGGCCTCGGCCGAATCTTCGAAGCTGGCCCAACCCGATTTCACGCTGGCGCGCAACATAGGGGCGACGACCTACCCAACGCTCCTGCTCATCGACGGTAGCAACGTCCAACGCTTGCCGGCAACTGGCACTTCGCTGGAGGTCATGAACCGCGAGCTCACCCAGGCACTTGCCGCGCACGAAAGCCCTGCGTGACCACGCGAACGGCAGGTTTTGGGGCAACGCAATCGGGATCAGGAAGCCAGCAGTCGACCCGAAGCGGAAGTACGGACGGATGAGTACGGGGTCTGAAACGGGTCGTCCAGCGACATGAGATCAGCCCACCGAAGCATCAGGGAGGTCGAGTGTCAGGGTAAGCCTCGGCCCCACAGGGCGGCGCAGCGCGGCTGGCGGGCGTCGCCTTTCCTATGCTCGCTCAGCGTCGTTTGGCACACTAGTTGAATGGCGGTAACGAAGATGGGAGCGGTATGAAGAGCGAGGGACTCGCGTCGTGCCTCGATCGCCTGGGACGCGTCCGTCGACGGGCGATGCTGGGACTTGGGGTCGCGCTGGCCGCTGGACCTTCTAGAAGCGCCGGACAGGTTCGAAGGATCGGAATACTCGGCGACACCCCCGGGCCTCAGTGGGATGCCTTTCGCGATGCGCTTCGAGGTCTCGGGTACGTCGAGGGGACCAACATCGCCATTGAAGGACGGTATTCCCTGGGGGATTCCTCGCGGTTCACCAATCTCGCAGTGGAGTTGGTTGAAAAAAGGCCAGACGTCATCGTCGCCGAGGGTGGTCTTGCCACCGCCGCCGCCAAGAGGACGACCAGCTTGATCCCGATCGTGATGACCATCGTCGGCGATCCGGTCGGCAGCGGCCTAGTTGCAAGCCTGTCAAGTCCCGGAGGCAATGTCACGGGATCCACCTCTCTTGCGTTCGATCTGACGGCGAAGCAGTTGCAACTTCTTAAGGAACTGATGCCCTCAATCACGAACGTCGTGTTCGTGTGGAATCCTAACGAGTCGTTCCATGCGCGCGCGATTCCACACGTCGAGTCGGCCGCTCGGGCACTCGGAATGAAGGTCGTCATGATCGAAGCGCGGAACATGAACGAACTGGACGCCGTGTTTCGCAGATTGGGCTCGACACGCCCCGGCGCAGTCCTCATGTTGCCGAGCACCAGTTTGGATGCACAGCAGGATCAGACCGCTGCACTTGCCACCAGAGAGCGCTTGCCGGCGCTCTACAACAAATCGCTCTTTTGCAAATCAGGAGGTTTGATTTGCTACGGAGCCCGATATCTCGATTTCTTCCGCCGCGCAGCCGTTTTCGTGGATCGCATTTTCAAGGGAGAAAGGCCCGAAAACCTTCCCGTTCAGCAGCCCACCGTCTACGACTTGGTCGTCAACCTTCAGACCGCCAAAGCACTCGGAATCACTGTTCCAGACTCGATCCTTTATCGGGCGGACGAAATCATCAGGTAGCGGAGCCGACGAGGTTCGCCGAGCAGACCTGCTGGAATGTCTATTCTTGGCCGGGTGCGGGCGCACTTGATCGTCCGCTGTAAGGCACTCCAACGCTCAACGACAGCTCTCCGCCGCGCCCATCGGAAGTGGGAGAGGCAGCGGTCGACCCGTTGCTGCCGATCACTTCGGAACGGCGAGCGGCAGCAATGCACCATTGCGGACGCCCATACGCCACTAGAGCAGACGTTCGCGCGCAAGGTCCAGGTTTGTTAGCGCAACGATGCAGGAAGGTAGTTCCGACACCCTCCGCGCATGAGCACACTGCGGGGCGGGGGGCACCTTACCCGCCGGTGGCTGGCGCCGAAAGCGCCAGCCTAGATCTCACCTTCCGGGAAGTTCAGAATCCGCTCTTAAACGCATCGCATCTTGCGGCTGACGGCGCGTGCATGGTCGATTTAGATGCACTGATTTCGCGCTGCAGATCGCTACTCGATTCATTGTCGCGATCACGTTGAGACATGGGTGACGCCGGACTTCGTCATCGGCTCCTGGCCATCTTGGCAGCCGACGCCGTGGGCTATTCGCGTCTCATGGGTGTCGACGATCGGGCCGCCGTCGAATCGCTAGACGCTGCGCGCGTCGTGTTTCGCGAGCACGTCGCGGCCTGCGACGGACGCATTGTCGACATGGCGGGAGATTCGGTGCTGGCCGTCTTCGAGGCGGTCGTAGACGCGGTTAAAGCGTCGCTGTCCATACAGCAGGACCTAGCCTCACAGGCCGCAACCTTGTCCGAATCTCGCTGCATGCGGTTTCGCATCGGCGTGCATCTCGGCGACGTGATTGAAAAACCGGACAGAAGCGTTTATGGCGACGGTATCAATGTTGCGGCGCGCTTGCAGGCTCTTGCTGAACCGGGTGGCATCACCGTCTCTGATGCGGTGCACGGTGTCGTCGGCGGCCGGATACACACGACCTTCGTTGATCAGGGGGAGCAGCGGCTGAAGAACATTCCACGGCCGATTCGCGTTTATGCGCTCAAAGTTCAGAGCCGTCCGACCGCGGCGTCCAGCGACGCAAACGGGGGCTCCACGGGACTGGCTTCCAAAGGCCCTGCAGCGCTCCCTGTGTCCCAAGCGAGCACGTCCACCTCAGCCGGGCCAGCCATACGACCAGCTTCGGCAGCGCCACGCCACCCACAACGCTCGTCGAGCCTGTTCGTCGGGCGCCGTCAAGAACTGACGCACCTGACCAAGGCACTGGCGAGAGCCCGTCAGGGGCGCGGGCAGGTCATTCTGTTGGCTGGCTCCGGCGGCATAGGCAAGACACGTCTCGCGCAAGAGTTGGGCGCCCAAGCCGAACAAGATGGCGTGGCCGTGCTGTGGGGGCGCTGCCGCGAAGAGCCCGGGGCACCCCCGTACTGGCCATGGCGGCAACTGATCCGCGGCTATCTCCGCAGCGGCGATACCGATGTAGCCCAGACTCTTGGCGCCGGGCTCGCCGACATTGCAAGCATCGTTCCGGAGCTGGCGGAGCAGTTTCCCTCACTGCAAGTCGGCGCAGATGCAGGTGACGCTGCCCAGTCGCGCTTCCGCCTGTTCGACGCAGTTGTGGCGTTCTGGCACCGCGCGGCGCAGCGCGTGCCGCAGTTGCTGATATTCGAGGACCTGCACTGGGCCGACGCCACGTCTCTGCGACTGTTCGCCTTCCTGGCCGCCGAACTCGAGGACAGCGCTGTGATGGTGGTGGGAACCTACCGCGATACTGAGCTGTCACGCCAGCATCCGTTGTTTGAAACGCTGGCGGAGCTTGCGCGCTCGCCGACGTTTCATAGGCTTGAATTGACCGGGTTGAGCAGCCGCGAGACAGAAGAATTTATGGCGACAGCGAGCGGCGGCATTGCAAGCGCCACTTTCGCCAGCGCGATCCACGCGCGCACCGAAGGCCATCCCCTATTCCTTGAAGAGACCCTGCGTTTCATGGTGGATGGACGGGCATCCCAACCGGTCGGCTCGGCAGGCGAGGACCTACACCTACTGACGAAAATTCCGACCGGCGTCCGCGAAGTCATCGGTAAGCGCTTGAATCGCCTTTCGGCGTCTGCCGGCCGGCTTTTGGCCATCGCCGCCTGCATCGGACGGACTTTCGAGCTGGATCTCCTGGCGCAACTCGAAGCCGATAAGTCCGAAGACGACGTCTTGATGGCGCTCGAGGAGGCGCTCGCGGTGCACTTGATCGAAGCGGTGCCGCACACGCAACAGGTTCGCTTCAGTCATGCCCTGATTCGAGAGACGTTGTACGACGAGATGCTAGGCCTGCGCCGCGCCCGGCTGCACTTGCGCATCGGTGAAATGCTGGAACAGCGCCGCGGCGCCGATGACGCCACCGCGCTGTCACAACTGGCTTACCACTTCAGCGAAGCCGGGTCAGGCGATGCAGCTGGAAAAGCGATCGAGTATGCGACTCGCGCCGCCGCGCAGGCTACGCGCGTGCTCGCATTTGAAGAAGCCGTTCGCCTGTATCGCCTGTCACTTCACCTTCAACAGCAGCACTTTACAAAGAACGTGGCCCAGCGCTGCGGCTTGCTACTAGCCCTAGGCGAGGTCGAACTTTCGCTCGGGCACGGTGAACCGGCATGTACGGCGTACGAGGAAGCGGCCGAACTGGCGCGCAATCACGCTTTGGGTGAGCCGTTCGCCGAGGCCGCGCTGGGGTTCGAACAAAGCAATTACATGGCAGCCCGGTCAGGCGAATCCGCGGTCGAACTCTTGTTGGAGGCGATCGCAATGCACCGCGCAGATGACGCAATGCGAGTCGAGCTGTTGGCCCGGCTGTGCCGGGCTTACCTTTACTGCGACCGTGTCGATGAAGCGAAAGACGCCCACGTTCGGGCGGTCGCCTTGGCCCATCAGATTGGGGACACGAATGCCCTCTACCTGGCCTTGGCTTCGATCACCTCGGCCAGTTTCTGGCACCCCGATCTGCGGCCTCAGTGTTTAGCTGCGGCGAAGGAGGCTTGGAGCCTCGGCGAAGATCGGAGCCTGGCGCTACCTGTCGGGGACTTGTTGCCTTACTTCCTGGCGAACCTCCTCAGTGTGGGCGATGCGCCCGGCGTGCGCCGATTGATCGACCAGGGACTGGGCCTCGCAAAACAGACTCGTTTGCCGTATGTGCAAACACTGTGCCGGCACGCTAAGGCGCTTGTGGCCATCAACGAGGGCCGCTTCTCGGAGGCCGAAGCGTGGGCCACCCAGGCACTTGAGAGCGGCCGTCGACTTGACGAGAATCAGGCCGCTGCCGCTTACGGCATGCAGATGTTCTGCATTCGGCGCGAGCAGGGACGACTGCGCGAGGCGCTGCCCATGTTGGAGCACTTCGTGCGCACCACGCCCAAAGGCCAGGTCTGGCAGCCAGGGCTGGCCTTGCTGTATGCCGAACTCGACATGCGTGCAGAGTGCCAAGCTCAATTTGAGAGCCTGCCGTGGGGCCGGGCATCGACCGCGCCGCGGGACACTGGAACCCTAACGATCGTTATCTTGGCAGCCGAGGTTTGTGTCTACCTCGGGGACGCCGTTCGTGCATCGCAGCTATATCAGCTGCTGAAGGACTATGCCGGGACCACGCCGATCGTCGACTGGGGCGGCCCCTGCCTGGGCTCAGTCGACCGGCTGCTGGGCAAACTTAACACTGTAATGGAGCGTTGGGAACTCGCGCAGACTCACTTTGAGGCTGCCCTAGTCATGGACCAAAAGTCCGAATCGCGTGTCTGGCTGGCGCACAGCCGCTATGCCTACGCAGTGATGCTCCATCGGCGTGCGCAAGCCGGTGACCTGGACCGGGCAAGGGTGCTGCTCGCCGACGCACTAGCCGAGAGCACCGCACTGGGCATGAATGCATTGACGCCTCGCATCAGCGCGCTGGTTGAAGCCATCGCCGAGCCGCCGGCGGCTTATCCCTGCGGCTTGAGCGAGCGCGAAGTCGGCGTGCTGCGATTGATGGCGATTGGCCGCAACAACCGCGAAATCGCCCAAGTGCTGGGGATCAGCCCGAACACCGTGGCCAACCATGTGCGCAGCATTTTGCAGAAAACCTACACCGCCAACCGGACGGAAGCGGCAGCATTTGCCAATCGCGAAGGCTTGCTCAAGAAGTGATCGACAAGCCCACGCGAATCGAGCGCTCAACGCGGGCGGATATTCTGGTTGACGCGAAACAGGTTGTTGGGGTCAAACTGGCGCTTCACGGCAACCAGCCGTTCGTAGTCGTCGCGGTAAGACGCACGGACGCGCTCGTCGTCCCTCTCCATCATGGAGCGGCGCGCCAAACTCCTATGCCGTCACCGCGGAGCGAGGATCGGTTCCAAACGCCTGTGACACCTCGACGATCACGTCGGCCGGTACCTTCGCCCGCCGCGCCGCCTCGCGTATCGCTTCAGGATTCTTGGCTTCGTAGAGGCAGTAGCTCTTGCGTTTGTCGGCGCTAAGAAAGGAGAACAGCCAGTTCACTCCGACCTCGCCGTTGATTTTCGTTATAGCAAGAATGCCCTCGGCGTTAACGTCTATCTTTTCAGCGAAGTTGCGCTCGATGATGTAAAGCGGCATGTGAGCCTCCGTGAGGCCTTGGAGGACGAACCGAGCTAAAGGTTGTGCACCGCCATTCCCGGGACCGTGTTGATCTTACGCCGCTATACCCGAGCGGTCGCCGCCGGCGCGACGTTGGCATTCAACCGAAAGAAGTTGTCCGGATCGTATTTCGCCTTGATCATACTCAGACGCGCCATGTTTGCACCGTATGCCGTAGACGCGAGGGCGACCGCGCTCTCGTCCGCTTGACCGGTAAAGTTCGTATACGTCGTTCCGGTGGAGTACGGCGCGATCTGATTGAAGCTCTCGCGCACCCAGGCGATGTTCTTCGCGTTGTCGGCGGGATTCTCCCAGTTGCCGTCAATCGACGACATCCAAAGTGCAGAGCGCTCCGCATAGGCGGTGTCCGTCGCGGCGACGCGGTTAATCGCTCCGCCCATCTGGAAGGTGACCACTAGCGTGACAGGCGCCGGCCGCTGGTTCGCCCTGGCCGCGATGATCTCGATCGCCCGGTCCGGCAGGGAGGCGAGGTTCTGGGCCTTCCAGTAACTCTGGAGCTTGCCCATCGGGAATAGCGGATCGAACGCCGTCTGCACCGCGCGGAACGGCATCGGCTGCGAGATGTCGGCCAGCGGCGTCCCCAGCTCGCGCAGCGGCTGCATCACTTTCATGCCCTGCTCCGCTTCTCCTACGTACACCCCGCCGATGACGAGGCACGCCTGGTTGTGAATCGGCGGCGGCAGAGTGGGCGCGGCTGGCATCGTAATGGCCACTGCCACCGACGTCACCTCGTCGGGAGCATCCAGGCAGTAGTCGCGCCATCGCGGAAGAATCTTTGCCGCGTCGGCAGCACGATAGAAGACGCCGGCAAACGCCACAATTGGACCGAGCGGATGCGCGCGGAACTCGAACGACGTCACAATGCCGAAGTTTCCGCCGCCGCCGCGTAGCGCCCAGAACAAATCCTCTTCCGATTTTGCCGAGGCAGTGCGGACAGAGCCGTCGGCGCAGACGACGCGGGCCGACAAGAGACTGTCGATCGTGAGCCCGTACTTCCGACGTACCCAGCCTTCGCCGCCTCCCAGCGTTAGTCCGGCCACACCTGTCTCCGACACGACGCCACCCGGCACGACGAGGCCAAAGGCCTGCGTCTCGCGATCGAGGTCGCCCCAAAGAGCGCCACCCTGGACTCGGGCGATGCGCGACTCAGGATCGACTTCAACGCCGCGCATACGCGTGAGATCGATGACGATCCCGTTGTCACAGGTCGAGTGGCCGGCCACAGAATGACCGCCGCCGCGGACGGCCAGGAGAAGACTGTGCTGTCGGGCGAACTTGATTGCATCGACGACGTCAGCTGTTCCTGTGCACCGAACAATGAGTGCGGGACGCCGGTCATGCATGGCGTTGTAGACCGGCTTTTCGCTGTATCTCGAATCACCTGGCTTGAGCAGCTCTCCGCGGATTGACGCCGCGAATTGGTCGAGTGCGGATTCGTCAACGCTTGTCCGTCCACCATCAACTGTCGCGATTGAAATTGGCACGAAGTCCTCCTCGATCTCTCGACACTGGCGCGGAGATGCTAATGCAGCGATTCCGGGGTCGCAAGCGGGGGCTGACGATCCCGAAATCGGTGTTGTCGCGTACCGACCAGGTAATCCAGTGATTGCTAAGGCCGAGCCCGAATGACCGGCTAAAGCGCCGCTTGCCGCACGGCCGCATGTGGCCCTGAAGCCGGCATTCGCCGTCAACCGGTGGCCGTCGGCTCATGGCCGAACCGAGACCGTCGCCACGGTCCGCTTTCGGATGGCGCTAAGCACGCTCCCCCAGGCTTGTCAGTCGGGGTCAAAAAAGCGGAAGATCTGTTTGCCCTGGACAAAGCCGCCCCCGCGCGCACGAACACTTCGGTCGGAGGTCGTTCGCCGTTGGGCTCCGACAGCACCCTGCAATGACCGCCGCGCCGGGCGCGGCGGCCCGGTCCGGTCACCAATAGCACCGCCCCCGGGTCGGCGCCGATTAGGACGGTACTACGAGAACCTGCGGTGCGGCTTGTCGCAATCGGCTCCGGAGCCAGTCACCCTGCCGCTGGTTGCTCTCGCGCACGTGCGTGAGCACCTCCAGCAGCTGGTCGTCGCGCAGCGCATGACCGGCCTGCTCGAGAATGTCCACGGAGATGAGGCTCTCGTTCGCCAAGAGCCAGAGATCGTGCAGATCCCGCACGAGGTTGAACCCGCTAGGCGACCTGCGCTTGAGCAGCGCTTTGTCGAGCCGCTCCGGCTCCCCCTCGCGGCGCTTCCCATACTTCTTGACGAAGGCCTCCAGCCGTTCGGCTGATTCGTTGGACCAGGTCTCGAATAGCTTGCACGTCGTCGCGATGTCCGGCTCCAGAAGATGCGTGTCGCGCACCTGTTCAAACGCTTTCACCAGGCGCTCCTCGCTCAGCTGTAGGAGGCCCACGTAGTCGCGCACGTGCGATCGCTCGGGAGCCAGCAGCTTCACTGAGCTCGCGACATGCTTGGCAGCCTGCTTCAGGGTCATGCCGGTATCGCCCGCGTCGGGATCCGTGGCGTCGACGTGGACGTGTTCGGGTTGGCGGTCCTCCGGACCCGCGACCTTTTCGAGGGCGACGGCGGCGTACTTGTAGTGCGGCTGCTTGCTTACAGGATCCCATTCGAAGAGGGTCAGTTCGTTCGCAGCACGCGCGTGGCCGGGAGAGTCCCAGTAGCCGAAGTGAAATGGCAGGAAGAGCTCGCGCGGGGCAACCTTGCCGATTCGGACCTGCGCGTCCAGCTTGCCGCGGCGCGAGGTGATGCGCAGCCAGTCGCCTTCCCCAACGCCGAGCTCTACCGCGTCGTCCGAGCAGAGCTCGATTTTCTCGTCCCGGGCCGGGGCATTGAGTGCCGGCGACCGTCCCGTCTTCGTGCGTGTGTGAAAGTGGAAGACCAAGCGGCCCGTGGTCAGGAAGAACGGGTACTTCTCGTCAGGCTGCTCGGCCGGAGGGACGTACTCGGCAGCTTTCAGCCAAGCTCGACCATCAGCTCGCTGCGCCTTGTACTTCGTGGGTTCCACGGGTGCCCCGGTGAGAAGGTCGTGACCGAAGCTCTCGCACTCGGTGTCGGCCGTGGGAAAGACGAGATCGGTGTAGACACGGCGCGAGCCATCAGGCGCTTCCTCGTTGCAAGGCCACTGGATTCCGGAGCCACCGGTGAGCTTGGCGTAGCTCAGGCCCGTGTAGTCGCAGGGCCGCCCGCGCGTGCAGGCCTTCCACGCCTCAAAGCACTCCTCGGGAGTGCGCCACTTGATCAACGGCGCCCCGTCCTTGTCGCGGAAGTCCATCCGCTCGGCAAAGTCGCGGAAGATGTCGAAGTCCGAGCGAGCTTCTCCAGGGGGTTCCACGGCCTTGTAGCTGATGTGGACCGTGCGATCGACGTTGGTGAACGTCCCGGTCTTCTCGCCCCAGATCGCAGCGGGCAGCACGACGTCGGCGAACTCGGTCGTCTCTGTCATGAAGGCATCCTGCACCACCAGGAACAGGCCGGGTCGGCCCAGGATCGAGCGCACGCGGTCGAGGTTTGGCAGGGACACCGCAGGGTTGGTCGCGTGGATCCACAGGAAACGGATGGACCCTGTTTCGCAGTAGCGGAAGATCTGCATCGCGTGGGTCGGCGGCGCCCAGTGCGGGATGGTTCCCCGGTCCACGTTCCAGAGGTCGGCCAGCTCCTGGATGTGCTCCTCGTTCTCCCAGTTGCGAAAGCCGGGCAGATCGCCGTCGGCGCCGCACTCGCGCGTGTTCTGAGAAGTCGGCTGCCCGTTCATCTGCAGAATCCCGCAGCCGGGTCGGCCGATCCGCCCGAGCAGCAGGTTGAGATTGTTGATCTGCACGGCAGCTGCGGTCGCCTGGCTCGACTGGTAGACGCCCTGAAGGCACGTGCTCAGGAGTCCTCGCGACTTGCCGATCATGCGCGCCGCGTCGCGCAGGTCGGCTGCGGGCACCCCGGTAATCGTCTCGACGCGTTCAGGCGGGTACTTGGAGACGATCTCCTGAAGCTTCGCTGAACCGATCGTGTGGTTCTCAATGAACGCACCATCGAAGTAGCCTTCTTCGAGCACGAGGTTGAGCAGGCCGTTGAGCAGGGCGACGTTCGTGCCGAGTTTCGGTCTCAGATGCAGGTCGGCCTCGCGCGCCGTCATCGTTTCGCGCGGGTCGACGACGATCAGCTTCGGAGGGTTCGGCCCGCGACGCCGGTCGAGCACCCGAGACCAGAGCACGGTGTCGGTGCTCGACATGTTGTGCCCGACCATGAAGATGCAGTCGGTCTCGTCGATGTCCCAGTAGCTGCCGGGCTGCCCATCGGCGCCGAAGCTTTCCTTCAGTGCCGCTGCGGCGGTGGCCGTGCAAAGCCGCGTGTTGCCGTCCATGTGAGGCGTGCCGAGGCCTGCCTTGCCGATCACCCCAAGCGTGTAGTACTCCTCCAGGAACAGTTGCCCGCTGGTGTAAAAGCCTATCGCGCTTGCGGTGTGTTGATCGCGCGTCGTCTTTGCGCGCTCGACGATCAACTCCATGGCCTCGTCCCAGCTAGCAGGCGACAGGTTCCCGTTACGACGGATGAGCGGCGTCGTTAACCTATCTTGGCTGTTGTTCGCCTCCCAGCCATGCAGACCTTTGGGGCCGAGCCTGCCGCGGTTGGTGTTGTCCTCTGTGCGGCCGCGTACGCCCACAATGCGGCCATCCTTGACGCCAATGTCGCAACCGCAGCCGTTGGAGCAAAGCACGCACGCCGACTGCACCCATCGGTCTGGCTTCTCGCTGATGCGCTCATCGCGGCGTTCCGGCCAAAAGCCTTCGCCTATATAGGATGTGCGGTCGCCCCAGATATCTTCGATGCTGTCACGTGATTCGGGCATGGTGAGTAAATAGTAAAGGGCCCGCTCATTCGGTCGAGCTGCGTCCGACACACCGTGCTAACGCCCATGTGCGTCGGCTATAGATCAAGGCACCCTTCTCACAAAGTTCAGCGCTTCGCGCGCGAGCTCGGTCCAATCTTGTGCGGAGGGATGGCTCATTCCGTCCAGAGCTAGTCGTCCGACCGCACCATGAGGCTCAGAAGGCCCATCAGGAGTGCACCGGCAGCCGCCGCGATGAGCAGGGCCTTCATCGGCTCGTCCTTGGCATAGGCGACGGCCGCGTCCGAGGCCTCCAAGGCTCGCTCTCGTAGCTGCATCGACGCATCTGCCAAGGCGTCCATCCCCTTCTGGCCGACCTCTTGCGCCTTTGCAGAAGCCTTTTCCAGGGCCGGTGCGGCCTCGTCGCGCCACTGATCGACTTTGCCCGCGGCCGCACTCGCTGCCTGGACCAGCCCTTGCTGGGCGGTACTAATCCCATCCTTCACGGCCCCCGCGGCCTTGTCTGCTGCCGCGCCGCCCGCTTTGGGGAAATTTCCGGTGGTGTCCATCGCCAATCCTTTCAGGGTTTTGCAGGTCTCGGCAGGCCGCGTGCCAGCTTGGGGCGCGACACGTTATGGGCGGACAGTCACGCCATCAGCACTACGCACACGACTGGACGGTCGGCGTGCAAGCACCGGCTTTGGCATCGGCTTCCGCTGGGGAGGGCCCGAAGAGCCGGAGGCGAACGGTCCGCCGGAGCCCACGCCCGAGTGCAACTCCTCCACGCCTTGCACGGCCCCTGCTGCGCGGGAGCTTCGGCAGGGGCCGCCGCCACTACTTCAGCGGGACTACGCCGGCAGCTGGGAACCGGGCGGCGCGTTGCGGACGACCTCACAGCAGGCCGAAGGGCACGCGACAGTCCACCCTTGACGGCGCTCCCGAGCACTAGAGAAAAGCTAGGCACGCCACTGCGAAGACCGAGTTGGCCCCGACTGGTGCAACTCTTCGCTGTCAGCGGTTGAAGGTCACTTCACACAATCGATCTTGCCGCGAGATTCGCCCCGGCAAGAGCCAACTAGAACGTCAGACTTCGGCTGCGCTGCGCAGGTCAAGCGGCCAAGCTACCGGCGGACTCTTAGGCGGCGAGCCGTGTCTCGACCAGCCTGGCGAAGAACGAGGCCCCCCGAAGCGGCAATGCGCATCGTTGAAGTCGTATGCAGGGTTGTGCACTTCGCCGTGCGAGCGGAATTCAATGAACGATGCGAGCGATGCCCGGTACGAACTCACCGCAGGTGCGGCGTTTTCGGTGACGCATCAATTCGGTACCCAGTTGCCGTGGAATCCCGGCGGCACGCGGTGCGGCAGGTGGACTGCGGCAACTGGCTCCCCTTCGAAGTCTCGCGCGTCGAGGATGACGAGGTCCGTCGTCTCGTGTTCGCTGTCGACCACGAAGCCCATCAGCCAGCCTTCATCTTCAGCCGAACCGGCCGGCGCCGGCACAAAGACGAACTCACCGGGATAGCGGTCGGGACCAAAGTCGTGCACCTGCCGAGTCGCGCCCTCCATGTCGTGCTTCACAAGCTTGCTGCCGGCAGGCACTTCATCTGCACTGGCCGACGCGCTGGCATAGAGGTAACGATAGGGCTGACCAAGGCGGCGCTCGTCAGCCCGCGGAAACTCCTGCGGCTGGGCGTCGATCACCTTGCGCTTGACCGACTTCGCGACCGGATCGATCGTCCATCGTTCCAGGGCGCCCTTCCCGCTCGGTCCGCGCAGGTTCCCGTTGAACATCGATTCGTAGGCGACGACATCCAGGACCACGGTTCCGTCCGGCGCGTCGAACGCGTTCGCCACATGAAAGGCGTAGACAGGATCGACATCGCACCAGATGACGGCGGACGCGTCTCCGCCGCGCGGCAGCAATCCGACCCGGGCCCTGTGCTTCGGGTTCCACTTGTACGGAAAGCGGTGGCCGCCGATCAGCGAGCGCATCGAGAACGTCACTGGCAGGTCGAGGATGACGACGTATCGGGCGGTGAAGCCGCAGTCGTGGATCGAGGGGCCGTGCTCGACCGGTATCGGGGTCTCCCGCAGCACCCTGCCCTCAGCCGACAGCACGATGTGGCGAACCTCGTTCGGCTCAGTGGCCTCGTAGGCGATCGCCAGGTACTCGCCGGTCTTCGGATCCTGGTGCGGATGCGCTGTGAACGAGCCGGCGAGGGTGTCGTCGAACGGGTTGTAGCGCTGCGACTCGAACGTCTGGTCGAGTTCGACCGGGTACGCACCTGCCTCGACAAGCGCCCAGGTGCGGCCCCCGATACCCACGACATTGGTGTTCACGGTGTCGTTGGCGCCGTGACGTGGCCCCGGCGCGGGTGGCTTGCGCTGCGCCGCGCTGACGGCGCTCGAGCGGATCCAACGATTGCGGTACCAGATTGCACGACCGTTCTCGAGGGCGATGCCGTGCACCATGCCGTCTCCGACGAACCAGTGGTGGCCGGCAGCATTGGGTTTGATCGGGTTCGGCCCGATGCGCAAGTAGCGGCCATCGAGGGACTTCGGTATGAGCCCTGTGACCGCGAGCTCCGTCAAGGTCTTCTCGTCCGACATGGGGCGGTGGATGCCGGTCAGGTACGGATGCGGCGTCTTGTCCCAGCCGAGACGCACGCGATTGAAGTCGGCGAGCAGATAGATGCCCTTGGTGACGACGGAACGAATCGCACTTTCGATCGCGTTTGGCATGGAGCGGTCAGTGTATTTCTTCCGCAGGTTGCCCTGCAGCGTCGGCCGACGCCCGTGGTGCTGAACTCGCCATTCTCCCGCGCGCACCTTTGCGCTTGGGGGCGGCGGACCAGCACGAGGTAGGCGCTCGCGCCAAGCGCGCGCACTTGCGTTATCGGAGTGGGCAATGCGATATCGACTTCCGACCGCGGCGTGCTTGGCGCCTTTCTCCACGAATTTGAGTTTCCGACCCTGCGAACGGGCTGTACGGCCGGATGTGAAATGCCCATTCAAGCTGAGGATGTGAGCATGAGGGCGAGATAACAGGCGAGAAGATCTTACGAGCTGCTGCGATGCGCATCTTTGTCGTGCACAGCGCTTGGCGCGGGCGAGCGCTTCGACGCGAACCGCGGCCGCCCGATGCGCGAGTGGCTCGAGGTGCATTCTGAATCGCCAGACGACTGGCTCGACCTAGCGCGCGAAGCCCCGCAGTTCGTCGGGACCTGATCGCGCCGGTCGGCTCTTTGCTCGCTGAAGGTCCGCCGGGTGTAAGTGGCACGCCCATCCCGCTGCCCCCGGTTGCGGCGGTTACGGAAGTGCGTGAGGCGATTTGGTCCGATCCAGCGCCGGCCACTGCTCGGCGGCAGGCGGGAGTGGACAGTACTTGCCGGTCACGCGTTCGACGGTGAGTGCGTAAACGGTGACGTCGTCGAGCCGCGGATAGAAGCTTTTCGGTCGCCCCGCAACACCGGTGCCGTATTTCGCGAGCAGTGCGTCGAAGAAACAGATCTTCGCCGCCTGGTCGTCGACGACGCGGATGCGCCCGTAGGCGATTGCGCTTCGGTAGGCAAGACCCGTGTCGCACTCGAAGCGTCCGTAGTCGAACACCTTCACCGGCTCGTCGACTTCGAAGCACGCGCGCGGGTCGCTCTCGACGTTTGTGCGCAGGTGGCCGCGCGCTGCCGTGTTGTGAAGCCAGATCTCGTCGCCGGAATAGACGTGCAAAAGCGGCACGACGTAAGGCCAGCCGTCGGAGCCGACCGTCGCCAAGCGCCCGCAATACGCCTGCGCAATGAGGTCGCGTGTATCGGACTCGCCGAGCACACGATCCTGGCGTCGCAGCTGCGGCGAGCTCATGGAATCGATCCTACAGGACCGGTTCGATCCGCACGGATTCGCGCAGGTTATGTCGACTGATCGAACGTGGTGCCTGACTGACCGTACAGGGCAGAGGATCGCATCTGCGGCCAGGAGCCGGCCTTTGGCGAAGGTCCGCGCTGCGGCTGGGTGGGGTGGCGAGTGGGGACTTGAACGTCCCGTTCACGCCTTCCCGCGGGCGCGCTGGCGTTCAGTAGGTCACCGGGAAGGTGACGAGAGGTCGGGCCGGCCAGCGTTCTGACGCAATCCGGACCGCTGGCGTTCCTCGAGCGTATGAATCACTTGGTCGCCCAAAAACTTCAGCTTTTTCAGGGCGGCGCGGGACACCTTGCGTGGGGAGTCGCCCATCACGCAAAGAGCGCCGATCGCCTCGCCAGATGAAAGGGTCAGCGGAACGGCTGCGAAAGAACGAATGCTCGTCAGTCCTGCTTCCGAGAGCGCCTTTTGAATCTCAGGGTCCTTCGCGACATCCTCCACCACTAGAGCCTTCGTCGGGGCGGAAAGCGCCCACGTCGCGAAGGCATCCGACGAGCGCTTGCCTCCCGCAACGCCGATCGCTGCCTTGAAGTGTCCGCCCGCGCGAGTGAGCACGGAAATCGCCGCCATCGGCGCTCCCAGGAGACTCGCCGCCGCGCGAGTGAGGTCCTCGAACGCAGTGGCCGCGAACGGATCGGGACCAAAGGCGTCCAGGGCTGCGCGGCGGCGATCGGTGTCGCGAGTGTCGACGTCCACGCCACATGATCGCACGGCGTGCAGCGCTTCGTCAGCGCCTTCTGACCAGAAATGCCTCGGTTGTCGGACACGGTCCAGACCCTGCCGCACGTACCTTGTGGTCACCACAAGAAGGAAGCCTTTGGCGAGCGTGAGATCGTGCTTCGCATCCTGTTGGTCGAAGACCACGCCCGGATCGCCGAGGAGCTGAGCAGCGCCCTCGAGGAGCTCGCACAGGCTAAGGTGGTCGGAACCGCTCAAGCGGAGGATGAGGCCTGTCGCTGGATGGACGAGCGGACACAGGCGTGCGACGTCGCGGTCATTGACGTCTTTCTGAAGCGCGGAACCGGCCTAGGGGTGCTCGAGCACATCGCCAAGTACGAGCGGCCGCCGCAGCGCGTGATCCTCACGAACTACGCGACGGGCGATATGCATCACCGCTGCCGGGAGTTGGGGGCAGACGCTGTGTTCGACAAGTCGACCGAGATCGACGAGCTAATCGAATGGCTCGCGGGAGCGCGAGTGCGCCATTAGGCGCCAGCTAAAAGAGGGACGGAGCGGCGCTTCGCTGCATGGTGACTGGAATACCTCCATGAGCGTCGCCTACGAGCGCCTGCTTGCGGGACACAATTGAGCCATTCACAGTGCTCGATCGAGCATAGTGGGCCATTCCACATCGAAGGAGGCTGGCATGCCGGTCCAGGGCGGATGCCGATGCGGCGCGGTGCGTTACGAGTTGGCGCTGGATGCGCTGCCGTCCACCTACGCCTGCCATTGCCTGGACTGCCAGTCCTGGAGCGGCAGCGCGTTCAGCCAGCAGACCTTCGTGCCCGAAGCAGTGCTGGCTGTGACCGGACCGGTCGTCGTTTACGAGTTGACGACCCCGAGCGGCAGAACCTCGAGGCAGCGGCTGTGCGGCGTCTGTCATACCCGCATCTACAACACGAACAGTGCCCGGCCGAAGTGGCTATCGTGCGCGCCGGTACGCTGGATCGCAGCAACGACCTAACTGTCGTCGCTCACATCTGGGTAAAGCGTAAGCAGCACTGGCTGACGTTGTCCGAGGGTGTGCCGACTTGGCCCGAATCAGCCCCCCGACCGAGCTGCTACAGGCCCTGGCGCAGCGCTGAGCACTTCCTGCACCGCAGTAGTTGCGGATCGCACGATCGTCTCCGATCGAGTTGAGGGGCTGCACGCAATCTCATCCGCGCGAGCCGACGCGCATGCGACGGGCGCAGACGTCCACGCTCTCGCGCTAGAGCGCGCTGCCGAGGATTTGCGGTTCAAACATGCAGCAGAAGGTGCTCGCGCTCCCAGGGCGAGATCACCTTCATGAACTCGTCGTGCTCGATCTCCTTCACCTCGGTGTAGACGGTCACGAACTCGGGCCCGAGGATCTCGCGGAGGTCGGTTTCGCCGCGCAGCGTCTCGAGCGCCTCGCCGAGGCTGCGCGGCAGCGAGTAATCGCCGAGATAGGCGTTGCCCCTGCACTCCGGTCCGGGCTCGATCCGCTGCTGGATGCCGAGCCAGCCGCAGGCCAGCGTCGCCGCCATCGCGATGTACGGGTTGGCGTCGGCGCCGATCATGCGGTTCTCGACGCGTCGGGCGGCCGGTGCGGCAACCGGCGCACGGATCCCGACGGTGCGGTTGTCGGTGCCCCACTGGATGTTGATCGGCGCTGCCGTGAAGCGCGTGAGGCGGCGGTAGCTGTTGACGTAGGGCGCAAACAGGGCGGTCGCGGCGGGTGCGTAGCGTTGCAGGCCGCCGATGTACCAGCCGAAACTGACAAGGGCGTTCACCGCGCTGCACGCTCAGCGAACCCACGACCGTCCGGTTTTTCAAGAGCAGCAGAGGCAGGAACGGGCCGAGAGCGGTCGTCGGTGCTTGTTTGAGAGCAGCGGTTGGACGTCGTGACTCGGCGCCATCCCTGGCAGTAGCCGATCGCTGCACTGGCAAACGCAACGACGAAGAGGGCACGCGGGTGCTAGCGCTACTTCTTCACTTTCGCTTCTTCAGCTCGGCCTCGATCGTTGCGCGGTCGTTTCCGACCTTCTTGATCGCCGTCATGACGGCGGCCTGCGTCACGCCCATCTTCTTCGCCACGTACGCGACCTCATATTTCGCCTCGCCCGACACCTGGCGCCGATCCTGCGCGAGACCACGCGCGGTGTGGCCCTTCTTCGCCGCAACCTTCGTCAGCTCAGCTTCGATCTTTGCACGATCGTTCCCAACCTTCTTGATCGCGGCCTGCACGGCGGCCTGCGTCACGCCCATCTTTTTCGCCTCGTACGTGACCTCGTGCGGCGTCTCGGCGGACACCTGACGTCGGTCCTGGGCAAGTCCCCGGCCGCTATGCGTCTTCTTCGCCGCAGCCTTCTTGGCGGGCGCCTTCTTCGCTCCGACTTTCTTCGCTGGTGCTGCTTTCTTCGCTGTAGCCATCGCTTCCTCCGACCAGACCGACCGATTGCCGGCACCGCCAGTATGACGGAGACCCCGCTCCTCGAAGCCGGGGCATTGACAGTCGACGTCATGAGAATGACTCCCCGACTCGCGCCTTGGGCCAATCCTCGAAACTCGCCGTCCGAGGAGTGAGCGAACGCCGCTGGTCACTAGTTCGCACCATGTCTCCAGGAAGCGAACCTGCGACGGCGGCTCTGACATCTCCGAGTCGATCGCTGATGGGAAGCAAGGGTTTGGCTATCCACAGTTCTCACGGATTGCAGCTGTTAACTGCAGTTGACAGTCAATCGATGTGTGTACTATGATTCACACATGCCGCATGTCGTCAGTTCCTCCGAATTCGATGCTTGGCTGACGGCGCTGAAGGACAAGTCCGCGCGACGTCGCATCCTTGCGCGCATCGTCAGCTTGGAAGCGGGCAATTCGGCGACGCCAAGCACCTGAAGTCGGGAGTGTCCGAGCTGCGGCTCGATTTCGGACCCGGCTACCGGCTCTATTCACCCAACGCGGAGAGTCGATCGTCATCCTGCTGTGTGCAGGCGACAAGTCCTCGCAGAAAGGAGACATTCAACGTGCCAAACAAATTGCAGCCGAGTTCAAGGAGTGAACCAATGGCCGTTAGTTTCAAGCCTTTCGATCCAGCCGCTCATCTTGACAACGAGGAGACGATTCGCGCGTTCCTCACTGAGGCTGCCGAAGGAGGCCCAACGGTATTGATTTCGGCACTCGCCTCGCTCGCGCGCGCGAGGAATATGTCTGCGCTCGCAAGGTCTGCGGGGATGAGCCGCGAAGGTCTTTACAAGGCCTTGTCGTCGGACGGCAACCCGTCTTTTGCCAACGTGATGAACATCCTAAAGGCGATGCATCTCGAACTCACCCTCGCGCCAGCCAAGCCATCACCCGCGCGCAAAGCGCCCGCGAAGAGAGCAGCCAAGGCCCGACGGGCGCAGCAAGCGGCATAGCTCCTTCACGGTCGGTCGGTACGGAATCAAGTCGATCGGCTCGCTCGGCATGCTGATCGGCACGTTCTACGTCGCCTGCATCTTCTTCGTCATCGTGGTCCTCGGAACGCTGGCCTGGATGCACAAGTTCAAACTGTGGCAGCTGCTGCGCTACATCCGCGAGGAACTGCTGGTCGTGC
>Ga0105248_10001657_pt1 | contig 24787 bp, 13 predicted proteins | sample KBSS34metaG_FD_81524 | JGI IMG/M metagenome (GOLD analysis project Ga0105248, IMG submission 81524) | Switchgrass rhizosphere microbial communities from Kellogg Biological Station, Michigan, USA - KBS S3-4 metaG | ecosystem: Host-associated > Plants > Roots > Rhizosphere > Soil | place... | reverse complement strand
TTCCTCTTTCAGTGGACCGACGGCTGGCAGAGCGAGGACATGCTCAAGGTGAACATCTGGACGTCGAGCCTCACCGGCAGGCGCCCGGTCATGTTCTACATCCATGGCGGCGGCTACACGTTCGGGTCGGCGTACGAGCTGGCCTCGCAGGACGGCGCGCAGATGGCGCGTCACCACGACGTCGTCTCCGTGACCGTCAACCATCGGCTCAACGCGCTCGGCTTCCTCGAGGTCTCCGAGCTCGGCGGCCAGGCCTACGCCGATTCCGCCAACGTCGGCATGACGGACCTCGTGGCGGCCCTGCGGTGGGTGCGCGACAACATCGCGAACTTCGGAGGCGACCCTGACCGCGTGATGATCTACGGCCAATCGGGCGGCGGCTCGAAGGTCACGACGCTGCTCGGCATGCCGTCGGCGAAGGGTCTGATTCATACGGCATCCGCGCAATCGGGCGGCGGCGGCAATCCGCCGAGCCTCGAGCAGTCCCGGGAGCTCTCCAGGCGTATCTTTGCGGAGCTCGGCGTCAGGGACATCGCCGCGCTGCAGAAGGTCGGATGGGCCAGGCTGAACGAGGTCGGCAACTCCGTGATCGCCAAAATGAATCCTCCGTTGCCAGCGGGGGCAGGGCCGATCCCGGATCGCGGCACGCCGCCCCGCGTTGGATTTGGTCCGACCGTCGACGGCACGGTCGTCACGATGCGCGCGTTCTTCGACGGCGCGCCCGAGATCTCGAAGCAGGTGCCGATGCTGATCGGCTCGGTGAGCGAAGAGGGCAACCGCATGTCGTCGCGCCCCACCGAGTCGGAGTGGCTCGCCACGCTGACTAAAAGCTATGGGGAGGCGAAGGCCGCCGCACTCGTGGCCGCACTGAAGAAGGCGTATCCGCGCAAGAGCATTCGAACGCTCTCCTACATGTGCAGTGGCGCGGGGCTGAATGGTCTCGGCATGCGCAACAACGTCACCCGCATGGCCACGATGAAGCACGCCCAACAGGGTGCGCCGGTGTTCACCTACTACTTCACCTGGCAGTCGCCGATGCTCGAGGACGCCGGCGCGTGGCACACGGCCGAGCTCGCCTTCTGCTTCGACAATACCGCGCGATGCGCGCAAGGGACGGGCAACGGTCCGGAGGCGCAAGCGTTGGCCAGACGGATGGCGACCGCCTGGGCGAACTTCGCGCGTACGGGGAATCCCAGCCAATCAGGTCTTCCGTGGACGCCGTTCACACCCGATGGGTGCCCGACGATGGTCTTCGACGCGTCGTCTCGCATCGTGAACGACCCGGACGCAGAGGCCCGGAAGATTCTTCTGAGTTGACAGGGCCGGCTGGAATCGAGCTGGTCACTCAGGCGGCCGGAACAAATGCTCGATCGCCTGGCGCACGCGATTCGCCTGAGCCGAGCCTGGCTCGAGACGCAGCGCCGCGTCGAGGTGCGCGCGTGCTTCCGGCAGCCGGCCGAGGTTCGCCTCAGCAACCGCCAACCCGACGTATGATCCGGCATCGCGCGGATCGAGACGGATTGCTTCTTCGAGTTCCCGGCGTGCATCGGCGAATCGACCGGAGAGGTTGAAGCTGGCGCCAAGCTGCGCGTGGGCGGAAGCGAAGCCGGGCCGCGACGCGAGCGCCGCGCGCGAAAAGGTTTCGGCTAGACGCGGCTCCTGCAGTTGCACGGCCAACCGCGCGAGATCCACGAAGCGCTGCGGGCCGGTCGCCGCCTTGCCGATCTGGTCGAGTACGTGAATCGCTTCGTCACGCTCGCCGGTCGCGCCAAGCGCGCGGACCAGGTCCAGGCCGGCCTCATCGGCGTGGACGCCGGCTTCGACGGCGCGGCGCAGCGGCGCGATGGCCTCCCGCGGCCGATCGGCTTCGAGCAACGTCTCACCGAGCGCGTACTCGACCACCGGCTGAGCGGGATCGGCGGCGAGCGCCTGTCGAAAGTGCGCGATCGCGGCTGCGGTCTGGTTCGCGACGACCAGCCGCTGACCGAGGCGGAAGTGCACCGGGCCCGGCTGCCGATTTGCCGCGACCGCTCGGTCCGCCCAGCGTTCCGCTTCGTCCACGCGGCCGAGCGCGATCAGGCGTTCTGCCATCCGCGTCCGCTCTTCGCCAACGCCGTCGTCGTAGGCGGCGAGCGGCCGGTTCACGGCAATCAGCAGCGCCGCGACAATCGCCGCGGGAACGAGCAGCGGGCGCCAGCGCCGTGCCGCAGCCGCGGCGGCGAAGGCATCGACGGCGGCGCCGGCGCCGACGCACAACGGGACCAGGATCAGCAGCTGGTAGCGGTCGCTGACGTAGAACGCCGCGACCGCGATCGCGTAGACCGGAACGAACGACGCCCAGATGAGAAGTGCTGATCGCGCGATCGGCGGCCGTCGCGACATCAGACCGAAACAGCCGACCAGGCCGAGGGGAATCAGCAGCCACGGCCCGACCACCATCGCGCGTAGCAGCGTGCGCTCGTCGGAGACGAAGAACCGGTAGCTGTAATTCAGCCACAGATGCTTCGCGCTGAAGACGAGCGCAATCTTCCGAGCGAACAACGCCGCGGCGGCGAGCGGCTGCTCGCGGATCCAGCTCCAGCCGAGGCGATAGAAGTACCACGACACCGCGTCATCGTCGAGCGGACGTCCCGCGGCACGCTCCGCGACGCGCCGCGTGTCTTCCTGCTGGCCCTTGATGTCGGGCGTCACGCCGGCCACGGCGCGATACGATCCGTCCGCGTCCGGGTTGTTGCCGATGTAGAAGTTCAACCCGCCGTGCGACGCGGTGACCGGCGACCAGTAACCGGTGACGACGACGTTGCGCACGGTGACCGGGACGAGCGCGAGCGCCATGGCCATCGAAAATGCCGCCGCCGGCTGCCACCGCCGCGTCGCCGCGAGCAGCAGGGCAATCGCGAGCGCCGGCAGCGCGACGTTGGGGCGATTGCATACCTGGATGCCGAAGGCGAGTCCGGCGAGCGCGTACCAGCCTCGCTGCTCGCGCGTCAGCCCGAGCGTGAGGCAGGCGAGCGCGGCGGCGGTGAAAAACGGATCGAGCGCCGTCTGCAGGATCAGCGATTCGTAGAACGTGAAGACACCGGTCAGCGTCGCCAGCGTTCCGGCCATCCAGGCGGCGCGACGGCCGAACCATTGGTCGGCGGTGACGAAGACGCACACGACCGCGCCGGTGCCGAGCGCGATCTGGACCAGCCGCACGAACGTGAACGAATGCCGGATGACGAGCATTACCGCGAGGAAGTAGATGTACAGGGGCGACAGGAAATACAGCCTCGGTCCGAGTCCCACGTCGCCGCCGAGGACGCGCTCCGCGAGACCGGCGTAGGCAGTGGTGTCGAGCCCGGCGTCCGGCTGTGTGAGCACGTGGTCCTTCAGCTGCAGCATGACGATCAGCTTCAGCACGAAGACCGCGGCAATTGCGGCGGCGAACAGCCGCGGTGGCGACGAACGCATCGCGACCGACGGCGGGCGACGACGCGAGTTGGTGGACCCGCGCTTCGGCTTCGAGGGCATATCCGACCGGGGCCGCGACCCACGCCTTCGCCCTACATCATCAACCTAGAACTGGAACCGTGCTGTGAGGCGCGCGATGCGCGCCGGCAGAATGCCGCCGTTGACGCCGGTCGGATAGAGATAGGTCGGACCCGACGCATAGAGCAGCGCGTTCGGCGCGTTCGAGTTGAAGACGTTGAATACGTCGAAGCCGGCGCCGAGCTTGCCGCCGCCGATGCGGAAATCCTTCGTCACTTTGATATTGAAGACGTTGAGCGGCGCGCTGACCTGCGCCCCGTACGGCTCGACGCGCACCGTGACGGTACTCAGCTGATTGATCGGCCGGCCGCCGTCGGGATCCTGCGTGCGGAACAGGACCGTCCGCTGGCCGACCGCGCCCTTCTTCGACTGCAGGTTCGCCGCGGCGAGCAGGTCCCACGGCAGGCGGTAACTGACCTCGAAGTTGCCCGCCCAGCTCCAGGTTTCGTCGAGCGCGTTGTAGTAATCCTGCGGCGCGTTGAAGGTGTTGGTGATCCAGCGATGGTTCTTGACCATCCAGAACGAGGCCGAGCCCTGCCAGTGCCGCGTCGGCCGCTTCGTGACGGTGAACTCGATCGTGTGAAACCAGTTGTCCAGCGTGCTGTTCTGGAGGACGTTCTTCACAAAGGCAATACCGCGATACGCCGGGTCGTAGTCGTAGAACGTTGTCGCCGGCAGACCGGCATCGTCGGCGTTGCCGAGAACGCCGTCGGGTCCGGGATCCCGCCGGGTAATCGGGATGTTGTAGGCGCTCGGCGGGCGGGCGACGTTCGGGCCGGGGATATCGTAGTTGTCGCTGGATCGCCGGTAGGTGTACCCAGTGGAGAACGCCGTGTTCGGCGCGACCGGATGCTCCCAGCTGGTGGCGTATTCCTGATACAGCGGCTGCTTCAGATCCGGGTTCATGATGTTGCCGATCGCGCCGTTGACGCTGACGAAGTCCCCACCGTTCAGACTGAGATTCACTTCGCCAGGCTGATACAGCTTGTCGCCGTTCAGGTCGTGCCAGGTGAACGTCGCCGACTGCAGCGCGTTGCGGTTGTAGCTGATACCGCGCTGCGCGCCGAAGACGTAGCCGTATAGGCCCCCCGACAGCTTGAAGACGCCGAGGCGGCGGCCGTCGTAGGCGATGCCGAAGCGTGGCACCGTTCGGTACCACTTGACGAGACTGGTGTACGGATAATCGCCCGCCGGCCAGACAGTCGGGAAGTCGGGCGTGGCATCGTGCGACTGCTCCGGCAGATAGACATGTTGGTAATCCCAGCGCACGCCCAGGTTCATGGTGATGCGATCGGTAAGGCGCCAGTTGTCGGTCAGATAGAGCGCCGTTTCCTGTTCCATGTCGGACGGGTAGACCGGCATGTCATTGACCTGCAGCTGCACGGGTGTGCCCGACACGCCGTTGACCCGGTCGAACACGAGGACGTAGTTGCCAAGCTCCGGCCGGTTGGTCGGGTAATACCACGCTTCGTGGTCGTGGTAATACGACAGGCCGGCTTTGAATTGATGGTGCCCGCCGAGGAAGTTCGGGGGGTAAAAGCTGTAGGCGGCGTCGACCATCCAGCGATCCTGCGGACGCAGCGCGGTGTTCTGGGCGTTGGGGCCGGTCGCGAGCCCGCTTTCGCGATCGAGCTTGCTCGGCGTCAACGCGAACCCGTACTTGTCTGCCTGGCGGTACGACGAATAGTCGGACCACCAGCCGGCGTATCCGCCGACAACGCTGAACAACGACCACGAGTTGATCGTGCTCTGGTACTCGACGCGGTTGATAGCGGTCGGGTTCGAATAGTCGCGGGTGTGCTCGAGCGGGCTGAGCACGCCGGCGCCGTCTTCGCCGACGAACTTGTTGCCGCGCTGCCACACGTAATTGAGTCGGTTGTTGGGATTGATCAGATAGGAATACTTCATCGCCCACTGACTGATGGCGGTCGTCGCGTAGGCGATCGGCTCGTCGCCGGTCAGATACTTCCCGTCTGCTCCAGGGTTCGTGACGAAGCCGGCGATGCCGGTGTTCTTCTGCTGCTTGCTGTACGCGAGATAGAACCACAGCTTGTTTTCGACGAGTTTTCCGCCCAGATCGGCCTGGTAGTCGTAGAACGTTTTCACCGGCTGCACCGCCGTCAGGCCTTGTGAGCGAAGGTGGTCGTCGAGGTTGTTCGACTGAAGCGTGGGCGACTGGTAGCTCGCGCTGTAGAGACCGTGATAGGTGTTGCCGCCCGACTTGATCACGCCGACCATCGAGATCCCGGGTACGCCCACCGACGCATCGTTGCCCGAGGTCTTGATCTGGATCTCTTCGAGCGTGTCCGAGTTGAAATAGACGCCCGAATTTTGATCGTCGCTGAGCACGATGTTCATGCCTTCGATCTGCAGCTTCGGCTGCAGGGCGACGCCGCCAGCCGAGATGTTCTGGCGGTTGGCCATGTTGCTGCCGCCGACGTCGGGCGTGCCCGCCAGCGTCACGCCCGGCGCCATGCTGTAGACCATGCTCAGGTCGCGGCCGCGCGGGATCTCGTTCAGGATCTCGGTGTTCAGCGTCACGCTCCTGGTCGTCGTCGTCACGTCGATCACCGGGCTGCCACCGGTCACGGTGACCGATTCCTGCAGGCTGCCGATCTTCATCACCACGTCCACTTTCGCGTCGAAGCCGACCGGCAGACGGAGCTCGTCGCGGATCAGCGTGGTGAACCCCGACAGGTCGAAGGTGACCTTGTAGACGCCCACCGGCAGCTCGCCGAAGCGGTAGTTGCCGGCCGGGTCGCTGACGGCAGTCATCTGACGGACCTGCAGCGCCGGGCTGGTGAGGGTCGCCGTCACGCCGGGCAGCGCCGCGCCCGATTCGTCGGTGACGACTCCGTGGATGGCGCCTGATGATCCGCCGCTCTGCGCGTAAGCAGGTGTTCCCGCGAGCACGAGGCCGAGCGTCAACACCCTGGCGATCCTGATTGCAGACATGGCATTCTCCCTTGCGTCTACTTGAGCGCGAAGACCCAGATCACGCCGCCTTCTGGCACCTCGGGGTAGTGGCCGACGGCGACCCCGTTGATGCGCGATTCCATCGAGCGCGCATCCTGGCCCCAACCCGAGACCACCGCGATGTACTGCGTTCCGTCGACCATGAACGATGACGGCGGAGCGTAAACGCCGGAGTTGGTCGGGTATTCCCACAGCACCGCCCCCGATGTCGCGTCATACGCGCGGAGCATGCGATCGTTGGTGCCGCCGCTGAACACCAGCCCGCCGCCGGTCGTCAGAATCGGACCCCAGTTGGGCGAGTCCTTGAAGTTGTGACTCCACGCTTTCTTCCCCGTATCGACGTTCCACGCCTGCACTTCGCTGATGTGATCCGCGCCAGGCGCGATGTACATCTGGTTGGTCGTCGCCGCGCGCCGGCCACCTGACGGCGTCTCCATCTGCCGCGCGACCATCACCGCGCAGATGTTTTCCTGCGTCGGGATGTAGACCAGGCGCGTCTTCGGGTTGAACGCGCCCGGCTCCCAGTTCTTGCCGCCGTGCCACGACGGACAGAAGCTGGCGACCTTGCCGATCGCCGCCTTGTGATCCGGATCGATCTCCGGCCGTCCGGTCTTCGGATCAAGGCTCTTGAAGATGTTCTGATGGACGTACGGCTTGCCTTCGACGAACTTGATCTTGCCGCTCGTCCGTTCGAGGAAGTACAGGTAGCCGCTGCGCGTGAAGTCGACCAGGCCCTTGATCGTCCGGCCGTTGCGCTGGAAGTCGATCAGGATTGGCGGCGCGACTTCGTCGAAGTCCCACGCCTCGTTCGGGGTGTACTGGAAGTGGCCTTTGATCGCGCCGGTCGCGGCGTCGATGGCGATCGTGGAGGCGGTGTAGAGGTTGTCGCCTTCGCGTTCGGACGCGACCCAGGGGTTGCCGTTGCCGACGCCCCAGAACAGCAGATTGGTGTCCGGGTCGTAGTTGCCGGTCACCCAGGTGGCGCCGCCGCCGGTCTTCCATTGATCGCCGGCCGGCCACGTCTCGCTGCCCGGCTCACCGGGCGCAGGAATGGTGAAGCAGCGCCACACCTCCTTGCCGGTGTCGGGATCGTACGCGGCGACGAAGCCGCGCGTCGGACCGTCGCCGCCGGAGATGCCGACGATGACCTTGCCGTCGGCGATGAGCGGCGCCGCGGTCATGTAATAGCCCTTCTTGTTGTCCTCGACCGGCGTGCGCCACAGTACCTTTCCGCTCTTCGCGTCGATAGCGACCAGCACCGCTTCGCCGAGTGCGAGGAACACCTTGTCGCCGAAGAGCGCCGGTCCGCGGTTCACCGGCTTCGAGACGCGGGCGTCGGCCGGGCTCGGGCTGCGATACCGCCACAGTTCGTCACCGGTCTTCGCATTGATTGCGATCAGCTGGTTGTACGACGTCGAGACGAACATCACGCCGTTGTTGACGTACGGCGGCGCCTGATGACCGTTGTTCATGCCGGTCGACATCATCCAGACCGGCTGCAGTCTGGCGACGTTCGCGGTCGTGATCTGATCAAGCGGGCTGTAGCCCCAGCCGTCGTAGGTGCGCCGGACCATCAGCCAGTCGCTGTCCTCCGGATGCTTGAGTCGATCGGCAGTGACCGCCTTGTATTGCTCGAGCAGCTTCGGCGTCGGCTTTGGCGGCGGCTGGACCGGAATCAACAAGCCGGACGGGGATGGCTGCGTTTGCGTGCCGGGGGGCAAGCCGGTTGGCGTCTGTGCATTCGGGACAGGCGGCCGCTGTTGCTGTCCCGAGCCGCTGACTGCCGCGAGCGCGACCACGATCGTTCCGAGCACGACACCGGCCCAGCGGCCGCCTGAATCGGACATCGGCCCCTCCTCGAGATCGCGCGGACTATAGCGCAACCCGGATTGCGAGCATGTCGCAAGTTGTAACCGGATCCTAAGAAAAGCGTCCTATTGGGTTGCCCGGCCGGCGTGCGCCTGGCGGAGACCGTCTCTGGCTGCGGGCGACGCCGGATCGAGAGACAGCGCTTCGGCGAACGCATCCGCAGCGCGCTCGGGCCTCGCAGTCTCGAGGTAGAGCATGCCGAGGTTGATGTAGGTCGAGGATTCCCGCGGGTTCAGGCGGATGGACTCGGTGAACGCCGCCTCGGCGCATTCGCGCTGCCCCGTACTCGCGCATGCGGCGCCGAGGAGATTCTGCGCCCTGGCCGACGTCGCGTTCGCCGCGACGGCGCGCCGCGCCAGCGTTGCCGCTTCAGCTGCGCGACCGCCGAGCAGCAGCGCCGTCGCCTGGTAGTACGGGCCGTCCGCGCGGTCCGGATACTGAGACGCGAGCAGATCGGCCACTGCCGCCAGCCGCGCGGCGTCGCCCATGTCAGCAAACACCGAGGCCAACTGCTCAGCTGCGCCCGCATCGCCCGGCTCGAGGCGTCGGGCGTCGGCCGCCGCGGCAATCGCGGCGTCGAAGTCGCCGGCGGCCGCACGCACCCGCGACAACTCGACGCGCGCAGGGGCGTTTGCCGGCGAGGATTTCGCCAGCTCCTCCAGCCACGCACGATGCTCGTTCTGCTGGTTGAGACCGGCGGCGGCGGCCGACGCACCGCGAAGCGCCTCAGCGTTGCGCGGGTCGACCGCGACCGCCTTGCGGAAGTAGTCGTAGGCGTTTGAATAGGCTTCCGCTTTCAGATCCATCGCGCCGCGCGCGGTCAGGCGATCCGCATCGGGGTCGTGCACCGCGCCGGCGACCGCAGCGGGAAGGCGTGCGCGTGTCGTCAGCTCGCGGATCGTTCGGGCGTTCGCGCTGGTCGATGGTCCGTAAATCGAGCTCGGCGCCGTGAACTCGAGCGCCATCCGGTCGTCGGTCTGGATGGCGGCAGCATCGCCGTAGCTCGCGACCTCAGCCGGTCCGCCGGCAAAGAGTGACAACAGCTGGAATGGCGCAGTTACCGGCTGGATCGCGACGTCGCCCAGCACCGCGGCGGCCGATTTCTGGCGTGATCGGTCGCTGACATTGACGAGCAGTGACTCGATGTCGTTCCCCGTCGTGCCGATGAGGAGCAGATCGCCGTCGCCGACCCGCCACATCGTGCTCTGCGGAAACACCGACGCGAACGTGCGGACGATCGATCGCAGGTCGGCGTCGCTCATGTCGTAGAGATGCGCCCATTGACAGAGAATGCCGCCAGGCCCGAGCTTCAGTCGTGCCGCCGCGAAGAACTCGCGGGTGAAGAGCGCCGCGACGCCGGCCATCCACGGATTCGACGGCTCGGAGACGATCACATCGTAGCGGCGTGTCGACAGTTGAAGATGTGACCGGCCGTCGCCGACGATCAACCGGACCCGCGGCGAGGCGAGGACGTTGCCGTTCTCGTTCGAGAACAGCGCCGAGGCGGTGACCACCTCCGGGGAGATCTCGACGACGTCGGCGTGGCGCACCAGGCCGGTGGCGATCGCTGAGGCGACGGTCACGCCGCTGCCGAGGCCGATCACGCACAGTTCGTCAGGATGGCCGTGGATGAATACTGGCAGCACGCCGAGCAGCCGCTGCGTCAGCATGTCGCCCGCGTTCGAGGCGTCCACCTTGCCGTCGATAGCCAGCGCGAGCCGGCCGGCAAGCCGCCGGACGCTGACCGTTGCCGCGGCGCCCTCCTTGTAGTACTCGAGGCGGCCGGCGCGCAGGCTGGCTTCGAAGTCGGCGGCGTCGCTCGCGTGGATGTAGCGCGCGTACTTGTAGGCGCCGCTCGACAGCAGCTCGCGATCCCACGGCGGGAGGTCGATGAGAAACGCGACGAGGACGCCGGCCGCGCTCAGTCCGCCGATCACAGCGAGCCTGCTGGTCGTCGGTCGCGCGCGGCCGCCGAGCGCTGCGAAGCCGGCGATCGCGACTGCGCCGGCCATGGCGGCGCGGCTGGTGCCGTGGAAGGTGGCCTGCAGTCCAAACCGCGGCACCAGCAGAAATCCCGCGGCGATCGATCCGCAGATCGCGCCCAGTGTGTTCGCGACGTAGGTGCGCGCAGCGTCGGTTGCGACCGACTCTGTCCTGCCCGACGTCCCGCCCGACGCAGTCGCCAGCGCGAGCGGAAACGCAGCGCCGAGCGCGAACGTCAACGGGAGCAGCAGCAGCGCGACGTCGACTGCCTGGCGGAGCACTACCGACTCGAACGTCGCCGAGGCGGCGGCGACCTCAGAGGCGACGACGAGCGGCAGCTGCGACGCCGCATACGACGCCGCCAGCGATCCGCCGATCGCGGTGATCGCCAGCGTTGCCGCCAGCCAATAGGCTGGTCGTGAAACCTTGCGCGACAGCCGCGCGCCGGCGGCCGATCCGAGCGCGAGTCCGGTGATGAACGACGCTGCCATTGTCGCAAACGCGTACGTGGTTGGACCGATGACGAGCGCCAGCAGCCGGGTGAACGCGACCTCGAAGACCAGCGCGACGAAGCCGGACAGCGCCACCGCCGTCCCCGCGAGCACCGGTTGTGGATCCGCCGGGCGCTGGCCGCGATGGTGGAGAGCCTGCTGACGCTTGGAGCTCTTGTGGTCTTTGTCCTTCTGGATCGCCGGTCGGACTTCGGAACGATCCGCTGCGACGGGCGCCCGCGTATCGGCCCGTGCCAACCACAAGGCGCCAATCGCCGCGGCGGCGTTCAGGGCGACGCCGATCCACGTCGTGCCGCGCACACCGACGGCCGGAATCAGCCAGAAGCCGGCGGCGATCGCGCCGGCAGCGGCGCCGGCGGTGTTCGCCGCGTACAGATTACCGGCTTCGGCCGACGATCGCGCGCTAGCGCGCTGGGTCGGTACGGCGACGCGCTCCGCGAACCACGACGCGGCAATGGGAAACGTCGCGCCCATGGCGGCGGCCGGAACCGCGAGGAGGGCCGCGCTCAGCGCCGCGCGCGCGAGCGCAAATCGTATCGGCGCGTCCCCGTCGGCATAGGCCGCGGCCAGCGCCGGCTGCGTCGCGTGCAGGAGCATCGGCAGCGCGATGGCGATCAGCGCGATGAGGATCTCGAGCATCGCGTAGGTCTGCAGGCGCCGTGACCCGGAGACGTGCAACCGGCCGGCGATCCACGCGCCGACGGCCAGGCCGCCCATGAACGCGGCGAGCACTGTGCTGACCGACGACACGGTGTGGCCCAGCTGCAGCGTCAGCAGCCGCGTCCAGGCCACCTCATAGACGAGCGCCGCGGCGCCAGACATCGTATAGAGCGTGACGAACAGCCGGCGCGACCTCGGCATCGGAACGCCAGCAAGTTTACCGAGGCGCCGTCGCCGCAGCACAGCGCCTTGTGCGGGACACGATCGGGTCCGGCCTGCGGCACAATAGGGGCGGGATACCTCGAGTACTATGCCAACGAACCGAATCATCCTCCTCGGCGCCATCCTGATCGCGATCGGTCTCGGCGCGGACGCCATCTCGGGCGCGGCACAATCAGGCCGGACGATCTGGAACGGCGTGTTCAGCGCGGCACAGGCGAAGCGTGGCGAAGCGATCGCCGGCCAGCGCTGCGCCGCATGCCATAACGCCGACCTCGCCGGCGGTCAGGATGGACCGCCGCTGGTCGGGTCCGACGTGCTGCAGGCGTGGAGCGGCAGCAGCGCCGGCGATCTGTTCGAGAGGATCCGCACGACGATGCCGGCCGACGCCCCGCAGAGTCTCAGCGCGCAGGACACCGCCGACATCCTCGCGTTCATCTTCAGTCAGAACAAGTGTCCCCCCGGCGAACAGGAGTTGCCGTCCGGCATCGACGCGCTGAAGCAGATTCAGATCACGCCAGAACGGAAGCCCTGACGGCAGCGCTCTGATGGCGCGCTAAAGGACGCGGACCTACGACCTCGTGCGTGTGAAGCCAATCCGGCAACGGACCTGGAAAGACACCCGTGCGCCGGCCTTTTGCGGCGCCCGCTCAATCTTGCCTCGTTGTCGATGACGAGGATCGCTACAAGAAAGGCGGTGGAGCCCGACGGCCCGGCCACACAATGAGCTCAAGGATGCTCGATATGTGCAATGCTGTTCTCTATGACGCGAGCATCAATTCTCTGGCTCATCGCCGGCGCCCTTGCGACAGGGGTCTTTGCGGCCATCGCGGTAGTACGCCGCCGACGATCGGACGATCTCGGATCCGTGAGTGCGGCGTGGACGAGCGAGCATACACTCAGCGAGCGCGGCGGCGATTGATGATCGGAGACGGTCTGGCTGCCGAAACGTCAACATATGAGGACGAGATGGGCTGTAGCTGGAGGCGACCGGTTGAAACTCAATCTCAAGTCTCCTCCTGATACTGCCCACGATTCTTGTCCGCCCCAATCGTCCTGCCTACAATCATCTACCCCACAATGAAAGATCGCGGATCGAAGCGGCGACGATAGAATCGCAGCGACGTGAAAAAAGAGCTCGCGACATTCGCGCTGCTGGTCGTGTTGTGCGCCATCGTCACCGTGCTCAACCCCCGCTTCCTGTCGGCCGCGAATCTTCAGAACACGGCTCGACTGATCGGGGCGTTCGGGATTGTGAGCCTGGGACTCGGCCTGGTGATCATCGCTGGCGGCATCGATCTGTCCGTCGGGTCGGCGTTTGCCCTGCTCGGCGTGCTGCTGTCGATGATGCTGACCGAGTGGCACGTCGCCTGGCCCGCGGCCGTGCTGATCATGCTCGCGCTCGGCGCGCTCATCGGCGGGATCCACGGATGGCTGATTACGCGCTTGGGCCTGCAGCCATTCATCGTCACATTGTGCGGCTTGTTGCTCTATCGCGGTCTCGCGCGGTTCATTGCCAACGACGAAACGAAGGGGTTTGGCGACGCGGCGGGCTTCGAGACATTGCAGCGGCTCGCGACCGGGAGCTTGTTTCACGTGCCGACGCCGTTCGTCGCGCTCGTGGTGGTCAGCATCGCCATGTGGGTGGTGCTGCACCGATCGGTGTACGGTCGTCATTTGTACGCCACCGGTCGAAACGAAACCGCCGCGAGGTACTCGGGCGTCAACGCGCGTCGCGTCGTGGTCAGCGCCTACGTGATCCTCGGGGTGCTGACCGGCGTGGCGGCGATTGTGTTCGCGTTCTACACGAATTCGATTTCGCCGTCGTCGCACGGTAACTTCTTCGAGTTGTACGCGATCGCAGCGGCCGTGCTCGGCGGCTGCAGTCTGCGCGGTGGCGAGGGCTCGGTGGTGGGGATCCTGCTCGGAACGACGCTGCTGCAGGTGCTGCAGAATCTCGTCAATCTGCTCGGTATTCCGAGTTCGCTGAACTTCGCGGTGATGGGCGGTGTGATCCTGATCGGCGTGGTCGGTGATCAGGTGTTCCAGCGCCGCGCCCGCGGGCTGGCGCGCCATAGCGCGAGCAGTGCCTCCGCGACCGAGCCGATGTGAACGCGGTCAGGTCGAGAGCATCGTTGTCGACGCACACGTCGCGTGTGCCGTATCCTGGCGTCGCCGTGTCCACAGGACCGGCAGCGCAGGCCCTGGCGATTGACCGGGGTTCTGTCACGAAGTCCCGAACGTGAGGAGAATCGCATGTCTGTGCAGCGAACCGCCGCCCTGTGTTGCCTGTGCCTGCTGGCCGTCAGCGGCTGCGGCCGCGGGCCGTCATCCACGAAGAAGCTTGCGTTCATCACGAACAACGCCGCGGACTTCTGGACGATCGCGCGAAAGGGCACCGAGAAGGCGGACGCCGGGCTGGCAGACGTCGAAGTCGAGTTCCGCCTCGGCGACGGAACCGCCGCCGCGCAGAAGCGCATCCTGGACGACCTGCTGGCAAAGGGCGTGGACGGGATCGCCATCAGCCCCGTGGACCCGGCGAACCAGACGGCGATGCTGAACGACGCGGCGAAGCAGGTGCTGGTGTTCACGCACGACAGCGACGCCCCCGACAGCCATCGCGAGTGCTACGTCGGCACCGACAACGTCGCGGCCGGACGGCAGGCGGGCGACCTGATCAAACAAGCGCTGCCGCAGGGCGGCAAGATCGCGATCTTCGTCGGCAAGCTGGATGCGCGCAACGCCCAGGAGCGGTTGCAGGGCATCAAAGAATCCTTAACCGGCTCGACAATCGCGATCATCGACGTGCGCACCGACGACACCGACCAGGTTCGTGCAAAGGCGAATGTATCCGAGATGCTCGTGAGCCATCCGGATGTGGGTGCCCTGGTCGGGCTGTGGAGCTACAACGGCCCCGCGATTCTCAATGCGGTGCGGGATGCCGGCCGGATCGGGCAGGTGAAGATCATCGCGTTCGACGAAGACGACGAAACGCTGTCGGGCGTCAAGTCGGGCGCGATCGTTGGCACGGTCGTGCAGCAACCCTACGAATTCGGCTTCCAGTCGGTCACGCTGCTGGAGAAGGCGCTCAAGGGAGATCGATCCGGCATTCCGCCGGGGCGCCAGGTGTTCATCCCGACGAGAGTGATACGACCGGACAACGTCGACGAGTTCAGGACGTCGCTCGCGCAGCTCCGCGGCCGGTGATCCGCCCGCCGCTGCTCCAGCTTCGCGCGATCGACAAGCGGTTTCCTGGCGTGCAGGCGCTCCGTGGCGTCAGCCTGGACGTGCACGCCGGTGAAGTCGTGGCGCTGCTCGGCGAGAACGGGGCCGGCAAGTCGACCTTGATGAAGATCGTCGGCGGGATCGAGCGGCCCGACGCCGGCGAGGTGCTGATCGACGGCGCACCGGTCGTCGTGCGCGGCGTCTCAGACGCGACGGCGCTCGGGATCGCGTTCATCCACCAGGAGCTCAACCTGCTCGACAATCTCGACGTCGCCGGCAACGTCCTGCTCGGACGCGAACCGACGGCCTGGGGTGTGCTGAGGCTGATCGATCACGCGAAGATGCGCGAGACCGTGCGGCCGTACCTCGATCAACTCGGCCTGGACGTTTCGCCGGACACGCCGCTGGCCGCGTTGTCGATCGCCCAGCGCCAGCTCGTCGAGATCGCGAAGGCGCTGTCGCTCAACGCGCGGCTCCTCATCATGGACGAGCCGACGTCCAGCCTGACGATCGCCGAGACTGCCCGGCTGCACGAGGTGGTCGCGTCCCTGCGCCAGCGGGGCGCGGCCGTCATCTACATCACGCATCGGCTCGGGGAAGTGGCGACCGTCGCCGATCGTGCGATCGTCCTGCGCGACGGTGCGAACGCCGGCACGCTGGCGCACGGCGAGCTCACGCACGACAACATGATCTCGTTGATGGTCGGCCGCGAGATCGATCTCGAGCACGATGCGGCGAGCGCGCAGAAGGAGGGCAGCGAGTACTTCCGCGTCGACGGGCTGCGTACCCGGCGATATCCCCAGCATGCCGTGTCGTTCGCCGTCGGGCGCGGCGAGATTGTCGGGATGGCCGGTCTGGTTGGAGCCGGCCGGTCGGAAATCGCGCTCGCGTTGTTCGGCGTCGACCCGAAGATCGCCGGAACCGTGAGCCTCGGCGGACAGCCGCTGCGGATCGAGACGCCCGAGGACGCCATCCGTCACGGGATCTTTCTCGTTCCCGAGGATCGCAGGGGGGCCGGGCTCGTGATGGATTTCTCGATTCGCGAGAACGTGTCGCTTCCGGCGCTCGGCAGATACGCGCGGCACGGCCTCCTCTCCGCGACGGAGGAACGCCGGGCCGTGACGGCGGTCTGCGATCAGCTGCAGGTCAGAGCTCAATCGATCGAGATGAAGGTGGCCACCTTGAGCGGCGGCAACCAGCAGAAAGTGGTGCTCGCCAAGTGGCTCGCGCTGGGGCCGAAGGTGCTCGTCATCGACGAACCCACGCGCGGCATCGACGTCGGCGCAAAGGCGGAGATCTACCGCCTGCTGCGCGGCCTCACGCACGACGGGGTTTCGATTCTGATGATTAGCAGCGACATGGAGGAGATCCTCCAGATCAGCGATCGCGTGGCCGTCATGCATGAAGGCCGCCTCACCGGCATCGTAGACCGCGCGGATTGCACCGAGCAGCTCATCATGACGCTCGCGGTGGGCAGCAGTCGTCGCTCACCGATCGACTCGAATCGCCCCGATCCGCGCCGCCCCGGGGGAGCTCCCTTCGAACACGTGCGCTGAGCGGCCGGTCTCTGCGGCATAGCGACGCGCGATCTGGTGGACTGCATCCCGCGCTCCGACGTCGGCAAGCAGCGCCACCGTTCCTCCGCTGCCGCCGCCCGTAATCTTGGCCCCATGGATTCCGGCTGCGGCACCGGCCTCGCGGGCAAGCGCGACGAGCCGGTCGGTTCCGTCCGAGCCGAGACCGCATGCCGAGTAGCTGGCGTGCGATTCATACATCAAGGCGCCGAGGTGACGTGGATCCGGGTCCGATCGCAACTGCCGCGCCCACTCCTTGACGCGCTCCTGCTCGTAGACCGGATGCGCCGCCGGCGTCCTCAGGGCGTAGCGACGCGAGGGATCGACACGCGTCACGAGATCGGTGGTCCCTTGATAGTGCGCGAGGAAGGCGTCGCCATCGAGTTCCTCGGGGATGTCCGGGGCGAACCGGCGGAAACCGTTCGCGCCCACGTTGGCCAGGTAGCCATGCCAGCGTGGATCGTCGACACGCACGTGTCCTTCACGATCGCCGGGCGTGACCCGCAGGCCGGCGAGCGCCGCGAGGACGCGGTAGCCCATGAACGCGCCGACACGCACCGCGCCATAGTCCGCACCCGACACCGCGTGGCGGATACCGGAGTCGATCCCCCAGACGCCGAGTTCTTCGGGCAGGCGGATGCTGCCCTGGAACTCCGCCGGCTGGCAGAGGAGCGCCATCAGGCTGCCCGCTTCGCCGCAAATCGTAGCCATCTGATCCATGACGCCGCACGGTGCCCCGACGATCAGGTTCTCCACCTGTTGGCAGCGCAGCGCACGCAGCCTGGGCTCGATGCGCAGCGGCCACGCCGCGATGACGGCCTCCATCGTCGCCGCCTCAATCGCCGCGGAGGAGCTGACGCCGCTGCCTTCGGGTACGTCGGACTCGATCAGGACGGCGGCGCCGTGCTCGAAGCGCACCGCATGCTCGCGCGCCAGCACATGGAACACGCCGGCCACATACGCCGCCCAATGCCGGGTCGGATCCTCGGCGAACCAGGCGCGCACCTCGTCGTACGGGCGTTCCCCGTCGGCGACCAGCGCCAACGGCACCTCGCAGCGACGCGTGTAACCCTGCGGGCCGGTCGAGACGATGACGATGCGCTGCTCGCGCCAGGGACGCAGCGCGACGCGTGTGGCCTCGCGAATCGGCCACTGCAGGACGAGCGCCCCGGAGTAATCGGCGATGCCCCCCATGACATCCAGCCGCCCCGGCGCCCGCGAGATGAAGACAGGAGCCTGGTCGTAATCGGCAGTCTGGGCCAGCACGCCGCCGTTGATGTGCGCGGCCACGGCACCCAGAAACCGCGCGAGGTCGGGAACGTCGTCCGGGATCCCCGCCGGCGGATGCAGCGAAGCTGTCATGCGACCAGGCCGCGGCGCTTTAGTGCGCGCAGCAGGTGCGGCTCGACGGTCGCTCTCAGCCGTTGGTTGGCGAAGCCGATCCAGGTCACGTCGGATCCGACGTCGAGCGGCGCAGCGAGCTGACGGCCCTGTTCGTCGGTCACCGACACTCCAAGTTCCCGCGCGATCAGCTCGGTGCAGAGATCGTAAGGGTGGCAGCACAACCGGGCGCCGTCCGGGCGGCGCCGCGCGAGCAGCGCCCGCAGATCGGCGACGAAGCGATCGTGACCAGCCATCAGCTCGAACAACTGGCCGCCCGTGCAGATGTATTGATCCTCGAAGGATTGTGCCTTGCCTGGTGGCGGAGGCCCGAGCACCTCCGCCACGAGCTCGTCGTCAATCGCGCCAAGTTCCGCGCGATTCCCCGGGAAGAAGCGCGCGATCGTCGCGAAGCCGTGCGCGATCGTCGTCGCGGTCGAGGGCTGCAGATTCAAGGCCGCGCTCTCGCCCGTGACGCGATTGACGCGGGTCGCGGACACGCCGCGGCCTCGGACCGCGCAGAGCTCGTCCGACAAGTGCTGCTTGACGAGCGGTATTTCTGTCTGAACCGCGAGCTCGATGTCCGCCAACGTGTTCGGCCCGGGCCCAGCCGCGACACCCGTGAGAATCCAGCCGGGGCGCTTCTGGTACATGAGGCCACGCGTCCCATCGATCGGGTCGATGATGATCGTCCAGCGCGGCGGGCGCTCTGGTGATCCCTCGGGCACGATCAGCTGGCCGCCCGGCAGCCCTTCGGCGACGAGCCGAACCGGCGCGTCCGGCGTGGCAATCGTTCGCGCGATCTCCTCGACGAGCACCTCCTCGGCGACCTGATCGATCGCGTAGATCGTGTCCCCTTCCTCGTCGCGAGCGACGCCCGACAGCGTGCTCACCGCCGCCTGCTCGCACGCCGCCACGACCTCCCGGCGGATGCGTCGATGCAGGGCCTGGACTGCCGCGAGCAGCGGGTGTGCGACCATCACGATCGGGACGCGTAGTGCGGCCCGCCGGCCGCAACGAGCTCCGCCGCCTTCTCTTCCGGCGATGTGTCGCTGAGAAAGTTGCCACCGCCGATCTCCGGACCGGCGAGGTACTTCAGCAGGTTCGGGCGGCGGAGTGGCGGGTGGAACTCGATATGGAAGTGGAACCCTGGAGCCCCGCCCCGCACCGGCGCCTGGTGCAGCGCCATGACGTAGGGGAACGGCATCTGCCAGAGATTGTCGAACCGGATCACCACGTCGCGGAGCACGGTCGCGAGATCGCGCCGCTCGTCCTCCTCCAGATCCGCAATCGTCGGGACGCTTCGAAGCGGCGCGACGTAGGTCTCGTAGGCGTATCGCGCGAAGTACGGAACGAACGCAATGGCGCTGCCGTGGCGGCTGACGAGGCGCCGCCCGTCCTGTTGCTCCGTGGCGAGGATGTCCTGGAACAGATATCGGCCGGTCTGCTCGAGGTGTCGGCGTCCGGCGCGCCGCTCCGTCTCGATGTACTTGAACGTGAAATTGGTCGCGTAAATCTGGCAATGCGGGTGCGGGTTGCTGACGCCGACGACTTCGCCCTTGTTTTCGAAGATGAGGACGAACGACACATCGGGGTGCGCCGCGAGTTCACGCATCTGCTGCTGCCACGTCTCGAGCAGGGCATCCACGCTGTCGAGGTCAAGCTCGGCCAGCGTCACGTCGTGGCGCGGGCTGTAGCAGACCACGCGCGCCACACCGGTTGCCGGACGGTTCCGATAGATGCCTGCCGGGGACGTCAGCGCGCGCGGCGCGGCCGTGCCGACGCACGGATGGTCGTTGTCGAACACCAACGTGCCCGTGTAGCGGGGGTTCACTGCACCGCTCACCCGCACGTTGCCAGGGCAGAAATAACACGCTGGATCGAACGCCGCAGGTCGGGGAATCCGATTACCGACTTCGGCGCCGGACCACGGCCGCGACTGCCGGTGCGCCGCGACGATGACCCATTCCTCGCGCAGCGGGTGCCACCGTTCCTCCCACATGCCGGGTCAGCGCGCCTCCAGCGTCAACACGACAATGCCGTGCGCCGGGACCTTGTACGTAAAATCGGGCCTGACGTCGGACAACCTCGATGTCATCGGCGCGACCGCCTGCGGGGCATCGATCGAGTTGGTGGCCTTCGGATCCGCCGCCAGCGTCACGGCCGTGCCGGTCGACGCCAGCGTGCGCACGCCTCTGATGTCGAGCTCCACTGGGGCTTCCGTATCGGCCGCGTTCACGAGCTTGACGTAGATCGTTCCCGCCCGGCTGTCGAGGGTGGCTGACACGAGCACGTCGGTGCCGGTCGGCGTCGCTTTGAGAATCCGATCGCCGATGTGCGTGCTGAACATCCTGATGGCGTGGTAGCTCGGCGAGCCGTACACGCGCAGCCCGTCGTAGCCGATCAGGTTCGGCCGCCACTGCCGCGCGCCGGGGTTGACGTTCACGAACATCGGGGCATAGCAGTTCATCACGACGACGTCCGAATTCTTTTCCATCTGGGTCATGAAGGCGGCGTCCCCGATCGCCGCCTGCATGTTCGGCGTCGGCGGCTCGCCGCGCGATTGGGCATTCCACGGCTCAAAGGGTGTTTCGTACGCGGCCCATTCGCCGACGAAGATCTCAGGGCCGCGCCGATCGTACGCTTCGTACTGGCGGCGCGCCATTTTCAGGAACACGTCGACGGTTCGGTAGTAGTGCTCGTCGAGGACGTCCGGCTTGACGCTGTGAACGCGCAACTGCTCCGGTTGCTCGAAGCCGACCGTCGAGATCACTTTGAGCTGTGGATAGCGCGCCTTGATCGCTTTGTTGAACTGCGCAAAGCGCTGATCGTACGAGCCGGACTTATCGAACCAATCTTCGTTGCCGACCTCGACGTAGGTCAGGTTGAATGGCCGCGGGCGCCCTGCCTTCGCGCGCAACGCTCCCCACTTGGATGTCGCGGGCCCGGTCACGTACTCGATCTCGTCGAGTGCGTCCTGCACGTACGGTTCGAGGTCGGGACCTGGATTGACGTGCGTCCCCTTGAGTGAGTAGCCGGCATAGACCGCGAGCACCGGCTCGGCGTCCATGTCTTCGCACCACAGCAGGAACTCGTGGAGACCCAAACCGTCCGACGAGCGGTAACCCCACGGCCCGACGTGGCCCGGCCGTGCCGAGAGCGGCCCGAGCGTCTTCTTCCACTCGAACCGATCGGCGATCTGGTCCCCCTCGAGGAAGTTGCCTCCCGGGAAGCGAAGGAACTTCGGCTTCATGTCGACCATCATCTGCATGATGTCGGTCCGGAAGCCGTTCGGCTGATCCTTGAAGGTTGGCGGGAACAGCGAGACCAGGCCGAACCAGATCGTGCCGGGCCGATCCACGGCGAGCACGTACCGCGCCGCGGTCGTTGCCGTGACGCTGCCAGTCTGGAGCGTCACGTCGTACTGCTTCCACGTCCCGCTCACACCCACGACAGTTCCCGAGGCATAGATCGTCTTGCCGTCGTTGCTCTGAATCGAGACCGCAATCGGACCGCCGAAGCCGGAAGCCGCCTTCGCGTAGAACGTGGCGCGGTAGCGCGTGTGCGGCTTTACAGGAATGCCCCAGTAGCCGTCGTTCGCCACCCCCGCCGCGTGCGCCTTCGATGCCTGTGTGACGTCGAGCCGGAGGCTCGTGCGGATCGTGTCGTTGAGCGGCTGACTCTTATCCAGCGCGATCGCGGCCGCGGCACCCTCCCCTTGAACGACCGCCCAGTGCGCCGGCGCCGCCGCATCGTCGAGAAAGGCCCGATTCTGTACCAGCTCGGCATACAAGCCGCCGTCGTAGGCGTGATTGATCTCCTCGGTCATCAACCCGTAGAAGAGCCGGCTGACGTTGCCGGCGGGGGACGCTGCATCGATCGCGATCGTCGGCCCCGCGGCGCGGGTCGACGTCACGGCCACGTAGAGCAGGAGCGGTATGGACAGTTTTCTTGTCATCACGGGTCTCGTGGCGCGAGACGGAACCACGTTATCGCTTCACCGGCGCGAACGACAGCGTCCGGCTGAAGAACGGCATCACGTGTTCCTGAAAGCGAACGGCGACGTCGCTGGTGTGCGTTCCGGCGTAGACCTCGAACGTATTCGCGATCTCGTACCGATCGAGTACGTCGTGCAGCTTTCCGGCGTCGACGCGGAGTCCGTCCTGGTCGCCGACGTCGATCGCGATCGCGCGATACCGGCGCAGCTCGGCAACGTACTGATCGATGAACGCGAGCGGCGCGTTGGCCGTCCATTTTGCGAGCACGGCCGGCTCGTTGTCTCCGATCGGCAGATCGAGGTAGAGCGGCGGGTTCTTCGGGTTCGGCGACCAGGCCGCCGCGGACGCCAGCTGCGCGCGCAGTCCGAAAGGCAGCTTCGCCGAGTCCGCTGCGGTTTTGACCGCCGCCAGTGCCGCCTCGTTCGCAGCGTTGTTGCCGCGACCGCCGCCGGATCCGCGCGGCGACAGGCAACACGGACTCATGATGTAGAGGCTGCCGAATACGTCGGCGTGCTTCATGCCGATGCGGCTGGCACCATAGCCGCCCATGGAGTGGCCGACGAGGCCGCGGCTCTCCCGGCTGGCGATCGTCCGATAGTGCGCGTCGATGTACGACACGACGTCGCGCGCCACGTAATTCTCGAAATCGCCTGTGGTCACCGAACTGGAGTACATCGAGCCGTTGTGCACCGTCTTTGAGTCGGGCATCACGACGATCATCTCGTTCGCGCCCTTGGCAAACGCCCCCTCGATTGTCTGCGGCACGTGGATCTCCTTCGTCCACTGCTCTGCGCCGATCGAGTAGCCGTGCAGCGCGTAAACAACAGGGTAGCGGCGCGTGCGGTTCTGGTTATAGCTCGGCGGCAAGAAGACGACGGCGTCCCGGTCGACCGCATTTCCTTCGAGATTGCCTTCGAGGGCCGTGCCGCGAATCGTAATGCGCTCGACGATGGCGGGACGGGCGCCGGCGACGACATCAGGCACGTTTGTCTTCACTTGTGCCACGGCGGGGAAGTGGCCGATTGCCGCTACGAGCAAGGGGGCCAGAACGGCCACGCGACGTTCCAATCTTGTGAAGTCTTTCATATCAATGACGTTGGGTGCGGCTGAAGGGTATACGAAAAGGAAACAAAGCCGAAGCGCGGCAGGCCGTCGTGCCCCGCACACCATTAACGACCTCGGTCCTGCTGCAGGTCCTCGCCGACCAGCGTGAGCGCTCGATCGCGCGAGGTCGAGAACGTGCGCAGCGTGTCGCCGCGACGCACGCGTAGTGGCTTTCCGAGCAGCGACCGAACGGTCGCGCGCTCGAGCGCGCCGTTGTTCCACGTCAGATCGATCTCGAATCCGCTGCGCGCTCTAAGGCCCGTGATTCGGCCGGCAGGCCACGCGGCGGGCAGCGCCGGCAACAGGCGTATCTCTCCGTCGTCGCACTGCAGCAGCATCTCAGCGATGGCCGAGGTGCCGCCGAAGTTGCCGTCAATCTGAAACGGGGGATGCGCGTCGAACATGTTGGGGTAGGTGCGTTCGGGCCCGAGCAGGAACTTGAGGATGTCGTAGGCGTGGTTGCCGTCGCCAAGCCTGACCCAGAGGTTGATCCGCCAGGCGGTGGCCCAGCCGGTTGCCTGATCGCCGCGGATCTCGAGCGAGCGTTTCACGGCGGCCGCGAGTTCCGGCGTGCGACGGATGTCGATGTCGTGCCCGGGAAAGAGGCCGAACAGATGCGACACGTGCCGATGGTGGATCTCGGGCGCCTGCATGTCCCAGTCGTCGAGCCATTCCTGCAACTGCCCAGCGCTGCCGATCCGCAGCGGCGCCAGCCTCGCCCGGGTCGCGCTCCACTGCTGCTGCAGGTCGGTGTCGACGTCGAGGGTGCGCGCCGCCTCGATCGCGTTGCCGAACAGCTCGCGGAGGATCTGCCCGTCCATTGTCGGCCCGATCGTCAGCGATGTGCCGAACGGGTGTGCGTTTTCGGGCGACAGCGACGGCGACGTGACGAGCCAGCCGTGCATTGGCTCCTTGACGAGCGTATCGAGGAAAAACTGCGCCGCACCCTTGAGCAGTGGGTAGATGCGCTGCAGGTAGCGGCGATCGCCCGTGTACTCGTACCGATCCCACAGCGGCAACGTCAGCCACGCGCCGCCGGTCGGCCACATCCCCCATTGAGGTCCATCGATCGGTCCGGTGGCGCGCCAGAGATCGGTGTTGTGATGCGCCACCCATCCGCGGGCGCCGTACATCTCGCGCGCCGTTCGCGCGCCCGTGACCGACAGATCCGACACCATCGCTGTCAATGGATCCATCGTCTCGGCCAGGTTGGTTGAGAGCGCCGGCCAGTAATTCATCTCGGTGTTGATGTTGATGGTGTACTTGCTGCCCCACGGCGGCGACATGCTGTCGTTCCACAGGCCCTGAAGGTTTGCCGGCTGCGAACCCGTCCGTGAGCTGGCAATCAGCAGGTAGCGGCCGTACTGGAAGTAGAGCGCGGCCAGACCGGGATCGTCCCCGTTGGCGAACCGACGCACACGCTCGTCGGTCGGCGCGTTCTGGGACGGCCCGAGCTCGAGTGTCACCCGGTCGAACAGCTGCTGGTAATCATGGAGGTGCGAGGCACGTAGCGCGTCGACGCCCTTGCGCGATGCCGGGCCGAGCGCCGCTGCGACGCGCCCAGCGGGGTCGGCGCCGACGTCCTCGTAGGTCCGATAGCTGGTCGCCGCGGCGATGAGCAGCGTGACGGCATCGGCATTGCGGACGACAACGGCATTGCCGCTGGCGCGAAGCGTGCCCCCGGTCGGGAGCACGCGCACGCGAGCTTCGAATTGAAGGGCTCCGGTCATGGGACGGCCGTCTGCGGTGGTGCCGG
>Ga0105248_10001656_pt1 | contig 24790 bp, 18 predicted proteins | sample KBSS34metaG_FD_81524 | JGI IMG/M metagenome (GOLD analysis project Ga0105248, IMG submission 81524) | Switchgrass rhizosphere microbial communities from Kellogg Biological Station, Michigan, USA - KBS S3-4 metaG | ecosystem: Host-associated > Plants > Roots > Rhizosphere > Soil | place... | reverse complement strand
TTTCCTTGCAGGTCGTCGTGGATCGACTCGAGTTTCTTGCGCTGCTCGTCGCTGAGCTGCAGCACCTCCTGCATGCCATGACCGAAGCCTTGCATCCGCGGACCCCAGCCCATCATGCCGGGGCCGTAGCCGCCGCCCATCATGCCGGGGCCGTAGGCGGCTCCTGGCTCCGCTGCTGCAAGGGCGCTCGGCGCCGAGGCCAGCGCCGCGAACGCGACGGCAACCACACCGACGAGGGATCGCACCGTTCTCATGCTCGTTCTCCGTGAAGCAGACGAGCCTATCTTCCACCTGAGGCTGTCGTCTTGCATTGATTCAACGCAACGAACGGGCGCGAGCGACAGCGAGCGCGCAAGGCGAGGTGCGCAGTGAGTGCAACGAGAAATGGTTGCGGGACTGCCCGACGGAGCATGAGCCGATGATCATCATCTTCGGCTCTATCAACGTCGATCTCGTCGCGCGCGTCACACGGCTGCCCCATGCCGGAGAGACGCTGAAGGCTCGCAGCTTCCTGATGGCGCCTGGCGGAAAAGGCGCGAATCAGGCCCTCGGCGCTGCGCGCGCCGGCGCAGAGGTTCACCTGTACGGTTGCATCGGGCGCGATGCGATGGGCGACTTCGCACTTCGGCTGCTGCGGTCGGACGGCGTCGTTCTGGCGGGCGTACGCCGAGTCGACCCATCGACGGGGCTCGCACTGATCCATGTCGAGGATGCGGGCGAGAATTGCATCACCATCGTCGGCGGTGCGAACACCGAGCCGTGCGCGAAAGATGTGCCTGATTCGCTCCTAGGCGCCGGCTCGACCGTCGTGATGCAGCTCGAAGTGCCGCTCGGCGAAGTGGCTGCGCTCGCGGCGCGCGCGCATCGGCGCGGCGCGCGCGTCGTCCTGAACGCGGCGCCGGCGATCCGCCTGCCTGCGCGCTTGCTCGACGTCGTCGATGTGCTGGTCGTGAACGAGGGCGAAGCTCGCACGCTGGTGCGCGAGCTGGACGACGACAGCGGAACGGCTGGGGAGGCGAGCAAACCGACCGACGCACGCTCGACCTGCCTGCGTCTCGCGTCCTCGGAACGCGCTGCGATCGTGACACTCGGTGAGCACGGCGCGGTTCATGCGCTTCGCGGTGAAGTCCACCTACAGTCGGCTCCTCGCGTCGAAGTCGTCGACACGGTCGGCGCCGGCGATGCGTTCACGGCGGCGCTGGCCGCCGCTCTCGATCGCGGGACAGACTTGTCGAGCGCGGTACGCGACGGCGTCGCGGCGGGCGCGCTCGCATGCACGCGGCCCGGCGCGCAGGAATCGATGCCGAGCCGCGACGACATCCTTCGCATGGTCTCGACGCTCGCGAAGGACGATCCGCATTGACCGCCCGGTCGACGAAAGCCTCGGATGGTTTGAGGACGAGTCGTTGACGGCAATCCTCGCGGTGTTGAGGACGAGTCGTTGACGGCTATCCTCGAGATGCTGAGGACGAGTCGGTCGACAGAAAACTTCGAGTTCGTTGAGGACGACTCGGTTAATGGGGGCCTCGAGGTCGCTCACCCACGACCTGGGTCGACGGGGTCCCGGCCCCCGCTAAACGCCGCGGCGGGTCAACGTTCGCGCGATGTCGGTTCGGGCTCGGCGATTGTCAGCTCGACCGGCGGAAGGCCTTCGATCGTCCCGACGATTTTGTCGCCGGGATTGACAGGGCCGACGCCGGCCGGCGTTCCGCTGTAGATGAGGTCCCCCGGACCGAGGTGGTAATAGCGGGAGAGATGCGCGACGATCTCCGGCACGCTCCAGATGAGATCGCTCAGTTTTCCCGTCTGCCGCGTTTGACCGTTGACGGCGAGCTTGATGGCCTGCGAGCCGATTTCGCCGAATTGCTCGCGTGCCCGAATCGGTGCGATCACTGCCGACTGTTCGAACGCCTTGCCGATGTCCCAAGGGCGGCCTTTCGCCCGTTCGGCCTGCTGCAGATCGCGCCGCGTCATGTCGAGGCCGCACGCGTAGCCGAACACCGAGCGCAGCGCCTGTTCGGCCGACACGAAGTACGCATTGCCGCCCAGCGCGATGACGAGCTCCATCTCGTAATGGTAGTTCGATGTGCCGGGAGGATAGGGAACGGATGCGCCGGAATGAACGATCGCCGTCGCCGGCTTCGTGAAGTACCACGGTGCTTCGCGCTCGGGCTCGACGCCCATTTCCTTCGCGTGCTCCGCATAATTGCGGCCGACGCAGAAGATGCGATGCACCGGATAGACGCGGTCATCGCCCGCCACCGGCACAACGGGTTGCGGTTGCGGCGGGAACAGGTAGCGAACGCTGCTTGCTGCCGCAGTCATCGCGAAATCTCCTTGTAGAAGTTGAGCTTTTGCTGCAGCGGCCCGTCGTGGATGCGTATGAGGAACGCGTTTGCAGATCCTGCTTCGTGATCGACGTCGGCGAACACGGGCCCGGAAAACGTGTCGCCGGACTTCTAGGCGAAGCGCATTCCGTCGACCGTGGACGCGCCGTTGCCCTCGACGACGTGGAATACCGAGCTCGACGAGCGCTTCACGCTCCGCAGTCGCTTGCCGGCCGGGAGCACCATTGCGGCGAATCCTAGCGTAGGCAGGCAGTTCTCGCCGGTTTCGGGGTTCACGTAATCGAGCTCGACCGGCGATTGCGCGCTCGCGTGTTCGGCCGCACGCAGCAGTGCTTCGCGCGTGCGTTGCCATGGATAACGGAGCAGCGGATAACGGGGCCGCGGGGCGCCGGGCGAGCGCGACGGGAGCATGCCCGCCGCCGTGTACTCGACTTCGGAGGCGTCGGGACGCGCCTTCGGCTTCTGCAATTCGCGCTCTTTCGCGTACGACCCCTCGAGGTAGACGAAAAGCGGCAAGTCGAGCGCATCGAGCCACACGACCGGCTCGCGACCGTCGTGACCGTGGTCATGCCACATGCCGCCCGGCGTGAGAATGAGATCGCCGCGCTCCATCGGACACTTCTCGCCGTCGACGACCGTGTACGCGCCGCGTCCTTCGACGACGATGCGCGCAGCGCTCGGCGTATGCCGATGAGCCGGCGCAACTTCGCCGGGCAGCAGCAGCTGCAGTCCGCAGTAGATGACGGACGTCACCTGCATCGCACCCGGGCCGCGCCCCGGATCGACCAGCACCAACACACGCCGCTCGGCCTTCTCCACGGGCGTGAGCTCGCCGGCTTGCAACAGCAACGGGCGGATCCGCTCGTAGACCCAGAGACACGGCCCGCTGACGGCCTTCGGCGCGTCATGCGGGAGCACGTTGCGCAGCATCGGCCACAGCGGCGCCAGATGCTCGCGCTCGACGTTACGTCGATAGTCGAGCGGCAGTTCCTCGAGCGTTCCGAGTGTTGTCGTCATCGCTAGCTGGCCCGCGGCGAGTCGGACTTGTTCAATGCGAATCCCGCGATGCGCTTGTATTCGTCCGAAAGCGCGCGCAGCTCGTCCTGCGTGATGAACTTGTCCAGATCGTCGAACGGACGATCGCCGACGAGCTCTTCCACCTTGATGTTGATGAAGTCGGGCGGGAACTCGCGGTTCGTGCGCACGACCTGCGCGGTGACGGGCAAGCGCGCGGTCTCGTAGCGCTTCAGCGCGACACGAGGATCCGTTTCCCGCTGGAGGTTGTCCGCCAGCGTCCGCGCATCGATCACCGCCTGCGCCGAGCCATTCGAGCCCCGGGGATACATCGGGTGCGCCGCGTCGCCGGCGAGCGTCACGCGCTCGAACGTCCAGCGATCGACTGGGTCCTTGTCCACCATCGGATATTCGAGGACCGCGTCGGCGCCACGTATGAGCGCGGGAACGTCGAGCCAGTCGAAGCGCCAGTCGGCGTAGATGGAGATGAAGTCTTCAGGATCGCCGGGCTTGTTCCAGTCGTTCTTCTCGTACGCCTGCTGCTTGATCTCGGCTACCCAGTTGATCAGCTGGTTGCCGCTTCCGTCGACGTCGTCGACGATCGGATAGATGACGATCTTCCCCGTGAGGATCGAGCCGATGCGAATGTACGTGCGACCGTCGAGGATCGGCGGGCGACGCGTCACCCCGCGCCATGTATTGATGCCCGCGAATGCGACATCGTCCCGAGGGTAGAACTGCTTGCGTATCGTGGAGTTCACGCCGTCGCACGCGATGACGACGGACCCGCGCGCAGCGGGCAGCGTCCGGCCCGTCGTCGTCTCCTGCAACAGCGCTGCCGCGGAGTGCGCATCCTGCTCGACACCGACGCATTGATGATTCGTCCGGATCCGATCGGCGCCGAGACGCTCGAGCGCCGCCCGATAGAGGATCATCTGCAGCCGGCCGCGATGGATGCCTACTTCCGGTTGCGAATATCCGGCGAACTTGCCGCGCGGCTCCTGGTAGATCAGCTGGCCGAAGCGATTGAAGAAACTGCTCCGGCGGTTCTCGATGCCCGCATGCAGCAGCGCTTCGCCGAGCCCGAGCGCGGTGAACTCGCGCATGCCATGCGGAAGCAGGGTGATGCCGACGCCAAGCTCGGTGATCTCGGGCGCGCGTTCGAAGACGCGGCAGGAGATGCCGCGCTGATGCAGGCTGAGCGCCAGGCTTAGCCCGCAAATGCCGCCGCCGACGATGACGATGTCTTCCATGCGCCAATGGCGTGAGGTTGCGATCGCGTGACGCGTGGCGAGTGTCGACGGCCGGACGATCGGGCCGACGTCTCCTTCTCTAGTGGCCCATGCTCATGCTCGGACTGGCGCTCGTCGATTGGCGGCCGGGAAGATCCGGTCGCAGCTGCCCCATGGCGAAGACTGCCGCTGCCGCGATCAACGCCGGCAGCGCGCCAAGCAGGAAGATCCGGGGAATGCTCCATTGCTGCGCCAGCAGGATACCGCCAACGACCGGCCCTACGATGGAGCCGATGCGACCGATGCCGAGCGCCCAGCCGACGCCGGTGGAACGGATGAACGTCGGGTAGTACAGCGCCGCGAGCGCGTTCGCACCGATCTGCGCCCCCACCACGCAGAATCCGGTCGCGAATACGAGCGGAATGATGAGCGCGATCGACGACCCGGCCGAGCCGATGGCGGTCAGGAACACGGCCGCGAAGAAGTACGTGATGGCGAGAATCCGATACGGCAGGAAGCGATCGAGGAGCCGCGCGAGAATCAGCGTACCCACGACACCGCCGACTTGCAGCAACGCGGTGGTGATCACCGCGAGGCGCTCGGAAATTCCGGTGTTGTGGATGACGGTGGGAAGCCAATTGGCGAGAAAGTAGAGATCCAGCAGGTTCATGAAGAACATGATCCACAGCAGCACCGTGCCGAGGCCGCGTCCTTCGGAAAAGAGATGCCGCACGGTGAATCCTTCCGGATGCTCCTCGGTAGCGACGAATTGCACCTGGGGCTCGAAGCGCAGGCGCGGGCTGATTCGTGCGAGCAATGTCGCGATGCGCTCGTTCTGGCCCTCGCGGAGCGCGAGGAGCCGAATCGATTCGGGAAGCGACATGGCGAGGATCGGCAACAGGACCAGCGGCACGATGCCGCCGACCCAGAAGACGATTGTCCAGCCATAGGCCGGAACGAGCTGCGCGGCAAGCGCGCCCCCCAGTGCAGACCCGAGCGAGAAGCCGATGAACATCACCATGACCATCGACGCGCGGCTTCGGTCCGGACTGTACTCGGACGTGAGGGCAATCGCATTGGGCATTGCGCCGCCGAGGCCGAGGCCCGTCAGAAAGCGCCATGCCATCAGGCCCGTCAGCGAGTCCGCGGTGACGGTCAGGAGCGTGCACACACCGAAGAAAAGCGTGCAGAAAAGGATCACCGGCTTGCGGCCCAGCCGATCCGCAACAGGCCCTGACACGAGCGCGCCGATCGTGAGCCCCAGCAAGCCGATGCCGAACACCGGTCCAAGCGCGCCCGGCCGCAGATGCCACTCGCGGCTCAGCGTGGGCGCGACGTAGCCGATGGCCTGCGCGTCGAAGCCGTCCATGAAGACGACGGCCGCGCAGAGCGCCGCGACGAGGAACTGGTAGCGGCTGATCGGCTGGTCATTGAGGAGGGCGAGGACGTTGACTCTTGACGGTTGCGCGCGTTCGACCATCGCCTTCTCCTCGTGCGTGCGTGCAAGAAACGCGACCGGCGCCGCCACGGCTCCCAAGCGCCGCGCCGCCGCGATTGGCGGTATGACAGAAGCGCTTTTCGTGTGGTTCCGATTCGGCATCGCGCACCGGGAATGGCGCATGGCATCAACGAGAGGAACGCGCCGGTGGGCGGCGTTCGCTAGAATCGATCGCCTGCGCACGATTTTGTGCGGTTGTGCGTACAACGCGGCCACCGCCGCACCGGCGAATCCGAACGAGGAACGACGTGAACCTCCATCACTTGCTGCAAGTCCGCGCTGCAAAACGCGAGCCGCTGCGTGTCGTCCTTATCGGCGCCGGCAAATTCGGATCGATGTTCCTGTCGCAAGTGCGTGAGACGCGCGGCATGCATCTTGTCGCCGTCGCCGATCTGTCGCCGCAACGTGCGCGCTCGGCTTTGAAGACGACGGACTGGGCCGTCGAGCGCATCGACGCGACATCGTTCGCGGACGCGAAGAAGCGAGGCACGACCTATGTGACGGACGATGTTCTGGGGGCGATCGCCGCGCCTGAAACGGAAATCGTCATCGACGCGACAGGCAATCCGTCGGCGGGCATCGCGCACGTCCTCTGCTGCTGCGAGCACGGCAAGGATGTGGTGATGGTGAACGTCGAGGCCGACGCGCTCGCCGGCCCGTTGCTGGCGAAGCGCGCTGCGCAGGCGAACATCGTTTATTCGCTCGCCTACGGTGACCAGCCGGCCCTGATCTGCGAAATGGTGGATTGGGCGCGCGCCGCGGGCTTCGAAGTGGTCGCCGCGGGCAAGGGCACCAAGTATCTGCCGTCCTATCACGCCTCGACACCGGACACCGTATGGGGTCACTACGGCATCTCCGCCGAAGACGCGAAGGCCGGTGGCATGAACTCGCAGATGTTCAATTCGTTTCTCGACGGCACCAAGTCGGCGATCGAAATGGCGGCAGTGGCGAATGCGACCGGCCTGACGCCCGCACCGGACGGCCTCGCGTTCCCGCCCTGCGGCGTCGACGATCTGCCGCGCGTGCTCCGTCCGCGCAGCGCAGGCGGGCAACTGCATCACAGCGGGCAAGTGGAGGTGATCTCGAGCCTCGAACGCGACGGCCGTCCCGTATTCCGCGACCTCCGGTGGGGTGTTTACGTGACGTTCAGGGCCGGCACACCGTACGTCGCCCGCTGTTTCCGCGAGTACGGCCTGCTGACCGACGAGAGCGGTCAGTACACGGCGATGTACAAGCCGTATCACCTGATCGGTCTCGAACTCGGCATCAGTGTCGCGTCGGTGGGCATTCGCCGCGAGGCGACAGGCACCGCGCGCGGATTTCACGGCGACGTCGTGGCGACGGCAAAGCGCGCGCTTCGCGAAGGCGAGATGCTGGACGGTGAAGGCGGCCACACGGTGTATGGGCAACTGATGCCCGCTGCCGACTCGCTTGCGCTCGGGGGCTTGCCGCTGGGACTTGCTCACCACGTGAAGCTGCGGCGACCGATCGAGCGCGGTCAGCCGGTGAAATGGAACGATGTCGCGTTCGACAAAGCCGATGTCGCCGTTCGCTTTCGCCGACAGATGGAAGCCGACTTCCGGCCTTCGTCCGCGGCCGCATGATCGTCACGCGAGGCGTCGATGAGATTACCGGATGACGACGCGGACCCCGATGAAACACGCGAGTGGCTCGACGCGCTCGAGGCGAGCGTGCGCGCCGGCGGCAAGGAGCGGGGCCTCTTCCTGCTGAAGAAGCTCGAGGAGCAGGCGCAGCACCTCGGCATCATCGCGCACGTTCCGCCGTACTCGGCGTATCAGAACAGCATCCCGCTCGAGGAGCAGGGACCGTATCCCGGCGATCTCGCGCTCGAGGAGCGCATCACCTCGATCATCCGCTGGAACGCGCTGGCCATGGTCGTTCGCGCCAACGTCGCGTACGGCGAGCTCGGCGGTCACATCGCAAGCTATGCGTCCGCTGCCGAGATCTTCGAGGTCGGGTTCAATCACTTCTTCCGCGGTGACGACGGCAACCGGCGTTCGGATCTCGTTTTCTTCCAGCCGCATTCGGCGCCCGGCGTTTACGCGCGCGCTTATCTCGAAGGACGGTTGACGGAAGCGGAGCTCGCGAATTATCGCCAGGAGGTCGGCGGCAACGGCCTGTCGTCGTACCCGCATCCGTGGCTGATGCCGACGTTCTGGCAGTTTCCCACCGGTTCGATGGGGATCGGTCCGATCAGCGCGATCTACCACGCGCGCTTCATGCGCTATCTCGAGCACCGGGGCATCGCGAACATGGATGACCGGCATGTGTGGGGCGTCTTCGGCGACGGCGAGATGGACGAGCCCGAATCGATCGCGGCGCTCACGCTCGCCGCACGCGAGCGGCTCGACAACCTCACGTTCGTCATCAACTGCAACCTGCAGCGCCTCGACGGACCGGTGCGCGGCAACGGCCAGATCATCCAGGAGCTGGAGTCGCTTTTCATCGGCGCAGGCTGGAACGTCATCAAGGTGCTGTGGGGGTCGGACTGGGACGCGCTCTTCGCGCGCGACGTGCATCACGCGCTGCTGCGGCAATTCGCGGCGACCGTCGACGGTCAGTATCAGACACTTGGCGCGAACGACGGCGCTTACAACCAGAGCCATTTCTTTGGCCTCGACCCGGAGCTTCGCACGCTCGTCGCGCACATGTCGCTCGACGAGATCGACGCGCTGAAGCGCGGTGGACACGATTTCCGCAAGCTCTACGCGGCGCTCCGCGCGGCGCGGATGCATCGGCAGCAGCCGACCGTCATTCTTGCGAAGACGAAGAAGGGTTACGGAATGGGGGGCGTGGGTGAATCGCGTATGACGTCGCATCAGCAGAAGAAGCTCGACATCGAGGCCCTCAGGAGATTTCGCGACCGCTTCGCGTTGCCGTTGACCGACGAGGCGCTGGCCGAAATGCGCTTCGTGCGTCCCGCCGACGACAGTCCCGAGCTCGCCTATCTGCGCGAACGGCGTGCGGCGCTTCGCGGGCCGCTGCCGAAGCGCCGCGCCGATGCCGCGCCGGTGACCGTTCCGTCGCTCGTAACCTACGGGCGCTTCGCGGTCGACGCGGCAGGCCATGAAATGTCGACGACCACGGCCGTCGTGCGCCTAATCAGCAACCTGCTGAAGGATGGCGAGCTCGGCCCGCGCATCGTCCCGATCGTCGCCGACGAGGCGCGCACCTTCGGCATGGCGAATCTCTTCCGCCAGATCGGCATCTACTCGCCGCTTGGACAGCTGTACGAGCCCGAAGACGCGGCATCGATGCTGCGTTATCGCGAAGCCACCGACGGCCAGTTGCTCGAGGAGGGCATCACCGAAGCGGGTGCGTTGTCGTCGTGGGTGGCCGCGGCCACTTCGTACAGCGTGCACGGCGTCGCGATGCTGCCGTTCTACATCTATTACTCGATGTTCGGCTTTCAGCGCGTCGGCGATCTGATCTGGGCGGCTGCCGACCAGCGGGCGCGCGGTTTCCTGCTCGGCGCGACGGCCGGCCGCACGACGCTCGGCGGCGAGGGCTTGCAGCACCAGGACGGCAGCAGTCATGTCGCGGCGGCGACCGTTCCCAATTGCCGTGCGTACGATCCGGCCTTCGCATGGGAGCTCGCCGTCATCCTCGACCATGGTGCGCGATCGATGATGGAGCGCCAGGAAGACGCGTTCTATTACTTGACCGTGATGAACGAGAACTACCCGCAACCGTCGCGCGTGGCGGGCGCCGAAGACGACGTCATTCGCGGCATGTATCGCTACGCCGCGAACCCTCCGGCGGGCACGACCGCCGATGTGCGGCTGCTCGGCTCGGGCACGATCCTCCGCGAGATCATCGCCGCCGCCGATCTCTTGCATGAGGACTGGCGCGTCACGAGCGAGGTGTGGAGCGTCACGAGCTTCAGCGAGCTTGCAAGGGAGGCGCGGGACATTGAGCGCGCGAATCGCCTCCATCCGCTCGACGACGCGCGAGTGAGCCATGTCGGACGAAATCTTTCCGGCAATGCGCCCGTGGTGGCCGCGACCGATTATGTTTGCGCGTACCCGCAATTGATCGCGTCGTACGTCGATGCGCCGTTCATCGCCCTCGGCACGGATGGCTTCGGCCGCAGCGACAATCGCACGGCGTTGCGGAGCTTCTTCGAGGTCGACCGCCGCCACATCGCGGTGGCCGCGCTGCACGCGCTGGCCGAGCGGGGAGCCGTTCCGCGCAGCGCGGTCGCGAAGGCGCTTGCGCAATACGCGATCGATGTCGATGCGGCGTCGCCGTGGACGAGATGAGTCGCGAAAGTGAAACACGAACCTAGCGTCCCGAGCCGCGTGACGCCATGAGTCTTCGAATCTGAAGGCAGAGCTTGCCGGGGCGAGCCGCTTGACGCGCACTGGCGACGCGCCAACAATCCGGCCTTGCCCAAGAGGCACGGCCCATCATGTCGCTGACCACGCCGGCTGCACGCCGGGATCTCGCTTTCCATCTGCATCCGTCGACCAACCTGCGCCAGTTGCAGCGCGAAGGTCCGCTGGTCATCACGCGCGGCGAGGGCGTCTACGTCTACGACGACCAGGGAGAGCGGTACCTCGAGGGGATGTCCGGGCTTTGGTGCGCATCGCTCGGCTTTTCGGAGGAGCGTCTTGCCACCGCTGCGCACCGGCAGATGCTGGAGCTGCCGTTCTATCACAGCTTTGCGGGCAAGGTTCCGGCGATCTCGACCGAGCTCGCGGAGCGCCTGATCCGTATCGCGCCGGCCGGTCTCGGCAAGGCGTTGTTCGCGAACTCCGGTTCGGAAGCGAACGACACGGCCGTGAAGCTCGCGTGGTACGTGAACAACGCGCTCGGCCGGCCGCGGAAGAAGAAGATCATTTCGCGGCAGCGCGCTTATCACGGCGTGACCGTTGCGGCGGGCAGCCTCACCGGCCTTGCGTTCGCGCAGACGGACTTCGACCTGCCGATCGCCGGCATGCTCCATACGGACGCGGCATACTATTATCGCGGCGCCCAGCCGGGCGAGTCCGAGGAGGCGTTCTCGGCGCGGCTTGCCGGGAACCTCGAAGCGTTGATCCTGCGCGAGGGACCGGACACGATCGCCGCGTTCTTCGCCGAGCCGGTCATGGGCGCGGGAGGCGTCATCGTTCCTCCGTCGACCTACTTCCAGTGCATCCAGCCCATCCTGCGCAAGTACGACATCCTGTTCGTCGTCGACGAAGTGATCTGCGGCTTCGCCCGGACCGGCAACATGTTCGCGTCTCAGACGTTCGATCTGAAGCCGGACATCATGACGGTCGCGAAAGCGCTTTCGGCCGGATACATGCCGATCTCGGCAAACCTCATCTCGACCGCCCTCTGTGACATCCTGCTCGCGCAAAGCGACAAGCTCGGCATCTTCGGTCATGGCTACACGTATTCATCGCACCCGGTGCCCGCGGCGGTTGCGCTCGAGACGCTCAAGATCTACGAGGAACGCGACATCGTTGCGCAGGTTCGACGGGTTGGTCCGCACATGCAGGCCGGCATCAGAAGTTACGCGCGCCACCCGCTCGTGGGGGATGCACGCGGAATCGGTTTGATCGGCGCGGTGGAGCTCGTGCGCGACAAGGCGACCAAGCAGCCCTTCGACCCGCAGGCAGGCGTCGGCCCGCACCTCGTTCGCCGCGCACAGGAGCACGGCGTGATCCTGCGCAGCATGCCCGGCGATAACGTGGCCTTCTGTCCGCCCCTCATCATCACCGAGGCTGAGATCGACGAGATGCTCGCAGGATTCGGCAAGGCGCTCGACGACACCTGGACCATGGTCAGGAACAAGGGGCTCGCGTAGCACGCGGGAAGGGCGCGAGCCGCCATCCCATGACATCTCGCCGAACCGCGATCATCACCGGTGCGAGCCGAGGCATCGGACACGCGGTCGCGATGCGCTTCCACAATGAGGGCTGGCGCGTCATTACCGTCTCCCGCACGCCACCGCCCGGCGCCTGTCCGTGGAGCCGCGAGCGCACGCACGTACTGCTCGATCTTTCGGATCTGGACAACGTCGTGCGCTGCATCGAGATCATGCGCGAGATGCTGACGGACGGGGCACTCGCCGCACTGGTGAACAACGCGGGCATCTCGCCCAAGGCTCCGGACGGGACGCGGCTCAACTCGCTCGTCACGGACATCGCAACGTGGCAGGCGATGTACAACACGAATTTCTACGCGCCGCTGCTGATGACGCGCGGTTTTGCCCGCGAGCTTTCGAAAGCGGGCGGGGCGGTGGTCAACCTGACGTCGATCGCCGCGTCCCGCGTGCATCCATTCGCCGGATCGGCCTACGCGACGTCGAAAGCGGCGCTTGGTGCGCTCACCCGCGAGATGGCCTACGATATGGCCCCGCTCGGTGTGCGCGTCAACGCCATCGCGCCCGGCGAGATCGACACGGCGATCCTCTCGCCCGGCACGCCGGCGATCGTCGAGCGGGACATACCCATGCGCCGTTTGGGCACGACGGAGGAGGCCGCGGACTTGATTCATTTCCTGTGTTCCCCGCGCTCGTCGTATGTGACGGGGACGGAAATCCCCATCAACGGCGGCCAGCATGTCTGAGCCGATCGTCCGTTTCGTTTCGGTCTGCAAGACGTACGACGGACGGACGCGCGTCGTGGACGGCCTCGATCTCGACATCGAGCGTGGAGAATTCCTGACGCTGCTCGGACCTTCGGGCTCGGGCAAGACGACGACGCTGATGATGCTTGCCGGGTTCGAGACGCCGACCGAAGGCGAGATCCTGCTCGATGGCAATCCGCTGTCGAAGCTGCCGCCGTACCGGCGTGCGATCGGCATGGTGTTCCAGAACTATGCGCTGTTCCCGCACATGAGCGTCGCCGAGAACATCGCGTTCCCGCTTTCGGTGCGGCACGTGGCCAAGGACGAGATCGCCCGGCGCGTAGAACGTGCGCTCGACATGGTTCAGCTCCCGGGGTTCGGTGCACGCAAGCCCGCACAACTCTCGGGCGGCCAGCAGCAGCGGGTGGCCGTCGCCCGCGCGCTCGTCTTCGAGCCGAAGATCGTGCTGATGGACGAACCGCTCGGCGCGCTCGACAAGCAGCTGCGCGAGCAGATGCAGCTCGAGGTCCGCCGCCTGCACCAGCGGCTCGGCGTCACGATGGTCTACGTCACGCACGACCAGCACGAAGCGTTGACGATGTCGGATCGCATCGCGGTTTTCCATCGCGGACGCGTGCAGCAGCTCGACCGACCCGAGCGCATTTACGAGGAGCCCGCGAATGCTTTCGTCGCCCGCTTCATCGGCGAGAACAACCGGCTCGAGGGGCGCATCGAGGGCGTGACCGGAAACCGCTGCACCGTTCGCTTGGCCGGCGATGCGCTGGTCGAAGGCTCGCTGGCCACGCCGCTGCCTGCCGGGTCCCAGGTAATCGTGTCATTGCGGCCCGAGCGCGTGCATATCGACGGCGCTGCACCTACAATCGCGGCGAACGGCCATTGTCGACTGAGCGGAAAGCTGCGCGAGCTCATCTATCTCGGCGATCACGTGCGAGCACGCATCGCGTTGCCGAGCAGCGACGATTTCACGGTCAAGCGGCCGATCGACGAGGTTCACCGGCTTCCGGCGATCGGCCAGCCGGTCGAGCTCGCATGGGCGCCCGAGCACTGCCGGACGTTCGCGCGAGAAGACGCTGACATCGCAACCTAGAAGAGGAGAGCCTTATGCAAGCCAGGTCATGGAAGATCGCCGCGATCGCCCTTGGTGCCGTCGCACTTGCCGTTCCCGCGGCCGCGCGCGATCTCACGGTCGTGTCGTGGGGCGGCGCGTACCAGGATGCGCAACGGGACGCTTATTTCAAGCCATTCATGGAAAAGACCGGCGTCAAAATGGCCGAGGAAAGCTGGGACGGCGGCGTCGGAACGCTCCGCGCGAAAGTGCAGGGGGGCAGCAACAACTGGGACGTCGTGCAGGTGGAGTCCGAAGAGCTGCTGCTGGGCTGCGAGGAAGGCCTGTACGAGAAGCTCGACTGGAGCAAGCTGGGCGGCAAGGACAAGTACATGTCCGACGCGGTCAACGATTGCGGCGTCGGCGCAATCGTTTACAGCTTCATCCTGGCGTACGACGGCGACAAGATAAAAGGGGACGCGCCGAAATCGTGGGCCGATTTCTGGAATACGCAGAAGTGGCCGGGCAAGCGAGCGTTGCGCAAGGGGCCTAAGACCACGCTCGAGATCGCGCTGATGGCCGACGGCGTTGCGCCCAACGACGTTTACAAGACGCTCGGGACCGACGCGGGCGTTGAGCGCGCATTCAAAAAGCTCGACCAGCTGAAGGCGAACCTGGTGTGGTGGGAGAAGGGATCGCAACCGCCCCAGCTGCTCGCCTCGGGCGAGGTGGCGATGACCGATGCGTACAACGGGCGCATCGCCGCCGCGAACGACAAGGACAAGAAGAACTTCAAGATCGTTTGGGGCAACAACCTCTACACGATCGATTCGTGGGTGATCATGAAGGGCACGCCGAACAAGGCCGACGCGGAGAAGTACCTGGTCTTCGTCAACGACCCGAACAACCAGAAGAACCTGCCACCGAAGATTCCGTACGGCGTGACCGCGAAAGCGTCGACGGCGCTGATCGACAAGAACGTGCTGCCGAATCTCGCGACCGCGCCGGAGAACATGGCGAGCGCGCTGGCGATCAACGACAAGTTCTGGCTCGAGAATCTCGACAAGCTGAATCAGCGGTTCAACGCGTGGGTGGCCAAGTAGCCGGGCCCGCATAAGCGGCTCGCGGGAAGGGCGTGCCGGGCCACGCAGCGCGGCCCGACACGTCCGATCGCCGCCGACACGGTAAATCGCCGGCCTGGTACGTCCGATCGCCGCTTCACGAGAGGTCAAGCACTGTGGCAACCGTTGCCGCGACGCTCCGACGAGACAGTACCGGCCCCTCGGACCTTCGTCGGGCGCTGCGGCGAAGCGCACGACGCGAGCAGTGGCGTGCTTCATTGCTGGTGCTGCCGCTGTTCGCATTCCTGCTCGGCACGTTCATCGTCCCGATCGGATCGATGCTCGCGCGCGCCGCAGTGGACAGCGAGGTCGCACGCATCCTGCCGCATGTCACGTCGGAGTTGCGCGGATGGGACGGGCACGCGCTGCCTCCCGATTCCGCGTTCGCGGCACTGATCACGGATCTGCGCGCGGCGCGTGAAGCGGGCACGCTCGCCAGCGCAGCGACGCGTCTCAACTATGACGTGGCCGGCTTTCGCACGCTGCTCATCACGAGCGGTCGCCGCGTCGCGGACGAGTCCATCGATTCGCCGCGGCGCGCGCTGATCGACATCGACCCGAAGTGGGGAGAGCGCGAAACCTGGGCCGTCATACGCCGCGCAGGCGGACCGGTCACCGACTTCTATCTGCTCGCTGCGCTCGACCTTCGTCGCGACGCCGACAACGCGATTACATCGGCGCCTGCCGATCAGTCGGTGTTCCGCAACGTGCTGGGTCGTACGCTGTGGATTTCCGGCATCGTGACGCTCGCGTGTCTGATTCTTGGCTATCCCGTCGCGTTCTTCATCGCAAGCCAGCCGCCCGAGCGTGCCGCGCTCCTGCTGTTCCTCGTGCTGCTGCCGTTCTGGACATCGCTGCTCGTCCGTACCGTTGCGTGGGTCGTTCTCCTGCAGCGCGAGGGAATCCTGAACAACCTGCTGATGTCGCTCGGCCTGGTGCATGAGGCGGTGCGCATGATCTTCAATCGCTTCGCCGTCTATGTCGCGATGGTGCACGTGCTGCTGCCGTTCATGGTGTTGCCGCTCTTCGCGGTGATGAAGGGCATCTCGCCTTCCTATGAGCGCGCAGCGGCATCGCTCGGCGCGACGCCGTTCACCGCGTTTCGCCGCGTGTATGTGCCGCAAACGCTGCCGGGGATCGGGGCGGGCTGCCTGATGGTGTTCATCCAGGCGCTCGGCTACTACATCACGCCGGCGCTCGTCGGCGGCGCCGACGACCAGATGATCAGCTACTTCATCGCGTTCTACGCGAGTCGAACCGTCAACTGGGGGATGGCCGCCGCATTGTCGATCATGCTGCTCGCGGCAACGGTTGCGCTCTACGCCGTGTACAACAGGATGATCGGCCTCGACAAGCTGCGAATGTCATGAGCGCAACGGGCGCCGTTGCATCGCCGCGGAGTGTGACCGGGACCGGGCGCCGGCTCGGGAAAGTCAATGCGCGTGCGTACACGGTAAGCCAGCGCGTCGCGCGGATCGCGCTTGCGGTGCTCTCGACGCTCGTCCTCGCCTTTCTCGTCGCACCCATCGTGATCATCGTGCCGCTGTCGTTCTCGTCGGGATCGTTCTTCTATTATCCGATTCCCGGCTTGAGCCTCCGCTGGTACCAGGACTTCTTCACCTCGTCGTTCTGGCTGCCTTCGGTGTGGAACAGTCTGCTCGTGGGCACATCGGCGACCGTCCTCGCCACGCTGCTCGGAACGCTCGCGGCGCTCGGGCTGTGGCGCGCGCGCTTTCCGGGGCAGGGCCTGCTGCTCGCGCTTCTCATCTCGCCGATGGTCGTGCCCGTGGTCATCATCGGCGTCGGCGTCTATTTCGCATTCGCGCCGCTCGGCCTGACGGACGGCTACGCGGGTTTGATCCTCGCGCATACGACGCTCGCGGCGCCGTTCGTCGTCATTACCGTCCTCGCCGCGCTCTCCGGATTCGACCGAACACTGCTGCGTGCGGCCGGCAATCTCGGTGCCGCGCCTATCACCGCCTTCCGGCGCGTCATGCTGCCGCTGATTCTTCCCGGCGTCCTGTCGGGAGCAGTGTTCGCGTTCGCCGCGTCGTTCGACGAGGTGGTCGTCGCACTGTTGATCGCCGGACCCGGCCAGCGCACGCTGCCGCGGCAAATGTTCTCGGGCATCAACGACAACATCAGCCTGACGATCACGGCGGCGGCGACGATGTTGATCGTCATCTCGCTCGCACTGATGGGCTTCGTCGGCTGGCTCCAGCGCAGAAGCCGGCACCTGGCAACAGGCTGAACGCCGACACGCCCGCGCGCGCGACGGCGCGGCGAGGTTTGTCGCCGCGTTGCGCTACGCGGCTACTTTCATGGCGACGATCGTCACATCGTCGTCGTTCGGCTTCGCGCCCGCGAAACGATCGAGCGCTGCGAGCACGCCGTCGATCAGCGTTTCCGGATCGTCTCCGCGATGCGCGACGATCGCGTTGGCCAGGCGATCGACGCCGAAGAATTCGCCGCGTTCGCTGGTTCGTTCCGTGATGCCGTCCGTGTAGAACACGACGATGTCGCCCGCGCCCAGTTTCACCTTGGTCTCGGCGAACGTGACGTCCTTCTCGATGCCGAGCAGCATGCCGTCTGCCTGCAGTGGGACGACGCCGTCGTTGCGCGCGCCAAGCAACAGCGCCGGCGGATGGCCCGCGCTCGCGTAGCAGAGCTCCTTGCTGCGGGCGTCGAAGGTCGCGCAGCAGGCGGTCATGAAGAGCTGCGCCTTGCCGAGATCGTCGAACAGCAGTGAATTGAGCTTCGCCAGGATGGGCGCGGCGCTCGGTTCGATCAGCCGCTCCGCGAGGAAGGTCGTCCGGGCCGCGGCCATCAGCAACGCCGCGCCGACACCGTGTCCGGACACGTCGCCGATGAAGCTGTCCACGCACGTCCGGCCGCGCGGAAAGTACCCGAAATAGTCGCCGCCGACCGCGACCGCGGGAATGCACTTGCCCGCGAAGCGCACACCGGCGAGCGACAGCGGGTCTTCGGGCAGCAACGAACGCTGAATCTCGCGCGCAATGTCCATCTGTGCGCGCGACACGGCGAGCTCGACCTCCGCAACACGCGTGCGTTCGTCTGCGATTCGGCAATCGCGGTCCCGCGCTTCGAGCCGCTCGGCCATCGTGTTGAAATCGCGCGCAAGCCGTTCGAGTTCGCCTCCGCCACCATCGACGATGCGGACCCGGGCGGCCAGGTCCCCGGAAGCAAGGCGATCAGTCGCGTCGATGACCGCCCGAACCTGTCGAAGAATGAAGACTTCGCTGCCGAACCAGGCCGCGGCGATCGCGAGGATCGTCACGATGCCGAGTCCCGCGAGGTTGCGTGCGAGGCGCCGATCGATGTCGGCGAATGCGACCGCTTTCGGGACGCCGATTGCCGCCTTCAATTCCAGGCCGCTGATCAATGGCGCATGCGCCCACAGGCGTCGCACGCCCTGGGCATCGTCGGCCTCGAACACACCGCCTTCCCGCTGCTCCCACAACCGGGTCAATACGTCGCGTTCCGTCATCGGCTTGCCGATATCGGCGACGACTTCCGGCAACCGTGCGAGCACGATGCCGTTGCGATCGGTCACGACTAGCGTCGCCCCCTCCGGAAATTGGAGTTTGCCGAGCGCCGCGGTGAGCCAGTTCAGGCTTTGCGCGGCGAATACCACGGCGTCCACTTCGCCGGAGGCGCCGACGATCGGATACGCATAGTTGATCGATGGGCGCTGCGTGATCCGTCCAATCTGATAGTCGCCGATCGCGAAGGCGCGCGTTTCCACCGCGGCCTTGAAGTAAGGCCGGTCGGCGACGTTGACGGGGGAGCGCATCGGAACCGCGCTGCAGCGTGTATTCCCGTCGGGTTTCGCGACCGCGAAATTGAGATAGAGCGGATACGCCGTCAGCATTCCGGCAAGGAACGCGTTGCAGGTCGCGACGTCGGAGGCGCGCAATTGCGGCAGCTGCACGAATGCAGCGAGAAGCTGGCGTGCGGCCTCGATCTGCGCGGCCTGGTTGCTCGTCGCGATGCTGATGAGCCGCAGCGCATCCCGATTGACGCCGGCAATTGCAGCCTTGCGCTCGTCGGCCTGCGTATAGAGCACGAGCCCGAGCCAGGGGAGCAGCACGAACGCGAGCAGAACGAACAGTCGCGCGCGAAGACTCGAGCCCGGACGGCTGTCAGTGCTGGAAGCGGCGGCCATGCTCATGCTCGAGCGCCCTGCGACGCGGCGACATGCATCCTAGACCGCGGCCATCAGCGACTGTGCGTAGGAAGGCGCGGTCGGCTCGTGCATGAAGTAGACGTGGATTCTTTGCCACGATGTCGATGCGAGGCGCTCGGCCCACCCGCGCAAGTCGGCATCGGCGTAGTTCTCGAGCCGCAGCCGCACGTAGCCGAACGGCGCGGTCTCGACGAGAGGCGGCGGTTCGTTGTCTTCGCGCTCGGACAGGCACAACGCGGCGCCCGCTGCACGGAGCGCCTCGTAAACGTCGTCGTCGAACCAGCTCTGCTCGCGAAACTCGAACGCCGCGCAGTGCCCCTCCGGGAGCAGACCGAGAAACGTGGTGAGCCGCGGCAGGTCCTTCTTGAGGTTCGGCGGCAGCTGAAACAGCACTGGGCCTCGCTTTTCGCCGAGCGACCCCAGCGTCTTGTAGAGAAACGCGAGCGAGTCCGCTGCGGACTCCGCCTTGAGGCGTGCGATGTGGGTGATTCGTCGCGTCGCCTTGATGGCGAAACGGAAGTGCGGCGGCGTCGTTTCCACCCAGGACTCCAGCATCGTGGTCCTCGGCATCCGGTAGAACGTGTTGTTGATCTCGACCGTGGGCAGGCGCTGCGAGTAGTAGTCCAGCATCGCGTCGGCCTTCAGGTCGTCCGGATAGAACGTTCCCTTCCATTCCTTGAACGAATAGCCGCTTGCACCGGCGAGGAGTCGCGCGGAAGTCATGAACCGTGGGTTCGAACGAAGTAACGGTCAAAGGTCGGCACTGCGCTTGTTCCTCCATACGTCGACGAGCGACTGGAACTTCGCGGACGCAGGCAGCCGCTCGTCCGAAAGCGCTTCGAGAAAGTCCGACAGTCGCTTGGACTTGACGATCGTGTAGAACGTGAGCGCCGCCGTCGGAATGAGCACGACGAGGAAGTAGCCGAGCTTCTCGAGCAGCGACGCTTCGGCGAGCGCGATCAGGTTCATGCCGAGGAAGCCGGTGGCCACGGTGCCGACCAAGCCGAAAGCGGTGACGACGGTCAGCCGTACCACCGTGTTGGCCTGGCGGCGCAGCGTGTCGCTCTCGAGATAGTTCGCCATGTCCGCGAGCTCCTCGCGGATCTCTTCGTAGAGTCGATCGGTCCCGAGATAGTTCGACGTCATCCGGTACAGCTCCTTCGCCTGCGGCTGGTCCGAAACCTCGTGAAACCAGTAACGGTGCGTGAAGCGCAGGAAGATCTCCCTCAGCTGGCGAATGGTTCGCTTGAACCGCTTGACGGACTCGGCGTCCCGGATGTCGAGGTGGTTGAGCGCGTCCACCATGCGGTCGGACAGCATGAGCAGCGTCGCCTTGTGGATGTGCGGAATGAGGAACAGCAGGAAATACTGATGCCGAAACTGTCCGAGCATTCCGCCTTCTCGATCCACGAAGAACGGATCGCCGGCGTCGCCAACCATCGTGAACGCGTGTCCGCACGACATCAGGCGCGTCCCCGGCTTGCCTGCGCGGTCCTCGTCCCAGAACTGGTCGTAGCAGTAACGGTCCTCGAAATCGCGCAGGTAGCGCGTCGAGTACGGTGAGCCTTCCGTGGTCCCCGCACCGGTGACGAGTCCGAGGCGGACGAAGTCGGTGCGCGTGAGTGCGCGCGCATTGTCCATCGCGATGTAGGCGAGGAGCGGCATGCGGCTGTACTCGATCTGACGAAACCGGATCAATCCCTTCTCATCCGAGTGATCGGGTACGATCGGCTTCAGCAGATATGTCCAATGGGCGGAGAAGCGCGGCGCACGGTAGCGGCCGACGAATGCGAGGTAGCGCTCGCGCTGCTCGTAATCGGATGCAGCGAGCACGTTGCCGTCATGCCCGAGCCATTCCGCGCGCGCCAGGCAGTGGCCGCCGTGGCCGTCGTCCTGCCAGTAGGTCGGATAACCGCGTCCGAATCGATGCAGCGCGTCCTGCGCCTCGGCGAGCGACACGTCGCGTGCGCAGATCTCGACGATCAGGATGACGACGTCGATGTCGTAGAAGAAGCAGAGGTCCACGTGCGCGACGTCCATCGTGACGGGCGGCACGCCCGCGGAAAACTGCATCCGGACCGCGGTGATGTCCTTGCGGCGGAACACGCGAATCGGCGAGTCGACCGCGCCCGCGCCCGTGCGTCCCTTGCCTTCGCCGTACAGGAAACGGCGCACGTATGGCAGGAACGTAACGAACTCGCTGTAGTGACGTTGCTGAAATTCTTCGGGATTGCAGCTGAATTCATCGCGTAGCTCGCGCCACGGATGGTCCGAGTTCGGGTCGGCAAGCGCCTCCCAGTGTTCCTGGATCTGCGCATCCTCGCGGAGCGGCATCAATTGCACGGGCCAGATCAGGATCTCGCGAAACTGACGGACCGACTTGCGTTGCGATGGGTCGCTGCCGGCCGGTGCAACTGCGACGGGCTGGTCCGTGACCCCGAGCATCGACTGATCCATGGTGCGTCCCTCGCGCCTGTGCGTTGCGGTCTTGCTCAGTCCCGGAGGCTCATGCGGCAGCCAGATAACAATGAATCAATGCGACGGCCGCGGCGCCTTCGCCGATGGCGCCACCGACGCGCTTCACCGATCCCGAGCGAACGTCACCGACGGCGAAGACGCCGGGAACGCTCGATTCCAGCGCGGCCGGTACCTGTCCCGACCCAGGCGGCACGGCGGGTGCGCCGGTCAGCACGAATCCGTGCGCGTCGAGTGCGACATCGCAGCCTCGGAGCCAATCCGTCTCCGGCTCGGCGCCGGCGAACAGGAAGAGATGGCGAACTGCGCGTTGCTCGGAGATATCCGTCTCGGCGTTGCGCCACGTGCACGCCCTCAGTGAACCGGCTTCGTCGCCATGCAACTGCGTGATCTCCGTCCGCGCGTGCAGCTCAATGTTCGGCGTTGCAGCGAGCCGGTCGATCAGGTATTGCGACATGCTCGCAGCGAGGCCGGGGCCTCGCACGAGAACGTGGACCTTCGACGCGTATGCGGAGAGAAACACCGCCGCCTGTCCCGCCGAATTGCCGCCGCCCACGAGCACGAGCTCTTCGTCTGCACACATCTTCGCCTCGAGCGCCGACGCCCAGTACCACACACCGCGGCCCTCGAAGTCCTCGAGCTTTGGAATCGCCGGCCGCCGATACCGCGCGCCGCTCGCCGCGACGACGGTCCGTGCACGCAACGTACGGCCGTCGGTGAGACGCAGCCGGATCTCTCGCCGCGTGTCGCCGTCTGGGCATTCGAGCGCCTCGACCTGCGCGGGAATCATGATCTCCGCGCCGAACTTCTGCGCCTGCACGAAGGCTCGTCCTGCGAGCGCCTGGCCGGAAATGCCGGTCGGGAACCCGAGATAGTTTTCGATCCGCGCGCTGGCGCCCGCTTGCCCGCCGAATGCGCGGCAATCCAGCACGACGACGTGCAAGCCCTCGGATGCCGCATACACGGCCGTCGCGAGGCCAGCCGGTCCTGCGCCCACGACGGCGACATCGTAGACCTCGTCGTGGTGCTTGCTGTCGAGCATGCCGAGGCAGCGACCGAGCGTCTCTTCCGAAGGGCTCAAGAGGCTCGCGCCGCTCGGGCACACGCTCAGCACGTCGTCCGGGGCCGCACCGTACTGTCGAAGCAGCTCGGCACCCGCGCTGTCGACGTGCGCATCGACGACGTGATACGGGTGACCGTTACGCCGCAGGAAATTCTGCAGGCGCAGCATGACGGCGGATTGCGGGTCCCCGATCAGCACCGGACCGCTCGCTCCCGATTCGATCAACGCGACGCGACGGAGGATGAGCGCGCGCACGATGCGCTCGCCGAGATCCGCCTCGGCGATGATCAGCGCACGAAGCGCCGCGGGAGGAACGAGCAGCGCCTCGACATCCTCGTCCGCGTGCCCGTCGACCAGCGCGGGCCGGCCGGAAAGCTGCGCGACTTCCCCGAGGAAGTGGCCGGGACCCTGACGTGCGATCGGCGCGTTGTGTCCGAGGCCGTCGCGTAGCGTGAGCATCACCGCTCCCTTCAGCACGACGAACATCCCCGGGCCCGGCTCGCCGGCGGCGAAGAGCCGCTCACCGCGCGGGTAGGCTCGAACCGTGCCGAAGCGGTGGATCCGCGCGATCTCGGCCGGCGTGAGTTGCGGGAACATCTGGTGGCGGCGCGACGCGAGCCCGGGAGCGGCGGCGTTGCCGAATAGGATTTGCGAGTTCGAGGTATCCATGTCGAGTGCGGCGCGGAAGTGGCGCGAGTAAGCTCCTCCCTACGCGCATCTTAAATCGGTTCGTCCGGAGGAGGTCGCGAGTGAGCGCGGCCAATCGCGAGTGTCAAGTCCTGCCTCAGGGCAGACGGTCGGGCATCGACCCTGCCCTGACCATCGTCGACAGCCAGCGGATGCCGCTCCGCGAGCGGCCGATCTTCATGGCGTAGGTCGATGCCGGTCGCATCGCCTCTTCAGCCCGGAATCAGTGCGCGCTCCGGACGGCGCTCTCCGGATGTCGATCGCGGAAATCGATCGAAGCAGGCGCTGCGCCTGCGGCGTTTCCTGTTCGCGAGCGCCTTCTCGGTGCTCTACCTCGTGATCCTGGTCGTCTTCCACTCGCAGGACAAGATCGACAGCGTCACGCTCGCCCAGGCCGCGGCGATCGTCAGTGCGCTCATTCTCGCCTTCTGCGCGATGTTTCTCTCCGGTCTCAACCTGCGGTTCCCGGATGCGAGCCTCACCGCTTGGCAGTTTCTCGCGTCGATCTTCACGATGCTCTACGTAGCCTATCGCGCGCCCGACACGCGCCTCGCGTTCACCGCGTTCTTCTTTGTCGCGCTGATGTTCGGCATGCTGCGTCACGACGGGCGGAAACTCGTCGTGCTGCTGGGCGTGTCACTGCTGTCCTTCGGGGCCGTCATCGCGTTGCGATACGTGAACCGGCACGACGTCGACGTCCTCCGCCTCGACGTGCTGCAGCTCCTCGTCATGGCCGTGACGCTCCCGGGGTTCATCTTCATCGGCGGCCACGTGCAGCGGCTGCGGCGCGGCCTCGACGAAGCCAGCATTCGCTTGGAGGACATCGAGGAGCGGGCGCGACACGATGACCTTACCGGCGTGTACAACCGCCGCGCGCTGCTCGTTGCCATGGAGGAGGCGAAGGCGCGGGCCGACGCGGTCGGCGAGCCGCTGTCGATCTGTGTCATCGACCTCGATCTCTTCAAGCGCTACAACGACGAGTTCGACCATCTGACCGGGGACGAAGTGCTGCGAGCCTTCGCGCTTGCCGTGCAGCAGGAGCTGCGCGCGACGGACGTGTTCGGGCGCTACGGCGGAGAGGAGTTCGTGCAGATCTGCCCGCATACGACGCTGGCCGGGGCGATGGCCGACGCCGAGCGGCTGCGGACGCGCATCAGGGAGCTCGAGTTGCCGATCCCGCGGTCACTCGGTCCGCTCACCGCTTCCGTCGGCGTGGCGCAATACGCGCCGGGCGAGCCGATCATGCAGACGTTTGCGCGTGCGGATGGCGCGCTCTACAAGGCGAAGCAGCGGGGGAGGGATCGGATAGAGAGTTGAGGTTACGGGCCAAAGTTTCGGTCGCGGTAGAAGCGGTATTGCTGTCAAGGTCGCTGGCTACGTTGATACCCTTAGCCGCGTGCCGCTCCCACGATACTTTGGCCCGGTTGGCTTCCACGATCGGCTCGGGAGCGGCCCTTCGCCGATCGTGCGTAAAGGTCGGAGCGCGTCGCTCGAGACTCG
>Ga0105248_10001648_pt1 | contig 24827 bp, 20 predicted proteins | sample KBSS34metaG_FD_81524 | JGI IMG/M metagenome (GOLD analysis project Ga0105248, IMG submission 81524) | Switchgrass rhizosphere microbial communities from Kellogg Biological Station, Michigan, USA - KBS S3-4 metaG | ecosystem: Host-associated > Plants > Roots > Rhizosphere > Soil | place... | reverse complement strand
TGCAATCGTGCGGCGCGAACGGACGGTGCCACGTCTCCGCCAGCGACGCGATCTTCCGGCCTTCGGTCAGCCCGCCGGTCCAGCACAGGTCGACCATCGCAACATGGAGCGCGTCACGTTCCAGCATTTCCTTATACGGCCAGCGCGAGCCGAGCGTCTCGCTTGCGCACACCCACACGTCCGTCGACCGTGCGTATTCGGCCAGCGCCTGCGGCGAGTTCATCCGGATCGGATCCTCGTACCACATCGGCGCGTACGGCTCGAGTGCGCGCGCGATCTTCTTCGCCGTCGGCAGATTCCACAGCGAATGGAACTCGACCATGATATCCATCCGATCGCCCACCGCCTTGCGAATCTTCTCGAACGGCGCGATCGCCTGCTTCATTTCCGTCGTCGAGATGTACAGACCGTTATTCGCTTGAGCTGGCGGATCGAACGGCCAGATCTTCATTGCCGTGATGCCGCTTTCCAGCAAGCTCTCCGCCAAAGCGTCGGCTCGATTCATGAACGCGTCCAGATCCTCGAACGGCCCTTCGCTCTCGCCGACGTTCCAGTTGGATACCGGACGGATATTGCGCGAACGAACGTAGCGATATCCGGCGCAGGTGTTGTAGACCCGCAGCTTGTCGCGACACAGTCCACCCAGCATCTGGTGCACGGGTTGCTGACACACCTTGCCGAATATGTCCCACAGCGCAATGTCGACCGCGGACGCCGCACGATATTCCGCACCGGTCGACGACTGCGCCATCGGCAGGTTGACCATCTCCCTGTTCAGCGCTTCGATGTGCAGTGGGTCCCGTCCGATCAAGCGGCCGGCCAGCGTGTCATGGATATGCGCCTCCACCGCACCGGCACCGTAGAACGTCTCGCCCAATCCGACGATCTCGCTGTCGGTATGGACGCGGACCCACAAAACGTTCGAAAATTCCTCGGTGCGCAGCGTTTCAAGTGCGGTGATCTTCATGGGTGCTCCGTCCAGCAGGTGAGCCATGCGCGCGCCCGCGAAGCGGACCCTGGCACGTCATGTTTCATTGGACCCGTCGAGCCGTCGCGGCTTGCGATGTCGGCCGCAAGCGAAGACCGGACTCCGGTGAAAACAGCACCGCCTCGCTCAGGTCGACCGCCACGCTGACCACATCATTGGCGTGGAGGTCGCTATAGCCCGATTCTGTAATCATCACCTCGTTGCGCCCCTCCCCTTCTTCGCGGTGCGCGGTGGTCGCGTGTTCGAGCCTGACATCGATGACGGATTCAGCGCCGACGTGTTCGACAAGGGCGACCTTTCCCGCCAGCGCCTTGTCGTCGCCGGACACGATCCTCAGCGCATTCGGGCGTATTCCGACCAGCACGGGTTGGTCGCCGCTTGCAGCATTTGCCAAGTGCGAGGGCAGCGTGAATGTTTTCTCGCCCATGCGCAGGACGCCCCGTTCGACCCGGGCTTCGATCAGATTCATCGGCGGTGTCCCGATGAAGCGGGCAACGAAGGTATTGGCGGGATCGAGATAGATGTCCCGCGGCGCTCCGAATTGCTGCACGACGCCATCGCGCATCAATGCGATCTTCGTGCCCATCGTCATCGCCTCGATCTGATCGTGCGTGACATAGACGAAGGTTCCGCCGACGTCGCGGTGCAGCTTGATGATCTCCGCACGCATCGACATACGGAGCTTCGCGTCCAGATTCGACAGCGGTTCGTCCATTAGGAAAACTTCCGGCTGCCTCACCATCGCCCGGCCGAGCGCGACGCGCTGCCGCTGCCCGCCGGAAAGCGTGCGTGGAAAGCGATCCATCATCTCGGTCAGCGCAAGGATCTTCCCAGTGCGTCCGACCAGATCACTAACCTCGGGCGACTCCTCGATCTTCCGCTTTGCGATTCCGCCGATGATCGGTATGTGAAACCACCACTTGAACTGGCGCATGATCAGCGGGAAAGTAATATTCCTGCGTACCGTCATGTGCGGATACAGCGCGTAGGACTGGAATACGAAGGCCATGTCGCGGGCGCTCGGCGGGAGCTGGTCCACGCGCCGCTGGTTCAGGTGAATCTCGCCACTGGACACGCTTTCGAGACCGGCGAGCATGCGCAGCAGCGTCGACTTGCCGCAGCCGGACGGTCCGAGCAGCACCAGGAATTCGCGATCCGGCACTTCCAGGCTGACATTGCTGACCGCTGTCTTGGTCCCGAAGGTGCGCGTCACGCGGTCGAGTTTGATCGACGCCATGGCAGTTGATCCAATCGTCGCTTCAGCCCTTGACGCTGCCGGCAGTCATGCCGGCCACGACGTAGCGCTGGACGAACAGGTAAAAGATGACGGCCGGCAGTGTGTACATGAGGCCGATCGCCATCACCGTATGCACGGGCGTGCTCAATTCACCGACGAACCCCGCCAATCCAACCGACGCGGTGCGCAGATCCTGGTCGCTGATCAGCGTCTGAGCGAAGATGTATTCGTTCCAGCCGTGAAAGAAGGCGATCACGGCCGCGGCGGCGAGGGTCGGCGCGACCAGGGGTAGGACGACACCGAGAACGATGTCCAGACGCGAACACCCGTCGACACGCGCAGCCTCCTCGATGTCGATCGGCACGCCATCGATCGCGCCTTTGAGGATCCACGTGATGACGGGCACGGTGAAGGCGCTGTTGGCGAGGATCAGCCCGCTTAGCGTATTGAGCAGTGCCAGATCACCGAAGATCGCGTACAGCGGTACGACCAGCATCGCCTCGGGCAGCATCTGCGTGATGAACAGACCAAAGCCGACGAGTCCCATGCCACGAAAACGAAAGCGGGAGAGTGCGTACGCGGGAAAGAGGGCGAGTGCGAGGCTGACCACCGTGGTACCTACCGCAACGATCGCGCTGTTTCGAACCCAGGTCGTCACCGACGTGCCATGGAATGCATCGCGATATACGCCGATTTCGGACGGCTTCGGCACCAGCCGCGCAGTGGGTGCGAAGAGCTCCGACGACGGCGTCATCGACGTCACGAACATCCAGTACAACGGGAATGCAGCTACGCCAAGCAGTGCAAGGATCGCGAGCATCCGCAGGCCGTGACTCCAGGAGCCCGAGCGGGTCATCGTTGTCCCTTTGCACGCTCAGCGCGTAGCGTCAGCCGAAAGTAGACCAGCGTGACGAGGATCGCGATCGAGAGGCCGACCATGCCCACAGCCGCGGCCTGGCCGAGATCACGATAGACAAATGCGCGGCGATACAACTCGATGACCAGCGTGTTCGTTGCGCCGATCGGCCCACCCTGCGTCATCAGCCAGATCAGGTCGAATCGGCGCAATGACCAGATCGTGATGAACAACGCGAGCAGCATGACCGACGGCTGAATCGTCGGCCACACGACGGCGCGGAAGACGCTGAGCCTGTCGGCGCCGTCGATGACCGCCGCATCCCTTAACTCTTCGGAGACACCCTGCAGCGCAGCCAGAATGACGACCGAAGCGAAAGGGAAGATCTGCCAGATCGTCGTGATCAGAATTGCGGGGAGCGCGAGCGATGCGTTGTCCAGCCAGTTTTCCGAGCCGACGGCAAAGCCCAGAGCGCGCAGCGCGCGATTAAAAATCCCATACTGGGCGTTGAGCATCCACGTGAAGATCAAGGCCACTGCAACGGGCGGAGCCGCCCATGGAATCGTCACCATCGCGCGGGCGACGCCTCGACCTGGAAACGGACCGTTGAGCAGCAGCGCGGCAGCGAGCCCGAGTCCGATCGACAGCACCACACAGGCGATCGTGTAGATCGCGGTAATCAGGAGGACCTGGTTGAAATCGGTGGTCCCGATCAGATCGCTGTAATTGCGCGCACCGACGAAGGCGTGATCGGCTGGCGACAACAGCGACGTAGACGTGAAGCTGAGAATCAGCTCCTGCAGCAGCGGATAGCCCTGGAAGACCAACAGATAGATCGCCACCGGCGCGACGAAAAGATACGGCGTCCAGCGACTGCCTTCCAGTCGCGCCGCTTGCGCTTGCTTCGACATCAGAGCCTCTCTACCGCGAGGGCGCTACTTGCGTGTGACTCTGGAAAGCGCCAGCTTTTGAGCGTCATCCATGGTTTTCTTCGGATCCGCGCCGCCCTGCAGCACTTTGAGCACGTGCTCGAGCACGATTTGCAGAATCTCGGGGGTCTTGAGCTCCTGTCCCTGCACGAGCTGCGGGATGCTGTTGGGGGTTTGCTCGTCGTACACCTTGAGCCACGGTCGCTTGGCCAGATCTTCCGGCGATCGGGCGACGACCGTCGCGACGTTGCTAGCGCCCAGCAGATCCTGCAGCTGCTTCTGGTTCTCCGGTTGCAGAACCCACTTGTAAAACGTGACCGCCGCGGCCTTGTGCTTCGTGTTCGAGTTGATCGTAAGCGGCGCCAGCACCAGACCTTGCGCGCGCGTGGGGAAAGGCGATGGCGCGGCGGCGAGCGGAAGATCGGGCGCCTGCTGGTTGAAGATGCCTGCGACGCCGCCGTTGTCGATCTCCATGGCGAGCTTGCCTTCCCAGAACATCCGACGGTAGGTGGCGGCGTCCGTGCCCTTCGGCGTCGCGCCTACGTCGTACATCTTTTTGTACGCCGTCACACCTTCGATTACCTTGGGGCTGTTGAGCGTGAGGTTGCCCTGGTCGTCACTCCAGCGTCCGCCGAACCCATAAACGAAGTTGCACAGGTCTTGCCAGAATCCCGGCGCTTCCGCCATCGTCGCTCGGTAGGCGAATCCATAAACGCCGTTCGCCGTCGCGGCCTTTGCCGTCGCGACGAACTCGTCGAAGCTTGCAGGAGGCTTCTTGTCCTTGACCAGCGTCGGGTTGTAGAGCAGCACGTAATTGCTGATCTCGAAAGGCGTCGCAAAACGCTTGCCGCCGACCTTCATGTACCGGTCCGGCGCGGTGAACTTGTAATCGCTGTCCTTGATGAAGTCGTCGAGTTGAAGCACGCGATTCGCGGCAACCGCAGCATAGAAATCGATCTGATCGAAGCGAACGAGATCGGGTCCCGCGCCGCCGCCCATCTGCGTGAAGATTGTCTTCGCAAACGAGGCAAACGGCAGCGCGACCGGCTGGACCTCGACCGCGCTCTGGCTTTTGTTGAACTTGTCAACCCACGCCTTCAGCCGGTCGCCGCGTCCAGCTTCACTGAACGTCACGGCTGCAAACGTGATGACTTCCTTCGACTGCGCGAGTGCGGTCGTCGAAGTCCCAGCGCCGACCAGCGCCACGGCCAACAGCGTAAGCGCGCACTGCATGCTGCGGAAATGCCGGTTCATGCATTCCTCCTAAGATCGAGCTGCTTTTAAGCGCGGAGCATGTCGCTCTCGTCTGACCGCGAAACGCGGCTCCGCCGGGTCATCACGGGTCGCGATATTTACGGGTATTTATTGACACGCGGGCAGAATATTGTGATATTTCACATCAGTCAACACCCCGCGTGACATTTTTTTCTGTACAAAAATAGAGCACCGCCGCCGACCAATCGCGAACGCCGCCCGATCCACCCGGTGGGATGCGAGGTGCGGGAGCGTAGACTGGCGAGATGACGAATCGTCCGCATCGGCGTCCGCAGCTCGTAATCAATGAAGGGCGCGCCACGCCCGAGGTATCGGTGCGCGCGCGTGGCTTGACCAACCAGGTCGACATGGCCTACGAGCGGATTGAGCAGATGCTCGTCAATTGCCAGCTGAGACCGGGCCGCTTCATGGCGGTTCAGGAACTGCAGGATTTGCTGAATTTCGGACGCACGCCTGTGCATCAGGCGGTCAGTCGCCTCGCAGACGATACGTTGGTGATCGTCCGTCCGCGGCATGGGCTGCAAATCGCGCCAATCGATCTCGCGCGCGAACGCGGCCTTTTGCCGCTGCGCCGAGATACGGAACGCTTTGTCATTCGACTGGCAGCCGAACGGTCGGGACCGTCGCAGCGCAACCAGATGCTGCATCTTATGCGTTCTCTTCGAGAGCAGCCGGGGAAGATGACGATCAACAAGTTCAACGTCGTAGACCGCAAGGTGGACCATCTGATCATGGCCGCGGCCGGAGAGCCGTTCGTGGAACACACACTGCGACCGTTGCATACGATGTATCGGCGCATCGGCTGGCTGTACCACACCGAGATTGGGCGCGGTCAGAATCTGCAGCAGTCAATCGATTGCCACGTCGCTCTGCTTAACGCGGTGGCCAATCGGCACGTCGACCAGGCGCTTGTCGCGCTGGAGGATCTGATCGGCTTCGTCGATAGCATGTTCGAAGTGCTCGAGCATGAAATCGATCCGTCGCTACTGGACTGCAGCTTGGCCTATCTCGACCCTCATTGAGCCACACGGGATTGCGTTATGCGAATCGTGTTTCATGGCGACAACGCTGCATCGTTCAGCGAAGACTTTGAACGTCTCCTTGGCGAGCCCGCCCAAATCCGTGTCGTTCCCGACGATCTCGGCAGTGCTGCTGATCGGGAAGCGTATGTACAGGCGGATGCGATCGTGGGTGTCAGGTACGCTGCAGACACGCCGCGGCCGGAACGGCTGAAACTATTCCACGTTCCCGGCGCGGGATACGACGCGGTTGATCTCGATGCAGTCCCGCCTTCCGCGGTCGTCTGCAATTGCTTCGGCCACGAGCAGGCGATCGCCGAGTACGTCATGGCGGCCCTGCTCGGTCGCCACGTCCCGCTCGCGGATGCAGACTGCAAACTGCGCAGGGGCGAATGGGCGTACTCGTCGGGATCACTCGCCCGCCTTCACGGCGAACTCGCCGGAAAAACAATCGGCCTTCTCGGCTTCGGCCACATCGGCAAGGCGATCGCCTCGAGGGCGAAGGCGTTCGAAATGACCGTGCACGTCGCCAATCGCAGCCCGGTGCCACTGTCACCCGTCGTCGATCGTGCTTTCACGCTGGATAACCTGCGTGACTTCTGGGGCACAGTCGACTTTCTGGTGGTCTCGGTACCGTTGACCGCGGACACGACCGGGATCGTCGGCGCAGACGCTTTCGCTGCGATGCAGCCCTCCGCGGTCGTACTAAATGTCGGTCGCGGACCCACGATAGACCAGCAGGCGCTTTACGACGCGCTGAAGAACGAGCGCATCGCCGGCGCGATCATTGACACCTGGTATACCTATCCATCGGCAGATCAGCCCAAGGTTCTTCCGTCAGGGCTGCCGTTTCATGCGCTGACGAACATCGTGATGACGCCGCACATGTCGGGTTGGACCTCGGGGACCATCCGACGACGTCAAAAGACGATCGCCGACAACATCACACGTCGCGCGGAAGGCCGAGCATGCGTTAACGTCGTCAGGCCGGCCTTCGGCTGAAGCTCGAAATGCTTTGCCGCAGGTGCCTCATGAACTTCGCCAGCGTGGCATAGACATATGCGCGCCGGTAGGCCCGCGCCTCACGCTCGATCATGTAGTGGTCATATGCCGTCCAGTACGCCGAGTCAGGCAGGCCGCTTGTGGTCGTCGACCCGTTTTCTCGCAGACTCGCGCTGTAGCCGGACGAAGATGATCGTCCAGCCGGAATGCGCGCGCGCGCAGGGCATTGAAGCGGTATATGCGAAACAAGTACGTCCATGATCATTTCCTGGCATTGAGCAGAAGAACTTCGAGCACCACGATAGGTGAGCGGCCGAACGTAATCCAATCGTATTTTTCAAACTCGGCCATCACTGTGGCCGATGGAAGCGCAAGCCCACCGCACCCTCGCGGTGCGATCTGAAGCGTCGAGCGGAGGCGTGAAATGCGCGTGACCGCGATCGAAACGGTGCATGTCGGCGGCTATCCGAATATCACGTTCGTCGAAGTACGTACTGATGAAGGGCTAAGTGGCCTCGGCGAGACCTTTCGCACGCCTCGAGCGGTAGCCGCGCAGATCCACGAGACCGTTGCCCCCTATCTGCTCGGCAAGGACCCGCTGGCGATCGATGCGCACAGCGATGCGCTACTCAACGCCTATCTCGGGTTCGGAGCATCGAGCGTCGAGGTGCGTGCTGCGAGTGCCGTAGACATCGCGCTATGGGACTTGCTGGGCAAGTCCGCGAACCGTCCTGTGCATGAACTGCTGGGAGGCCTGACGCGCGAGAAGATCCGTGTCTACAACACTTGCGCGGGCTATTCATACAACCAAGCCGGTGGAACGAGGCGACTCGTCACGGCAACGAGCGGCGATGACCGTGCGGCCGGCCCCTACGAAGACCAGATCGCCTTTACCCGACATCCGGCCGAACTCGCTCAGTCGCTCCTCGACATGGGTATTACGGCAATGAAAATTTGGCCGTTCGACCCGTTCGCCGTCGCTTCAGGAGGTCGCGAGATATCGGCGAAGGATCTGAAGGGTGGTCTTGAGCCGTTCCGCAAGATTCGCCAGGCGGTGGGGGACAGCATCGACATCATGTGCGAGTTCCATTCGCTGTGGAACCTTCCGACAGCCGTGCGCATTGGCAACGCGCTCGCCGAGTACAACGTGTACTGGTCCGAAGATCCCGTCAAGATGGTCGACCTCGACGTTCTCGCCGACTATCGGAGTCGTGTACGCATTCCAGTGTGCGCAAGCGAGACATTGGCAACCCGTCACGCCTTTCGCCAACTCCTTGCGAAGAACGCCGTCGATTACGTCATGCTCGACTTGGGATGGTGCGGCGGCTTGTCCGAAGCGAAGAAGATCGCCGGGATGGCCGAGGCGTCGCTGCGCCCGATCGCGCCGCACGACTGCACCGGTCCTGTGGTACTCATCGCCTCGCTTCACCTGGCGTTGAACGCACCAAATGCATTATTTCAAGAGGTCGTACGAGCCTATTACACCGGCTGGTACAAGGAACTGGTGACCGAGTTGCCGCGAATCGAGCGCGGCGAGGCGTATCCGATGACGGGGCCCGGTCTTGGCACTGCGCTGGTTCCAGACTTGAAGCAACGACCAGACGTCACGGTGCAGCGGTCAACCCTTCCCAGATGATCAGAGAGCTTGCCTCTTCGATGCAAGCTCGCAGGGCCCGGCACAAACGCTCGCTCGGCGCTCCATAGCACGATCGCGGACGTACCGACCGCGTCGCGCGCATCCGCGGACTGCGACCATTTAACCAAGTGCCGCGGCCCCGCAGCAACCGAGACAGAATCGAGCGCCCTCATGTCCCGCCTTCACACCTTCCGGATTCCATCGGCCGGTTAGCTTTGTGCGGGCGCCTACCACCAGAAGCAGACATCATTGGATCGCTTTTCAGTGATTGTCCCTTGGCGTTCCCCTGCTGGTCGAAATCCGCTGATACTTGACCGCAGGCTTCAGCACCATCCCACGCGAAAGCTCGTCCACCATGCCGCGCTGGATCTCCTGCCACGGGGTCTGGCTGCCGGGAATCTTGAAGCCCCCCTGCTTCGCCAGCGCCTCTTTGCGGCTGGCGTAGTCTGCCTCGCTGATCAGGATGGTGGCCGTACGCATGTTCAAATCGATCCGAATCCGGTCACCGGTTTTCAGGATTGCAAGGCCACCCCCAGTCGCCGCTTCCGGCGACGCGTTCAGGATCGAAGGCGAGCCCGACGTGCCCGACTGTCGTCCATCGCCGATGCAGGGTAATTCGGTCACGCCGTGCTTGATCAGCTCTGCAGGCGGCTGCATGTTGACTACTTCGGCGCCGCCGGGGTAGCCGACCGGCCCGGCGCCCCGCACGAACAGCATGCACGTGTCGTCGATCTCGAGCTCCGGATCATCAATTCGGTGGTGGTAGTCCTCCGGGCCGTCGAACACGATCGCCCTTCCCTCGAACGCGTTGGGGTCGTGCGGGTTGGAGAGGTAACGCTTGCGGAAGGCGTCCGAGATCACGCTCGTCTTCATGATCGCGCTGTCGAACAGATTGCCCTTGAGGTTCAAGAATCCGGCCTTCTCCTTCATTGGTTTGCTGTATGGCCAGATCACCTTCTCGTCCTCGATTGGCGCGCCCTTGCAGTTCTCGTAAAGCGTCTTGCCGTTGACCGTCAGCGTGTTTTTGCGGATTTTTCCGGCCCGGATCAACTCGCCGATCACGGCGGGCACGCCACCGGCGCGATGGTATTCCTCACCCAGGTACTCGCCGGCCGGCTGGAGGTTCACCAGTAGCGGAATGTCGTACCCGAGCTTCTCCCAGTCGTCGTTTTCGAGTTGTACCCCGATATGGCGCGCGATCGCGTTGAAGTGAATAGGCGCGTTGGTCGAACCGCCGATCGCCGAGTTGACGACGATTACGTTCTCGAACGCTTCGCGCGTCATGATCTTCGAAGGGCGCAGGTCTTCCCATACCATTTCGACAATACGTTTGCCCGATTCGTAAGCGTTCACCGCTCGATCCTTATGGGGCGCCGGGATCGCCGCGCTGCCGGGCAGCGACATGCCCAGTGCCTCGGCAAGCGAGTTCATGGTTGATGCGGTGCCCATGGTATTGCAATGGCCGACCGATGGTGCGGAGGAGGCGATGAGGTCGATAAATTCCTCGTCGTTGATCTCGCCCGCTGCCAGAAGCTCACGTGCCTTCCAAACGATGGTGCCGGAACCGGTGCGTTCGCCACGGAACCAGCCATTCAGCATGGGCCCGCCGGACAGCACAATCGCCGGGATATCCACGGTCGCCGCCGCCATCAGTTGCGCAGGCGTGGTCTTGTCGCAACCGGTGGTAAGCACCACACCGTCGATAAAATAACCGTATAGAGTCTCCACCAGCCCCAGGTAGCAGAGGTTGCGGTCCAGTGCGGCGGTCGGGCGCTTGCCGGTTTCCTGAATCGGGTGCACCGGAAATTCGAACGCAATGCCGCCGGCCTCGCGAATACCTTCCCGTACACGATGCGCAAGCGTGAGGTGGTGGCGGTTGCACGGAGACAGATCCGACCCGGATTGGGCGATGCCAATAATGGGCTTGCCGGCTTGCAGCTCTTCACGCTTCAAGCCGAAGTTCATGTAGCGCTCCAGGTACAACGCCGTCATGTTGGGATTGTCCGGATTGGCGAACCACTGGCGAGAGCGGAGTTTTGACGGGTCTTGCTTGACAGATTTCGTTGTCATGATCGAATTCCTCCTTCGGATGCTCTGGCTCGGATAGCGCAAAGCTGGAACGGTTCCATGTACGGTAGCCTCTACCAGACGAACAATGTGATCAGTGCGTCTGAACCGCGCTGTGCGCTCCAATGCCCGTGCACCTTCGAGTCGAACGTGACGCCGGAGGGGAGTGTGTCCGCCGCATAGCAATGGCCACCAGGTGCGAGGACCCGCGAGCTGCCGTCCTGTAGCCCTATCTCCATTTCCCCTGCGAGGACGAATACCCACTGCGGCCGGGGCGTGCAGTGAAACTGGCTGCGAAAGCCGACAGGACTGTAACGTAACTGGTAGCCGCTCGACGGGAAAGCGACCGAGAGCATCGTCTGTGGCGTACTTGAAGCTAATGGCACCTGCTCTTCACGGAATTGCGCGCGACCGTCGCTATCGGTGTAGAGCACCAACTTGGTAAGTGTGGTCACGAAGCACCGCCTTTCACTATTGGTGGCTGCTGAGTGTCACGCAACGATACCTCAGATGCGCGGGCTCGCTTCGCGACGGTGTGATCAAAGGCCATCAAGCGCCATACCGGTATCTACATGACGCATCACCAGTTTCGGCCGCTCGCCGGTGAACTCATTCTGAGAGCGGATCCCGGCCAGTACGGGTTGGTACAGCAGGTCCTGGGACACGCCAATTTGAAAACCACGCTTGGTTTCTACGCCGCCGACCAGAGTCGCGCAGCCGGCCGCGCGCTTGACGAAATTATCTCCGCGCACCGCAGTGGGAGACACCCATGAGTCGCGCAACCCGGAGTTTGCCGGAGTCAAAATGGCCGGCTGCCGACGTCGCGCTTTGGCGATCGGCGCTGGCTCCGGTCGTCTTCTTCGAAGATGACGGCGTCGCCCAAAGACTGGCGGCCCACTACGGTTGCGCACGCAAAATATGCCTACGGCCAGTGGTTGAAATTCCTGGAAGACTTGGAGCCGTCGTCACTCGCGGAGCCGCCGGCTGACCGGTTCACGACTGAGCGGCTCCAACGCTTCGTGAAACAGATCAGCTCGCGCCTGTCCGCTGTCGGCACCGCAGCTGGGATCGGACATCTCATCCTTGCCATCCGAGCGATCGCACCGTCATTCGACTATCCATCGCTGCAGTTTGCGCAGCGGCGCCATGGCGCCGTCAAAAAGCGTCGGGACAAGAGAACGGCCATGGTGCGCGCAGATGAATTGTTTGGACTGGGTATGAGTCTGATGGCCATGGCGCAGCGCGACGGCGTCGTCCACGATTTACTCACCTACCGCGACGGATTGATCGTTGCGTTGCTGGCAAGCCGCCCGATGCGGAGGAAGAATCTCGCCGAGATGCGCCTCGACAAGCATGTAACGATCAATGGAAGTGCGATTCACGTTGCCTTCGACGAGTATGAGATGAAGGGTAACCGTGAATCGGAGCTGTGGTTGCCAGAATCGCTCGCGCCAGCCTTCCTGCACTACCTGAGCACCGTCCGGCTGCGGTTCCGTAACTCGAATCAGCACGAATTCGTCTGGTGCTCGACGAAGGGCGGCCGACTTCACGCCGACGGTATCTACCAAGTGATCGTCCGGCGAACGACAGCAGCGTTCCACAAACCAATCCATCCACACCTGTTTCGCGACATTGCGGCAACATCAATGGCGATGGATCGCCCCGACCAGGTTCGTCTCGCAAAGGACCTACTGGGTCATGGCTCTTTTGACCTAACCGAACGCCATTACCTGCACGCGCAATCAGTAAGGGCTGGACAGCATCTCGGCAATGTGATTCGCGCGATTCGTACCGGACCGAAGTGACGGTATCGTGGCACGATTCGCGGTCGATTGGACCATGGTGTTGGTTGATACGTTGGTATCGGTGGATGGCGAAATCCAGAAAAGTGGAGGAACACCTCAATCGATGTCGCGGCAGTCGTGGTCGCATGCCCCGGTGCATCGTGAAAGGCATACGCCGGTTCGTGGCGCCTTTTGCCACCTGCGCCGAGACAATCGGGCCAGGAGTTAGACGTCGTGTTCTCGGTCGGACTGTACTGGTCCGTCGTCGCGTCCGGCGATACCATCGTCCAATGGAGCTGCGGCGATCCTTGCGCTGTGATGCGGCCGATGTTCTTTCGGCAAGGGCGATGGCAAGCAGATCTTCGTGACGAGCGCTCTGCCACCAAGTCACCAGCTTAAATGCCCAGGTCTTCCCGGTTTCTCTTGTTGGGATGCCGCAGCAACTCATCCGAGGCGATCTCGAAAATGGGCGTCGGTGCGCGTATGACGTCGTCTGTACTCGGATGAGGATTCATACACATCGGACGCGGCACTATGTAACAAGCGGCCATAATCGGATAGCACTGCCTGGCCGCGCCATGTAATCGGCGACACGTTGATGAAACTCACATGAACGAGCCAACTCACGCAAGCAGCGCACAGGATCCCTCGGCCTTGGTAGGACCTGACCGTCCAGCGCCACCTTCGATATCCCCGTGGAGTCCGCTTCGCAATCCCCTGTTCCGGGGCGTCTGGATCGCGACGATCGTCTCGAACGTCGGCACATGGATGCAGGACGTGGGCGCGGGCTGGCTGATGACGTCGCTATCGTCTTCTCCGTCGCTCGTCGCACTTGTGGAAGCTGCGGACAGCTTACCTGCCATGCTGCTTGCCCTTCCCGCCGGCGCACTGGCCGATATCATCGACCGGCGGCGCCTGCTCATCGCAATTCAGGTCTATTTGATGGTTGTTACGGGTGCGCTGGGCGTTCTGACGCTATTCAATCTGACGAGCGCGTGGGCGTTATTGGGATTCACATTTGCGCTCGGCGTGGGTGGGGCGATCATGATGCCAGCCTGGGCGGCCATCGTGCCGGACCTCGTTCGCACCGAAGAACTGCAGAGCGCAGTCGCTCTGAACAGCGTCGCGATCAACGTTTCCCGGGCCATCGGGCCCGCGATCGCCGGCGTGCTCGTCGCAGCGGTCGGGCCCTGGCTGGTGTTCATTCTCAATGCCCTGTCATACATCGGCGTGATCGCCGTCCTTATCCGCTGGCGGCGCGAACATCGCAAGAGCTCGCTGCCTGCTGAGCGCTTCCTGAGCGCGATTCGCGTGGGGATGCGCTTCGTGATGCACACGCGCTCGCTGCAGTCCGTGCTGGTCCGCGGCGCAGCGTTTTTCGTCTTCGCGAGCGCGACGTGGTCCCTGTTCCCGCTGGTCGTGCGCCGCGAGCTTATGCGAGGTCCGGAAGTCTACGGGCTGTTACTGACGTGCATCGGCATAGGGGCCATCGGGGGCGCAGTAATCTTGCCTCGCTTACGGGCTCGGATGTCGCGCGACACGCTGGTCGCCGGTGCGAGCGCCTTGTACGCGCTTGCGGCGCTAGTGCTCGGTCACGTGCAGAGCGTCGCTCTACTGGCGTTCGCGATGCTGATGACGGGCGTCGCATGGATCTCGATACTCTCGGCGTTGCAGGTCTCGGCACAGCTCACGCTGCCGCCCTGGGTCCGCGCTCGCGGACTTGCCGCGTTCGTCATGATCTTCATGGGCGGCATGGCCCTCGGCAGCATTCTATGGGGACAGGTTGCGACGCTAATTAGCATTCCAGCCGCTCTCACGGCCGCCGCAGTGGGAATGGTCCTGGCGATCCCTGTGACGTGGCGATTGAAGTTGGGTGTGCATCAGGTGCTCGACTTCACGCCGACCATGGATTGGCCTATGCCGGTTCTCGCGGAGGCGCCGGAGCCCGACGTGCCGGTAATGGTGACAATCATCTATCGCATTCAACCCGACAAACGAGCAGAGTTCGTGGGGGCCATGCAGCAAGTGCGAGAGATGCGCCGTCGCAACGGAGCGTACTTTTGGCAGATGTTCCACGACTCCGAGGATCCGACACGGTTCGTCGAAACCTTCATGGATGAATCATGGATGGAGCATCTGCGTCAACACGAGCGGGCGAGCGTGTCGGATCGCGACATCCAGCGGCGGGCCAAGCAGTATCTGCTGCCCGGCACCGACACTCGGTCTTCGCACTGGCTTGGAGATCGAGAGTCGTGAGCGTCGTGCGCTTTGGACACCGCACGATCGGGCCGACGCGATCGTCGGGTGGTTCAAATATTCCTGGCGAGGCGCTTGGTGGATGCCGCATCGGCGCTCGGGGCGCCCGTGGAGTCGACATTGCTCGGGTAGCGGTCAATCGCACCACCTGCGGATGCCCATGCGTCGATGCCGCCCGCCAGCGGCCGAACGCGCCGGAAGCCGCGAGCCCGCAACTCCAGCGCAACCTTGGCCGCACTTGCTTCGTTCGGACACGCGCAGTAGACGATTACTTCGCGATCGCGTGGGATCGCTGCTGCCGTTCGCTCGACATCATCCAGGTTCACCGGATGTGCGCCCGGAATTCGCCGCGTGTCTACACGGCGATGCGCCTCGGTGCGGACGTCCAGCACGATGGGCTTATCGCCACGACGAATCATCGCATCGAGATCCTGCACGCTGACGCGCGCGATTCGTAGCGACCTCAGAAACAGCCAACGCCGCAGGAATCGATAGGCGATGTAAGCGCCAAGAAATCCGGCAAGGAGCGTCACCGTCGGTCCAAGCAAGGCGAGCCTGGCGAGTAACGACGCGATCTGCTCGTGGAACACGAACCCGGCCGCAAGGCCGAGCGCCGCACGTAACGCGCTTCCCGCCGTGTCATAGACAAGAAACGTGGACAACGGAACCCGCAAGGCGCCGGCGAGCGGCGGAGCGACGGCGCCGATGCCCGGCAACAGACTGCCGGTGATAAGCAGGATCGCGCCGCGCCGTTCGAAAATGACCTGAGCCCGCTGCACGCACGCATCCGGAGAGAGCGTGATTCGGCACACTAGTTTGAGAATACTGAAGCCATAGCGTCGTCCGCCCCAATACCAAGACAGGTCGCCAAGAGCGCCGGCGATCGTGCACAGAAGCAACGCATAGAGCGCGAGCAGAGGTTCGTCCGCAGTCATCGCCCCCGCCCAGATGAGCACGGGACTCAGGGGAATAGGGAAGCCCAAACGGCGAACCAGCACAGTGGCTGCGGCCGCAAGGGGAACATGGTCTGCGAGCAAGTCCGATATCAACATCGCAGGTCAGCGTAGCAGCATGTGGCGACCGCCAGTTGCTTGCTACGACGCCTTCGGCTGCTCGGCTCGTTACTTCGCGGAGGCGCGACTGCGCGCTCAAACAAGGCGGGCGAGACCTGGAAGACCTGTCAACGTTTCCGCTCTCGCAGCGCCGCTTCGACCGCATCGAACAGCGAACGCATGCCGAACGAGACATCCTGGATGCGGCGATCGACGAAAAAGGTCGGGGTCGCGCGAACACCGCTGCCGCGCCCCGTTTGCTGGTGTTCCCGAATCCTTTGCAAGTAAACCCGTTGCTCCATTTCCGCAGCGTAGCGCCGAAGATCGAGCTCGAGCCGCTCCGCATACCTGTGCAAGTCGTGCAGTTTCAAATGGCTCTGATTATCGAACAGCAGATCGTGCATCGGCCAGAACCTGCCTTGCGCGCCCGCGCATTCCGCCGCTTCGGCTGCATGCAGCGCGTGCGGATGCACCTCCTCGAGCGGAAAATGACGGTAGACGATGCGTATCCGGCCTTCGAAATGTTGCAGCAGCAGTTTGACGGCCGGCGCCGCCTGCTTGCAGTTCGGGCATTCGAAATCACCGTACTCGGTGACGGTGACCGGCGCGTCCGCCGAGCCGAGCGCGTGGTCGGTCGCATTCGGCAGAGACTTGAGGTCGGATGAATGCGGTTGCGTCATTTCGCTCACCTTCACATCGTGCTGCCGTGACCTGCTCGAGCTCCCGCTCGGTGCCCAGTTTCTCGAGAACCCATGAATCAGAACCGGCCGCCCCTGACATCGCACGGTTCGCTTCGTGCTATTGAAAGAAAACGACCAACCTCGGGATTACCTGGTCCGGGGCCTCGTCGATCAGCCAGTGACCGGACCCCCTGACGATGACGCCGTCGACGTTGCTCGCGACCAAGCCGCCTTGTGAAACGAGGAAATCGCCGCCCGACTTCTCGCCCCCCAGTACGAGCATCGGCATCGGCAGCTTGGTCTTCGCGAACTCGGCATTGTCCTTGGCGTCCTGTTCGAACGCCCGGAACACTTCCATGCCTGCCTTCATCGCACCCGGTTGGGCATACTTCCGCGCGTAAAAGCGGCGGTCGGCTTCCGAGACGGACTTCGCGGGATCCGCGGCGAAGTCGTTCCAGAAGTGTTCGAAATAGACGCGCTCCCGTCCCTTTACGAGCGCGAGCGGCGTTGGTCCGTAAAAGTGAAAATGCCAGAGGTCTTTCAGCAGGAACAGGTTTGTCGTATCGCCGACGCCGGGGATGAACGCGTCCAGCAACGCAATCCGGATGACGTCGTCCGGATACTGCGCAGCGTAAGCGTATGCCACCATGAGGCCGATGTCATGCCCGGCGATACCCGCCTTTTCAAGGCCGAGGGATCGCACGAGTGCATGCACGTCCTGCGCCATCGTCTTCTTGTCGTACCCCGTATCAGCCTTTGTCGTGTCGCCGAAACCGCGCAAGTCGGGCGCGATGACGTAGTGGTTCTTGGCGAGCTCAGCCATCAGCGGTCGCCACATATGGCTGTTCTGCGCATAGCCGTGCAGAAGGATGACCGGACTTCCGCCCTTGCCGGCACGCAGGTAATGGATTCTCAAGCCGCTTACCTCCGCAAACCGGCTTTGAATCGTCTGCGGCCGTGCGCGAGACCGAGGCTCGGGCTCGAGGTGCTGGAATGTGTCGGCTACCATGCTCGAGCGCTCTCTCACAGAGATGAGACCGTGCGGCGTCGGTGTCGACGCGCCTGCTCAACCGACTCCAAGCTTGCTCGCGATCCTGACCAGCGCCGGCAGCGAACGTGCATTCATTTTGCGCATGACCTTGCCCCGGTGCGCTTTGACGGTGATCTCACTGATCGCGAGCTCGGCCGCGATCTGCTTGTTCAGCCGTCCCGCGACGACCAGCGCGAGTACTTCCCGTTCACGACGGGTGAGCGATGTATAGCGCTCGCGAAGCGCGCGAAGCTCGGCTTCCTGACGCAGTTCCGCGTGGCTTCGCTCGATCGCCTGCGAAATTGCACCAAGAATCAAATCCTCCCGTAAGGGCTTCACCAGAAATTCCACCGCGCCGGCCTTGATGGCTCGCACCGTTGTCGGGACGTCGGGGAAGCGTGTCATGAATACGATCGGAGCCGCGCGATGGGCTACCAGGCGCTCCTGCAGCTCCAGTCCGGTCGCGTCGGGGAGCGCCGTATCCACGACCACGCAGCCCGGCCGCAGAAGTTTCGGCCGCGCGAGGAAGTCCTCGGCACGCGAGTATGTCTCAACGGCCCAGCCTGCCGAATCGATCAGTTGCTCCAAGGCGTCGCGCACGACCGGATCATCGTCGACGACGAACACGCAGGGCGTCGCGTCGGACCGTTGCGAAATTCCTGTCGGCAACTTCACATCCGTCTGCAACATATACGACTCCTTGGCGAGCGACGTCAATGCCGTGCGCGGTGATTCACTGAAGGTCGATCGCTACCTCATCGACATAGCACCAGCTCCGGTCCCCGGGCCCGACGGTAGTTACGATTGGATGATGCGTGTCGCGAAAGTGCTTCGTGGCATGCTTGTTTTTCGAATCGTCGCAGCAGCCGACATGGCCACACGTCCGGCAGATACGGAGCTGGACCCACGTCTCGCCGCGGGCGAGACATTCCTCGCAGCCTGCGGTATTGGGACTATCCGTCACCACAAAGTTCAGGTGGCTGCACTGCGACGGCATGAGGGACCTCGGCTACCTCGGCCATGTGAGACATTTCACCGGGATCAGGGTGCGGTGAGCGGGCGTCCCACGAATGTCCGCTCAATCGAGATACGTGACACGCGACACAAAGGCGTACCGGCTGTCGCAACGCGCGACCGAGCCCGCCACCGCAATCGCGGTTTGTCAACGCACGCTAGCCTCGGCGCCGTGGTGGCCCGGAACGCGAGCGAGAGGGACCGACTCCGCACCGTTCGGCCGCAGCCTGTCTCGACGCCTGCGAAGAAGCACGCACATGCTTGTCCGCGTCGCGCACGGACACCAAGGCTCGCTCCAGCGCCATCTTGAGCTGGCGAGCAGGCAACGGCTTCTTCAGCACCTCGCTCGCGCCTGCTTCGTGAGCGCGCTCTATCACTGCCGCACTCAGGTATCCGCTCAAGAGCAGGATGGGCATCGTCGGCCGCAGGGGCCGCATCTTGCGAATCAGGTCACAGCCGGAGGCACCTGGCATGCTCTCGTCGGTTATGACGGCATCGAACCGTCCGGGATCGGCGAGGAACGCCTCGACCGCCTTCGTGCTGGACGTGAAGCCGATGACCGAGTAACCCAATTCCTCGAGTGTTACCGTCGCGAGCCTCACGAGCGCGTCTTCGTCATCTATGACCATGATGCGGTCTCGTGCCAACCGCGACGCTTTGCGCTCGGCGCGTTTTCTAGGCTTGCTCTTCGGGGAGACATCGCCCGCACGCGGCAGGTAGACCCGGAATGTGCTTCCTTTGCCAAGGGTGGACGTGACATCGACGGCGCCGCCAAGCCCGGTCACGATGCCGTGCACCAGCGAAAGGCCCAGTCCGGTGCCGACCGCCGTTTCCTTGGTCGTGAAAAACGGATCGAAGATGTTGTCGAAGATCTCCGCAGGGATGCCGCTGCCCGAATCCTCAACATCGATTACCAAGTACTGTCGTGCCGCCAGAGAGCCGGTCGTCGCGATCACGGGTGCGGCCAAATCGACGAGGTCGAGCGAGACGCGAAGCGTTCCTCCAGAAGCCATCGCGTGCACGGCGTTGCTGAGCAGATTCATCAGAACTTGATGGATTTGTGTCGGATCGCCCATGACCGCCGCGGTCCCCGCATGCAGCTGTCGCTCGATCACGATATGCCGAGGCAACTTGGCGGTGAACAGCGCGAGCGTTTCCCGTGCGACCTCCTCCACATGCACTGCGACCTGCTCCCCGACGCCGCTGCGGCTGAATGCGAGTATCCGCTCGACCAGCGCGTGGCCACGCTCGCCCGCGATCATGATGTTCTCGATATCACGTCGCAACCGCGTGCCGGCGCGAACGTTGCGAAGTGCCATCTCGCCGTAACCCAGGATCGCTCCAAGGAGATTGTTGAAGTCGTGCGCGATGCCACCGGCGAGGGTGCCGAGCGCTTCCAGACGCTGTGCCTGGCGGAGCTGTCGTTCGACGCGCTGAAGCTCCTGTTCGGCAAGATGACGATCGGTGACATCGAGCATGAATCCCACGACGCGGGTGATCTTCCCCTGCGAATCGAAGAACATGCGACCCTTCACATGGAGCCACCGGATCGGGCCCGAGGCATGCAGGACGCGATAGCCGGCGTCGACCTCGCCCGTACGTTGTGCGGTCCTGATCGCATCGCGAATCGTGGGCCAGTCGTCCGGATGAACGAGCTTCTTCCAGGACTCGTAAGTACCGTCGTACGAACCGGGCGCAATGCCGTGCATCGCTTCCAGGTCGGGGGACCAACGATTGGCGTCCTCGCCCGCGTCCGCTCGCCATTCGAAGGCCACCGCGCGTGCGGCCTTCTGCGCCACTTCAAGCATCTCCTGGCGCGAGCGCAATTGCTCCTCGACGCGTTTGCGCTCCGTGATGTCGCGTCCGACACCGTGGTAGCCGCGGAACTCGCCTTTCTCGTCGAAGATGGGCCTCCCGCTCGTGCTCACATACCGCGTCGTTCCGTCGGCCGCCGGTCGTGAATACTCGAAGTCGCGAAACCATGAGTGCGAGGCGAGCAGTTCCCGATGTTCGTCCCAGGAACTCGACAGCGGCACGATCCCAGGAAGTTCCCACCGTGTCTTGCCGATCGCCGAGCCTCCGGGGTACCCGTCGGGCGGATCGATGGCGGCCGTCGAATAGGTAAAGCGAAGATGTTCGTCCTGCTTCCAATACCAATCGGACCACAGCGCGGTCAGGTCACGGAACCGCCCTTCGCTCTCACGCAGCTCGTCCTCGGCGCGCTTTCGTTCGGTGATGTCGAACATCGCCGCAAGCATGCGCACCGGTTTGCCGTCGGCGTCGGCGAACGCCTGTTTGCGCTCGAGAACCCAGATCACCTCCTCGTCGGTGCGCACCAAGCGGAATTCCGCCGTCTGGACCTGCATGGTCTCGAGGGCACGTCGGCGCGTGGCGAGGAAGCTGTCGCGGTCCTCGCGATGAACCTGATCTCTGAACTGCGGATAGCAGCCGTTCGCCGGCATGGGCCCGCGCAGCCACTCGGGAGAATCGCTCCAGGTGATCAGATCCTCCGTGACGTTCCAGTCCATGATGATCATCCGCATCGCGGCCTGGCCGAGCTGCAGTCGCCCGGTCTGTTCGCGTAGCGCCGCTTCGACGCGTTTGCGTTGCGTGATGTCGCTGACGACGCCGATGACGCGCTGTGCCACGCCCTCGGCGTTGCGAAAAATCTTCCAGCGAGAGCGGATCCAGCGTACTTCTCGTGCCTGGCCGTGAAGCAGCCGGCATTCGAATTCGTGATGGCGCGCGGCCCCGGCAAGAATCTCGCGCGTCGTTTCTTCGATTCGCTCGCGATCGTCGGGATGGAACGGTATCTGCGCCGTCAACAGGTCTCCACGCGTGTGGTACCCGGCGTGCGCGGGCAGGTCGAGCACTTCCTTCAAATGCTCCGATGCGAAGATCTCGTCGGTTTGCACGTTCCAGTCGAAATGCCCTTCCTCGGACGCCTGCATCGCCAGGGCGTAGCGCTCTTCCGATAGACGGAGCGCTTCCTCGACGCGCTTTCGCTCGGTAATGTCCGCCACCACGCCAGCGCGCCGTCGCGCGCGGCCCTCGCGGTCGCGCGTCACCTTGCCGCGCGTGTGGATCCAGCGTATGTCGCCCGGGCGGGGAATGATCCTGCAGTCGTACTCGAAAAAGTCCTGCGCGGGTCCGAGCCACTCGAGCCTGACCGATTCCGGTCTGATGATGTCGTCGAGGATGCGCCGGTCGTCCGGATGAAAGGGTATCTGCTTGAGGTACTCGGAACGATTCACGATTCCGGCATCGCACGGGAAATTGTAGATCTCGTTGAGACGCGCCGAGACGAACATTTCTCCTGTTTCGAGATCGGCGTCGAAATGACCCTCGGCCGCAGCCTCCATCGCGAGCGAATAGCGTTGCTCTGATCGCTGCAGGGCATCGATCGACTGCTCTCGCTCGATCGCGATGCTCGCGACATGCGTGAGCTGCTCTATCCTGCTCATCTGCTCGGAAGTGGGGTTCGCCGATTCGCGCGGATACAGGGCGAAGGTGCCCAGTACACTGCCATCCGACGACCCGATGGGCGTAGACCAGCACGCATGGATCCCATTCGCGGAGGCGAGCGCTCGATACGCGTCGCACCAGCGCTCGTCGGACGCGAGGTCGACAGAGATCACTTGTTCCTGCAGATGCGCCGCGGCGGCGCACGGAGCGATCCCCACGCCAACCGGCCAGCCGTCGAGCGCATCGACATAAGATCGTGGAAGGCTCGGAGCCGCTCCGCAGCGAAAACGCTTGCCTCTGTCGAGCAGCAGGATGGAGGCGAAGCAGCTACCATCTACATCCTCGACAAGGCGGCACAACGCGTCGAGCGTCGACTCGAGGGGACCACCCGCGGCAATGACTTCCAGCAGCCGCTTCTCTCCTGCAAACAGGGCATCCGCCTGCTTACGCGCGGTGATGTCCCTGAAAATCAGATAGGCAGCGTCCCCCTCGTCGTTCGGCCGAATGCGCTTTCCGGTGACGTGGGCGTGAAAGCGCGTGCCGTCCTTGCGACGCCGAACGACTTCCCTTTCGATCCGTTGCCCGGCCAGCAGCTCCGCATCTTCGGGCAGGATGGGTTCGAGTTCGTCCGGCATTATGAGATTGCGAAGATTCTGTCCTACTGCCTCTTCGGCCGCATATCCGAACATGAGAGTGAATTCGCGATTGATGCGTACTATTCGCGGATTCCGAAGCGTCGTTAACACGATCGCGTCGGGGGCCATCTCGAACAACTCGTCGAGATACGTCTTCTGCCGAAGAAGTTCTGGATCCGCTTGCTGGGCGTGCCCTGTGCCGGAGGCTGAACCAAGGGGTTCGATCATCGGTCATCCCTTGCGGCGGCTTGACTGAAATCGCCCGGTCACACCACGCGTTTCAAAAATCAGCGTGCCAGGTTCAAGCAATCGCGCACCGCATGCAGTAACTGCCGACGCGTAAATGGCTTCGGCAGCACCTTTCGGACGTGCAGCCGGTCGGCCGGTTCGCTGGAGCTGCCGAGTCCACGCCGAAAGCGAGCGGACAAAGCCAGTATCGGCGCGGCGTAGCTGGTCTCCAATGCGTCTATCGTAGTCCTTGCGATGGCGGGGTCGGAAATATCAATGATCACCAGCCTCGGCATGACCGCTGCCACCTGGCTTTTGGTCAGGCGGATCGTTTGATATCCCGCTTCGCCCAGCCAGCGCTCGACGAGACCGCGAATGAGGTCGTCGGGTTCGACGACAATGATGCAACCCTTTGAAGGCACGGGAGCTCCCGGTGGGTTGCGCAACCTCCAGACGCGCAGGTTCGCCGCCCCGGTGCTATTTGAGACGGCCGGTCACACGACACTGTCACATTTGGTCGTTCGAATGTGACAAACGACACACGACCTCCTCGGGCAGAAACTCGAGGTGACGCCAATCCGCGAGTGACGCGGCATAATGCTCGGTCCGGGGCTCGGGATCAGTCTCAAGAATGCCTGCGTTGCACTCGACGCTTGCGCCTGTTCACGTTCTGGCCGTCGACGACGATCCATCGGTGCGGCGCATGATTGCCGACTACCTCGGCGATAACGAAATCCTCGTCACGGCCATCGGCACGGGAAAGGAGATCGGCCCGGCTATGGCGCGCGCGACGATCGATCTCATCATCCTCGATCTGAAGCTGGCCGGGGAAGACGGCATGCGAATCGCCCGGGACCTTCGGGCAGAGTCGGACGTTCCCATCATCATGCTCACCGGTCGCAAGGACGAGGCCGATCGCGTGATGGGCTTGGAGCTCGGCGCTGACGATTACCTGACGAAGCCCTTTTCGCCGCGCGAGCTACTGGCGCGGATACGAGCGCTGCTCCGCCGCTCTCGAGCGCAGGAGACAGTCGCCGACGGCCTCGCTCGAATCAGGGCGTATCGGTTCGGAGGCTGGGAGCTCAATGTACGACTGCGCCGGTTGAAGTCGCCACGAGGCGAGCTGGTGATGATCACCAATAGCGAGTTCAACCTGCTGGTCGCATTTCTTGCGGCGCCGCGACGTGTTCTGACGCGCGAGCAGCTGCTCGAGCTTTCGCGGCTCCACAACGACGAAGTGTACGACCGCTCCGTGGACGTGCAGGTCGGACGGCTGCGCAAGAAGATCGAGCCCAAAGGCGCAGCGCCGCTCATTCGTACGGAGCGCGGTGCCGGGTATGTCTTCGCCGCGGACGTGGAAGTGGTCCGCTAGAGATAGTCTCCGAACCGAGCTCTCAAGCTCTGCAAGCCGGTCTTGAGCAGCGTCGAGACTCTCGTCTTCACCGCAATGTCCGGCTGATCGTTGGCCAAGTATTGCACACGCCACTCGGCGACGCAGCCGGCGCCCTTCGGTTTCAGTTCCACCACCCCGCTGTAGTGCGACGCAGGCATGCCCGCGACCAGCGTATAGCGATAGAACCAGTTCCTGTCGTCGGATTCCTCGAGGCGTTCGACAACTTCGTTTCCGTCGCGGGTTTTGATTTTTCGAAGCTGGCCGATCCCTTGTCCGATGAG